>ERZ1106919.1983-NODE-1983-length-12224-cov-3.264360_pt1 | contig 12224 bp, 17 predicted proteins | sample MGYA00403654_ERZ1106919 | MGnify/ENA primary metagenome ERZ1106919 (study PRJEB35170, sample SAMEA104062450) | human gut metagenome | biome: human gut; feature: human-associated habitat; material: faeces | place: Denmark | collected 2012-10-08 ... | reverse complement strand
ATTATTCCCGCAGTGATAAGGTCAACTATTTCCTGACGTCTTGCCTTATCTGCCGTCCTGCTCTGTATCGTCTCAACTTCTTTTTTGAAATCAAAATTGCTTTTTACTTCCTCTTCCAAATACTGGTACTTTTCAGTTGCATTCTTATGCGTGAGATATGCCAGCGCATCACCAAAGCGACCGCGAATCTTGTTGATATAGTTATCCGTGACACAAAACCACTTACATATACTTTCAGTCGGCACGCTGTCTTTAAACCTGATGCATATATGCCAGTGCGGTTTTTTCTTGTTGCCGTCTTTGTCCTCATCTTTATCATGCAGTATATACGCATAATCTTTTATAGCATTGTGATCTAATCCTTTTTCTATCTGTTCTTCTGTCATATATTCAAGCTGTTGCATTATCTCACATGTTTTATATGTTTTTGGCATTATTGTTTCCCCCCTTTGTATTTTTACACCTTTTACACCTTTTTACACTGCCGTAGGACAAGCCCCCCTACGGCAGTAGTAAGTTGTTGAAATTTAAAGGATTATAGGAGTGGAAGAGATATAGTTTTACACTTTTACACCTTGTTTTTATATATTTGCTAAATATGCAGATACATACACTTATACTAGGCATAATTAGTGTAAATTATATGCTTGTACCATTCCTAGTCTTGCGTTCAACGTCTGAATCTGAGCAGACTGCACAGCAGACGACACACATTGTTAAGCAGACGGAGCACATTATTTACGATAGATAACAGATATCTCATAATTCACCTCACATATCCTGTAGCGCGCACCATGTCAAGGCACGGCTAAACGCCTTTAGGCCTTGACATGGCACACACCACAGGATTATTCATAATTATCAGGGTGATGGCTCACCCTGCGAAGCCACCAGTTATTTTCTAAGGACGGAAGAGTGACACGCTTATGAAGTTAGCGCGGCGGGGCTCAAGCCGCCGCACGCGCTCTATCTTTTACGTTTTCTATACCTCTTCTTAATGCCAGTCGCAAAATCTATGTTGGGTTGCACTACACCCTGATTAGCTAATATCTCAGCATCACCGAGCATATCAGCCTTTTTGAGATCTTCTACGATGGCGGATGTATCATAAGCACGATAGTCTTTGTCCCGAACAAAGCGGAAGCCGATGGAAAGGGGCTTTATCATATCCACATTGTCACAGTTTTCGAAGCTCACAGCGTCATACTCACGCACGGAGAGTATTCGCCATGTTTTGTTAACACAGTATAATGACCCAGTAATCTGCCTGAGAAGAGCGTCCACGAATTTAAAACGCTGAGCGGTACAGATTATACCTATTTTATTTTTACGCACTTGCAGAAGCCTCTTTAAAAGCTCTGTAGATATATTATCTTTATAGTTTCTGCTGTTCCAGATCGCACCAACCTCATCAAAAACAAACAATGTTACATCATCAGGCGGCTGGACTACATTCTTCAACTGTTCCGCGCTTATAAACGGAGTATAAGGGACATCAAGAAGTTCGACGTTGCTTATAAGGTGTATATGCTGCGTCACGAATTTTTGTTCGTCCTCATTCCACACAGGAAGCCCGTCATACCTGTTATATATGCGCCTTGCAAGCATGGTCATATCCAGCGTTTTACCTGAGCCAAATACCTTGTTACGAAAGGCAGTGATCATATATATACGTCCGTATGCCTTGCACCTGTTACGCTCTTTATGCTTTATGTACTTGTAAAGGTCTATTACCCCGTTATACACAATCTGATAAAAGTGGGTTACTGTAAAAGGGACAATAGGGAAGTAGATCATTATAGCAATAGCTATAATGATTATTATGAAAGTTATCATAAGCGCAGCCCCCTTATACATCCGATGATGCAAGCTACAAAAAGTAGCATCAAGAGCCATACAAATATCTTTGCAGCCATCATGTATAAATCACCATTACTATATATATCCAAAACCATCTTATCCAATCTGACCACCTCCTAAAATTTCCCACGCTCAGTAAGAACGCGGTACACTGTACGTATTACATTCCAAAACACCCAAAACATCAATTCTATCGCGATCAGGACACACACATTATATATATCCGTTATATCTCTGTGTGTCGTCAAAAATCCGGCATCCCCGGCCGTAGCTACTGGCACCGATGTATCCGGGATAGTAGTCACTGTCACAGGTCCAAGCCCGGTATCAACAGTCTGTGCATGTGCAGTCACCATATGATACAAACTAAAACATATAACAAATATACTACCAATCAAAATCATCACCTTTAATTTTTTGCTCAAGATATTCACTCTCCTTGTTTTTATATTCATTAAAACTCTCTTCATCACGTTTAAATTCACAAAATTCCCTGTATTCCTTGATGAGCCGCAAAGAGCCTATCATAAACGCTACAAAAAATATAAAATTCACTCGCCCACCTCCTGATGACCATTGAGAGGACGATATACACCATTACAACAACTCTTATCCTCTAAACACTTATCACAATTTTCTTTACACATATTATCCATATAAACTACCTCGTTATTTACTTATTTTTTCACATATGTTATAATTTACCTATCAAAAGAAAGGAGAGAAAAATGGCAACTGGAACAAATACAGCTATTCTAATAGTTTATTTAATTCCAATAATCATTCTGATAATTGGAATAATAATAGCCATATGGGGAATAAGAAAGAATAAAAAGGCTGGTAAATAATCCGGTCTTTTTTTATTCGCTTTTATCCGACACAGCAACTATAAAATGATACAAAAGTAATCCAACAAGAGCACATATCAGAAATGTAAGAACTATATCCCAGAGTGAAAACTTTACATCCCCGGCATCAAATTTATAGTTGAGAACACCAAATATCACTTTTGCTATACTTTTAACAGCACTAATCATACAAATACACCCCCCTACGACTTAAGCAGCTTATATATTGATACAACAGCTATAACCACAACTGCACCGATTACGACAGTCCAAAACGACGCAGGAATAAAAGAAAAGAAAGCAGCAATGACAGGAAATAAACCGTCATTATCATCAAGCAAGGCTTTGAAGAATGCCACTATACCTTTGACGATACTCCAAAACCCTTTAGAACTGGGATCTGTATCAGTTCCGGAACCACCAGTACCGCCAGAGCCACCGTCTCCACCATCACCGCCATCACCACCAGCTCCACCAGTTCCACCAGTTCCACCAGAGCCACCAGCTCCACCGCTTCCGCCAGCTCCACCATCTCCGCCATTGCCACCGTTAACAGTGATATTGATTACAGTCTTGCCGCCGTCATTACCAACAACCTGAGTAACCTTTTTATCTTTGCCGTTTCCATTAGTAGTTACTTTTGGCGTCAATTCTCTTTTAGTTAACGTGTCATAATCCCAAACAAATTGTCTCACATCAGAAGAATATCCGGCATTGCCACCTAGTTTATAAAGCATTACATTTGCATAGATATTACAGGATACAACCTGATGAATATCATCAATCGAAACACCCCGCAATGCACCAATAACTTGTACAGCAGTATCAAAAGCATCAATTGCTTTAGCAACACCGCCAATATCAGGCTTGAAAGTAATATGACTGCCGTTTATCCGTAAAGATTTTAAATAATTTGGTGACATATTATAAAACATCTTTTCAGTACTATACTGTTGAGTAATATAAACATCATTCTTTTCTAACCATTTAGCATCAAGAGTAAACTGGACAACTATTTGATAATCTTCAGGACTTGCAACCATTTTTGTAAAACTATCATATGTATACAACGAATTAAACATATAACCATCATCACCATTTTTAGTTAACGAGCAGTCGAAACCATCCCAGCCGAAAGAGTCGCAGCCCTCTTTTTCCTCTGTCCATGAACTATCTGCATTTGTTGCTACCGACTTATCACCTTTAACAAACTTGATCATATTTGCACAATCGCCCCAACCGGTCACATTGACAGAAGCCATATTAGTAAAAATAAAAGGCGCATTGCCTTTTTCATGACGATTTTCAAGAGTAATAATATTTACATCATCCTGTTTTTTCATAGGTTCAGAGTTTGCTGAATTATTAGAGGTTGAATAATCGCCCCAACCGTAACAATATGATGAATATGTAAAATCTTCATTGTTCCATCTTGAAGCCTTAAAAGCAAAAAAGCCTTGCGCGTCAATAGCAAGTTTGATAAAACCCTGATTCCAAAAACCATCCTCTACAGGATTTTCAGTGCTCTTCCCCCAACATACCTTTGCACCAGACGGAACAAGAACATACCATGCATCTATATTTCTGTATGTTTTAACGCCTGTTGACATTCCGCCATCTTGCCATGTAGAGGCAGTAGCTGCAACAATACAATACATATCAAAATCAGATATACCGGAACGAGAAAGAAAATCATTCCAATAATTAGAAAGAATAGTATTATTATTATTAGAGTTGTTATACCAGGAAATTTTTGTGCCTGATAAATCTGCTATAGTTAAATCTTTTTTAACTTTGCAATATGTAGGAAAAAACCAATCTTCAGAACTATGATCATAATATGACATATAACCAGTTCTAGACAAAGAGTCCTTAAATACTACATAATTTTGATAATCAGAACCTACATCCGCATCAGCAGCACGCACCGAAAGCCGCGGAGCAAGAGCGCAGAACATTATGAACACTGCCATTAGTAAACACATGACATGGTATGATATTCTGTATTTATTCATTCTTTTTAATCCCATTTTCATACTCTCCGTATTTTCTTATAAAAATAGGGGTGTCACGTTCAACACCCCATAATCACACAACACACAGAAGATAAATTAACCTCTAGCGGCTTTCACAATCTTCTTAAATACAACACATCCAGCGCCCACTACAGGAACAGCTATCAGAACCATAAGTAAGGCATTACCAGATATAGTTGTGAGCACTGTACTCATAACACTACCAACATTTGTTACAGCGGTAGTTATAGCGTCAAACTTCATGGCTCATACCTCCTTAACCCTTAGCAGCCTTTACGATCTTCTTGAATACAGCACATCCAGCGCCTACGACTGGAACAGCAAGCAGCACCATTAACATGGCATTACCTGAAATAGTAGTAAGGACAGTACCCATAATAGTACCGACATTACCAACGGCAGTTGTTACAGCTTCAAAATCCATAGCACAGACCCCCTTTCATAAGTATTTATATAATCGCTTATTCAAGCGGTTCTATACCATTTTCAAAGATTTCATGATCTATGCCTACATACTCAAGACACTCTTCAAAACCAGCTAACAGCAAATATGCACGAAGATAATCAATTATCTGTGAGCTCTTATCAACTCTACTTTTTTCATATTCAAGTCTAAGCTGAGAATATCTATCAGATATTTTTTTTAAATCCTGACCACTAATATTAATTGAAAAACCATCACCCATTATTTATCACTTCCCTTACCAGCCATTGAAGGAGCAAGCGGAAGCGCGTCAATAGGCTTTATCTTCTTATCGACTATATCGAAAAACACTTTGCACCTACTGAATACATCAATAGATACAAGCGGATTCTTTTCTCCACAAGTAACCTCAAATGATTTTTCTCCATTTGAAAGACACACAACATAGTACTTTGCATCAGGCTCACCATTGTGACCCTTAATGATTCTTTCCTCCTGAGAAGTTTTCATAACATTCAAATTAAATAACTCTGCCATAATTACACCATCCTTTTCAATATAAAATCATCATTGATACTTGCCGCACTGGTGGTGGAACGTCACCACCAGAACAGCAGTTATAACAAGTTTACGAGGGGAGCACCTGCAAGGCTGCTTGTCTCGCAAGCACTAATGACTTGTTACGGTATTAATGTAACTCTACATAGTAAATGGTACTATGAAAAAACAATTGAGACTTGATTCTAATTATGTTACTATAAAAGTGCATTTGAAAATGGAAGGTTGATTATAATGAATAATATTGATATTGCAAACGGAATTGTATTTCAGAAAATGGAAATTAGTAAAGAAAGTTTTGAAGATAGACTTATTTGTCAAAAAAAGATATATCTTTTGCAGTCTTTAGGAACAGATTTGGGATACACATATAATTGGTATGTGCGTGGACCATATTCCCCTTCCTTAACAAATTATGTTTATAATAATTTGGAAATTTTATCAAGTAATGATTTTAGTGGATATAGTTTATCTTCATCTGCAGAAAATAATATAGACATAGTAAATTCACTTTTAGAAGATAAAAGAGCAGATTTTGGGATTGCATCTTGGTATGAATTATTAGCCTCACTCTTATATATTTTTAACAATAAGAGAAGTTGGAAAATTGATGAAGGGGATAATGCTCTTTTTGGCGCACTTATAAAGCAAAAACCACAATACAATAAAGAACAGTGTGCTTATGCCTTCGATACGCTCCGAAAAAAAGGTTTTATTCAACTGGAGGTATAAGAAATGGCAGATGAAAGATTGAAAATTGTTAAATATATTAATGATCCTGTCTATGGCGGAATTGCTATTACACAAATGGAATTAGAAATTATTGATACGCCAATTTTTCAGCGTTTGCGTGGCTTAAGACAATTAGCAAGAGTCAATTTTGTCTTTCCGGGGGCAGAACATTCTAGATATGTTCATTCACTAGGTGTTTTATATATTATGGGATTAATGACAGAACATTTGTTGAAACAGGGGATGCTTACAGAGGATGATGTTGTAAAGATGCGTGCAGCTGCATTATTGCATGATATTGGACATTATCCTCTTTCTCATTTAGGAGAAAGTGTTTATAGTTATTGTAAAGATAACCAAAATGCAAATAGTATTGTTCAGCTAGTGGGAAAAAACGAGAAAAAACATTTGTACGAGATGTCATCGTCCCATTCAAAATCGGCACATCATGAGCACTTAGGAAAATATATTATTATTCATAATCAGGAGATTAAAGGTATATTAGAAAAATATGGATTGGATTCTGAAGAAATTGGAGAGATTTTTACAGGAGAATATGGATCTAGAAATATGGTTTATACTCAGTTACTTCATTCAAGTTTAGATGCTGATAGATTAGATTATTTGTTAAGGGATTCTTATCAAACAGGAGTAAAATATGGTTTAGTTGATTTGCAGTATTTAGTTAGATTATTAATGGTTGTAGAAGATTCCGATTTGCCAGGGAAAAAAGTCCTAGCATGTAATAAAAAGGGGCAACATGTTGTAGAACATTTTTTGATGTCAAGATATTTTCATTATTCACAGGTTATTTTTCATAAAACGAATGCTGCTTTTGAAGGAATGGTAAAGTGCATGTACATTAAATTAGTTCAAAGTGGTAATTTTTTATATAATTCATTGGAAGAAATACACGATAGTGTGAATGATGAGGAGTTTTTAAAGTTTAATGATTCTTTTTTTGAGGTATCTTTAAAAGAATATTATGATAAAACGAATGATGAAGAGTATAAGAGACTGTATGAAATGTATAGAGATAGAATACGTCCAAAAGTAATATTTGAAATAAAAGATTTGTATGAAGATTCGCCATCTCAAGAGTTTGCAGTTTTGAAATGGGAATTAAAAAAGAATCCGGACAAGATTACTCAAATTATAGGTAGTGATAGGTGGGGCTATCAAATTGTGCCAATTACAATTGAAAAAATACATAATAGCTATAAAGTAGCAGAAAAAAATGCCGATTCAGAGGATTTACGTGAGGCAGTGAAATTGTATGACCCAGACAATGGAAAAATTTCATATTTAGCGGGGGATAAATTGTCAATTGTTAGTAAATTGGCAAATTATAAAAGTGAGTTTATCAGAATATATGTATTGGAGGAAAAAGGGAAAAAATATGATTATGAAAAAATGCATCAAGAAATTAAGGCATTAATTACATCATAGGTGTGTTGCAATGACAAGATTGTTAAAACCCGTTTCTTGGCAACACTTTGGCAACAGAAAATCAGTAAGCCAAAATAAAGTGTGCAAATAAAGTAAAATATTGGCAGATTTTTAATAATACTTAAACAAAACAGATTAAGTTAAAACGACAACTTGCCGAGTTTGAATAACGGATTAGAATGCCGAAAGCCTGTATTTATGCGGACTTCCGGCATTTGTTTTATCAAATGGCTCTAGTTTGGCTCTATTTGTGGGCGGGATAAGGGTTGCGAAAGCACTGATGGAGAAATAAAGGAATAATGGTAAGGAAAAAGTGATATATGCATCTTGGAAGCACAGGAATACTGAAAATTATAAGTTCAGCTGGAACAAAAAGTAAGTTATGTACTGGAGAATTCCGGGAATCTGTGGGGAGTAATTGCGGGAAAAAAGGGAAAAGCGTATAATGCAAGAAAATAATGTTTTCACAGTGTAAAATAGAGGAGAGAACTATCATGCAGAAAATACTGATTGTAGAAGATGATACAAATATCAATAATCTGCTTCAGGAAGCATTATCCAAAGCAGGCTATTCCTGTGAGCAGGCGTTTTCCGGAACTGAGGCAAAGCTGCTTTTGAATATGCAGGAGCATAGCTATGCACTGGTGTTGCTGGATTTGATGTTGCCGGGAATTACAGGAGAAGCAGTTCTGGAGGAAATACGGAAAAAGGGAAATCTTCCGGTTATTGTTTTGACTGCGAAAGATAGTTTGGATGAAAAGGTAAAGGTTTTAACTAGTGGGGCTGATGATTATATAACGAAACCTTTTGAAATCAGAGAGGTATTGGCAAGGATTCAGGTACAGCTTCGTCATACAGAAGAAAAGGAAATAAAAGAATCTAACCTTTTGTTCAGAGAGATGGTATTGAACAAAGCTACTTTTCAGGTCAGCATTGGTGGAAAAATACTTCCTAAGATAACAAGACAGGAGTTTGCGATTTTAGAATTACTGCTCAGAAATCCGAAGCAGGTTTTCAGTAAAGAGGACATTTTTGAATATGCGTGGGACGAACCATATATGGGTGAAACAAAAACTCTGGATGTACATATAAGCAATATTCGTAAAAAGATAAAAACAGTTACATCTGAGGAATATATTGAAACAGTCTGGGGAATCGGTTATCGTCTTCATCTATAATCTTTACTCTTTTTTTACTATTTATTTGCGTTTGATTAGGATTGTTCCTTTATGATAAATGCAGATAAGAAAAAGGAGATGAAAAACTTGAGCGAAATGTTATTGGAAACAAGAAATTTGACTAAGCAATATGGACACCATAAAGCTGTGGACAGTGTCAATATGCATATTAAAAAAGGTGCTATTTATGGTTTTATCGGTCGGAATGGAGCTGGGAAGACAACTTGTCTGAAGATGATCAGTGGACTTTCCAAGCCAACTTGTGGAGAAATCGAGATGTTCGGATACAAGGGAAAGGATTTGCAAAAAGTTCGATCACGGATAGGATGTCTGATTGAGGCACCGGGACTTTATGGAAATATGACTGCATATGAAAATCTGAATATCAAATGCAAGCTGTTTGGAATAAAGAAAAAAAGTTATATTGAAGAAATATTGAGAATTATCGGTCTGGAGGATGTGGGAAAGAAAAAAACAAAACATTTTTCACTTGGAATGAAACAGCGTTTGGGAATTGGTCTTGCTTTGGTTGGAGAACCAGATTTATTAGTTCTTGATGAGCCAATCAATGGATTGGATCCACAGGGTATTGCAGAGATCCGGGATACGATTCAGAGACTTCAGAAAGAGAAGAATATGACAATATGCATTTCCAGTCATATTCTGGAGGAATTATCGAAGATTGCTACTGATTATGGAATTATTCATAATGGAAGTTTATTACAGGAAATTACAAGAGAAGAATTAATAAGAAGATGCAGTGAACGGATAGAGTTGACATTGGATCATCCGAAACAGGCGATTCCGGTGCTGGATTCTATGGGATTTACCAACTATCAGGTAACAGATAAAGAGCATATTCATATTTTTGAACGATTGAATGAAAGTGCAGCGTTGAATATGGAACTTGCAAAGTCAGGAATTCCGGTAAAAGGGATTTCCATAACCAGTGAAGAACTGGAAACTTATTTCCTGAATCTGACGGGAGGTGCGGATCATGCTTAATATAATAAAAATGGATTTATACCGGATGCTTAAAACCAAAAGTATGTATGTAATATGGATCGTACTGGCAGCAATATTATTGATTACAACATCTTTATGCAAGACAGATTATGAGCTTTTGACTGAAAAGGATGCCATGAAACAGGAGCAGGTTACTGAACCTACTGTGGATAATATTAATGTGGGAATGATGGTAACGCTGCCTACGGAGCCGGGAGAAAAGGTGACGGTATATGATATCTTTTTTGCCAATTCCCAAGGAAAATTGTATGCACTGCTTTTGGTGATTTTTACTGTTCTGTTTTCAACAGCGGATATCAGTAGCGGATATATTAAGAATATAGGAGGTCAGGTTAGAAATAGAGAAACTCTGATTTTTTCCAGGGCAATTGCCTTGGCTGTCTTTACGGTACTGACAATGGCAGGTGCATTCTTATTTCAGGCAGCGGCGAATGGTATTGTTTTAGGGGAATTGAAATGGGGAAATACAAAGGCAATTTTATCTTATTTTGTGACTGAACTGGCTCTTCATTATGCACTTGTGCTGATTTGTATGGCGATTGCAATTATTTTGAAAAATAATGTAATCAGCATGGTCATTGCTGTCTGTCTTAGCATGAATGTAATGACCATTGTGTATGGGGTGATCAATAGCGCTATTCAAAAAATAGGAATTCAGAATTTCCAGATTTATAAGTATACGATAACAGGAAAATTATCACTGCTTCCTATGAATCCGAGTGTAAATGAGTGTTTGGCGGCATTTGGTGTGGCAATAGTGTTCATCGTTATGATGATATCAGTAAGCAGCGTTGTTTTTCAAAAGAGGGATATTTAACGGATGTATATCGTAATTGGGATATTAGCAGGAATTATTATCTTACAATTTATTATTATGTGGAAATACCAGCGGCAGGTGAAAGACATCTGCCGCCAATTGGCGTTTATGATGAAACATGACAGTAACATGATTAACCATGAATTTGATGTGGGTGGAATAGGAAAGCTTTCTGACAAGTTGAATGAGCTTCTGGAACTGCGAAGAAAAGAGAAGCAGCATTATCAGGAGAAAGAAGCTCTGATTGCGGACACTTATACAAATCTTTCTCATGATATCCGCACACCACTGACATCTTTGGACGGATATTTCCAGCTAATGGAAGAATGTGAAAATATAGAGGATCAGAAACGTTATTTAAGCATTATCCACGAAAGAATTCATAGTCTGAATGAAATGTTGGAAGAACTTTTTATGTTTACAAAGTTAAAAAACGAATCTTACAGTTTGGAATTGACATTGTGCTGTATGAACCGGATTTTGAAAGAAACAGTTTTTTCATACTATGATGAATGGGTAAGAATGGAAATTCAGCCGGATATTCAGATTACGGAAGAACAGTTGTATATACATGGAAACAGGCAGGGACTCCGCCGTGTTATCCAGAATGTGATAAAAAATGGGCTGGATCATGGAGAAAAGAAGATTAGCATTGTGTTGGAACGTGATCAAAATCAGGCGGTGCTTAGAATCAGCAATCAGGTTACACATCCAGAACAGATTAATATAGATCAGGTATTTGAGCGATTTTATAAAGCAGATGTTGCCAGAAGTAAAACATCTACTGGATTGGGACTATCTATTGCAAAGGAACTTGTGAAACGTATGAATGGAGAAATCAGCGCAAAGACAGAGAAAAATGAGTTTATTATTGAGATGAGATTTCCGCTATCTATCTAAAAAATCAGTAAAAATTGCACTTTATTGAGTTACAATGCTGAATTGCGAAAATTTAGATTTACCGAAACACTGAAATATGTTAATATGGTAGCAGTTATTTCAAAACTATAGATCAGATTGAAGGAGGTCTTTACATGATTAAATTGTACGAGAATGGCGTATATCTTCTCAATGGAACAGAGATAGTAGAAGACACAGGGAATGTGCAGGTTCCGCTGACGAAGGAAGAAGCCGCTCAGAACACAATGGCATATGGTATTTTAAAGGCACACAATACATCCGAGAACATGGAGCGTCTGCAGATCCGTTTTGATAAGCTGACATCCCATGACATTACATTTGTTGGAATTATCCAGACAGCACGTGCGTCAGGACTTGAGAAGTTCCCGATGCCGT
>ERZ1106919.1982-NODE-1982-length-12238-cov-3.223016_pt1 | contig 12238 bp, 10 predicted proteins | sample MGYA00403654_ERZ1106919 | MGnify/ENA primary metagenome ERZ1106919 (study PRJEB35170, sample SAMEA104062450) | human gut metagenome | biome: human gut; feature: human-associated habitat; material: faeces | place: Denmark | collected 2012-10-08 ... | reverse complement strand
GCGGCTTGCCGGCGTGAGCGAGCTCTACTGCAAGCAGCGGCGCGACGCAATCATCATCTGGTGCATTCAGAACGGCCGGGACCTTCCCGCTACCGACGATGAACTGTATCGGATGGGCGAGGATACCTTGGTGCCGAAGGACTAGTGCGGGGAGGTAGCTGGCGACGCCCCCACCCGCTTCGCGGGAGCCCCCGCCAGCGGGGGCGAGATTCTTAGCACATCACTCGTGCGCTTGTCTCCGCCAGCGGGGGCGGAATCTTAGGCCATAGAGCATGTCGATCGGGAACGGGTTAGGATAGCGGGTAACGACCAGGACTGGGGAGCAAGATGGACGATAAGCAGACCGCGCACGCGATGGGGATCGACGACACCTACCGCGTCGAGCGCACGCTCGCTCGCGGTCAGGGCGGCGTCACCGAACTGGTCAGCATCGACGGCATCGGTCCGTTCGTGCGCAAGAAGATCCCATCCCAGCTGGCCCAACGCAACGTATGGGCGGCTCTCAGCGCCTGCACGAACCCACGCCTGCCACACGTCGAGGCAACATACGAGCTGCCCGATCATTTCGTGGTGGTGTATGACTACGTATCGGGGCGGCCTCTGGAGCACGTCGTCCAGCAACAGGAACAACTTCCTGAGCGCACGGCGACACAACTGATCTGCCAACTGTGCGATGCCGTGACCGAGCTGCACCGGCATGGCATCATCCATCGGGACATCACCCCATCCAACGTGATTGTCGCCGACGACGGAGCGCATCTGGTCGACTTCGGCATCGCCAGGACCGTCGCAGCGAATGCGACGCACGACACCAAGGCATTGGGCACCTACGGCTTCGCTTCCCCAGAGCAGTTCGGGTTCACACAGACCGACGCCCGATCGGACGTGTACTCGCTGGGACGGCTGCTTGGATACATGCTGACCGGCGTCTACCCTGACGACAAGCGATACGGCCAGCTGCTCGCCGACCCCCATGTGGTGCCATCCCAGCTGAAGTCGGTCATCGACCGGGCATGCTCATTCGAACCGAGCGCCCGTATTCAAAGCGCCGACGAACTGCGCCGCGCGATACTGGGACAGCCTGCACAGCAAAATGAGAACATCGCCAGGCCCGCCATCGTGAACGTCGCGCCGCAATCGGCCCGGAAGCGCTCCAAGCGCAAGGCGATTATCATCGGTGCCATCTCTGCGATTCTGATCGCCACGCTCATAGCCGGCATGCTGGTTCTCGGCAATGTGTTCAAAACCGGCAAACAGTCCACGCCGAACAGCAGCACTACGTCATCATCTCACAGCAATACATCAGACGCACAACAGCCGGGCAAGGATGGCACGAACGACAGCAATCAGTTCAACGGCTCCGCGAACGGGCAGACAACGGATGGAAACAGCACTGACAATACGCAGAGCGATACAACGGAGAACCCGCTGAAAATCACGGAATCAGGGTGGTCGGCGGACAGTGCCGGCTATATCCATTATGCCGTCGCGGTAAAGAACACCAGCAGCACCTTGCAGGTCGAGTTTCCTGCGATTAGCATCACCGGGCGCGCGAAAGACGGCTCGATACTGTTCGCTGAGGATAACCTCAGGGCAGTATCGTTCCCGAAGCAGACCATATATCTTGTCGGACAAGCTGGCAATGGCCCCGGAAGCGAAACTCCGGAAAGTGTGGAATTCTCCATAAACCAACGTGGCGGCACCGATATCCGGCAATCACATGGTGTCGTCACCTTCACAACGTCAAATCTCTCGGTGTCGCATGATAGTTTTAGCAATACCTTATTCAATGGAGAGATCAAAGCCAAAAACACCGGCTACGATTCCATTCTAAATGGGGCGTATGTGACAGTCGTGCTACGCAACAAGAAAGGCGACATCATCTACGGGAATGTCCAGTTTATCGATTCGATTTTTGACGGAAAAACGCATTCCTTCTCAATCCCTATAGACGATTGTCCCGATTATGCCTCGTATGAGATTCATGCGTCAATTTGACTTTCGATTTGCCGGAAATTCGACGCCGCCCATTGCGTATCACGGTCATCTCACCACTATGCCGCTTGCCGCTCCCACAATGTAATCGAAGCGGCTACGCAACAATACAGGTGGCCCGAATTATCCTCAGCCGCGGTTGTCGAACATCGACAGGAGCATCTTGCTGGGTTCGACGGCGTAGACGGTGTGCGGCAGGCGGGCGCTCAGGTAGACGACGCCGCCGGGTACGAGTTCGACCTCGCGGCCTTCGCCGCCGACGCGCAGTTTGCCCTCAAGCACCTGAATGGTCACCGGCATGGCGGCCGTATGCTCGCTCAGCGCCTGATCCTTGTCGAAACCGAACAGCACGACACGCAGGCCGTCCTCACGCATCACCACGCGCGAGACGGTGGATTCCTGCTGGATCTCGATCAGCGATGCAAGATCGGCCACATAGCCCAGGTGCGGTTCCGTGGAAATGGCGTGACCTTCGGCATCGTGCTTGCACGCGCAGTGCTTGAGCTGCTCATCACCGGCTTCCTCGGCATCACCGTGCTTGCACTTGCAATGGTGGGCGGCCGGCTGCTGAGCGGCCGAAGCGTTCTCTGCGGCTGCCTCGGCCGCGGCCCTGCGCTGACGGCACTTGCAGTGCTGCTCGTCACGTCCCGCCTCACATGCGGACTGCTGTTCGTTCTCATCTGCCATGATGTTCTCCTTCGTTACGTTGCCGTATCTTTTTGTTGCGCGTTCGCGCCGTATATTGCTGCGCGGACGCGCATCCACGTATATCAGTGCATATCAATGTCGGACGCCGTACCGGGCATCGAACCGCGGCTGATCTTCCGACACCATCCACCATCATTATCTGCCAGCACGGCCGCCGGCGGAATCATCCGCCCGGCTGTCGGCCGGCGCATCGTCACTTCGCGGGCTTGCGCACCACGAACGCAATGCCGTTGAGCTCCTTGCTGTACTTGTGGAACGTGGATTTCATGTTCATCACGCGGGCGCGGATATCCTTGTTCCCCAACATATTACGCAGGATGCGCAGCACGCCGCCAAGCCCCTCATCGGCGAGATTGCGGCGCATATCCAGCAGCGCCATCGGCTCCTTGCCGCTCCACAGCACTTCAAAGCCCTCGGATTCCAGCAGCTCGCGCCACTCTTTCTCGGTGAGAGGACGGGCGTTGACCTTGATGCTGCGGGCGAGTGCCTTGCGCACCTCGTCCTTGACCGGCTCAGGCAGATCGTCCGGCTGCAGCCCAAGCTCGTGAATCGAATAGGTGCCGCCAGCGCGCAGCAGACGGTAGGCTTCTGCGATGATGGCCCGCTTGCCGCGCTCAGTCTGCATGGTGAGCATCGCCTCACCGATCACGGCGTCGGCGCTTTCGGATTCCAACCCCGTGTCCGCTGCGTCGTGCAGAGCACAGCTCGTCGGAATAGACGGTGCATTCTCGGCCGTCAGCTTGGTGATGATGTCCACCACCTGCGGGTCGCGGTCGACGCCGCGATAGCTTTTCGGCTTGCGCTCAAGAATGAGCTGCGTGGTACGGCCAAGGCCGGGCGCGAATTCGACGACGTCCTTGCCTTCCAACTCGGTTTTCGCCAGCATGCGCCCGGTCAGCTTCTTGCCGCCAGGGCGCAGAACGCGCTTACCGATGCGGGCGAGCAGCCAGTGTCCCTGCAGATGCTCCACATCACGATCTGACTGAGGCAGCGGAAGGCCGCCGTTCCCCTGCGCATTGGTCGTGGATTGTGGCGCTGTATTCGTAGTCTGGGTTCCCATATCACGCGACACTATCGGTGATGCGCCCCATGCACAAGGGTTTTCGGTCTTTTATCAGCGTAATGTGATTGAACTCACTCCGACCGGCGGAATCGGCCGAGCAGTATTTCCGACATGCCGACGGCTACGTCTTGTGTGAAGAACCGGTCATACAGGCACTCGTCAGTGATCCATCCTGTTGACAATATGCCACAATGAAACCAGTGCGACGATGCGCGGCAGATCATTCACCAGTCACGTCATCCGCGCACCGCACGACAACAATCGGAGACAATCGAGGACAGGAAGAATGAGAGTTATCAGCAATATTCTGTGGATTATCCTAGGCGGTCTGATCATCGCCATCGGCTGGGCGCTGATCGGGCTCGTGCTGTGCGTGACGATCATCGGCATTCCGCTGGGCCTCCAGGCATTCAAGATGGCAGGGCTCACTCTGACGCCGTTCGGCAAAACCGTCCGCTACGGTGGCGGTGTCGGCTCGACGCTGGCCAACATCATCTGGGTCGTGCTCGTCGGCTTTTGGATGGCGCTCAGTTACGTGGGCGCCGGCCTGCTGAACTGCATCACGATCATCGGCATCCCGTTCGGCATCCAATCGTTCAAGATGGCGAAACTGGCGCTCTGGCCGTTCGGCGCGGACATCGTCAGCCTGTGAGCGTCCGGCTCGCAGGCCTCATACGGCGGTCTGCCTATACCGTTCCTTCCTCAAGATAAAAAACGGTCGAGCCGCCGTCATCCCATTCGACCTTCTCCTCGCGCCTGTGCGTCAGGCCGCGACGCGTATAAAAACCGACATTGCAGCCGGTGTCGGTAAACAAATAGTACCGCCGGACGCCAACGCGGCGGAACCGTTCCAGCAGATCATCGAACAGGAAGCCGCCCACTCCCCCGCCACGGATTCGCTCGTCGACCAGGAAGAGCGTCACCTCGGCGTCGTATCGGTTCTTTGCCCCTCGTATCAGCCGTCTGTCGACACGGTTGATACGCAGCATTTCAGCAATGCCGGAGCGACCTGCGGTCGAAAACAGCAACGGGAACAATGCCCTGATGATATGACGATGGTGCCGGTTCGGCAGGAGGCACAATCGTTTCGGAACATTGATGTCGACCCGCGCCAATATCACGCCCACCGGCCGGCCGTGCAGCACCGCGACGGTCGCCTCGGAAGAGCGCGCCAGACATGAATGGAAGTCCGCCTCCGCCAGCCGACGGGAACAATCGCCGTCCGCTTCTTGGCCGCCTGACCATTCGCCGTACCATGTACGCCGCAGAATCTCGATCAGCGCAGGATAATCGTCGCGCCGCAGGGTGCGCAGACGCACTGCGGGGCGACGCGGGGTCGCTGCTGTCGATGACGATGCTGTCGAAACCGCGGCGACCGAGGTCACATCCGCAATCGTGCTCGAGGAATCGTTCATACCGCAATGGTGACGTGGCACCGAGACGTTGACGGAGCAAGGTGAGACACGGCGAGGCGGGACGGACGGAAACGCAGCACAACGACTCTCCTGCCGAGACACGCCTGGATGTATCACAAAGCCGTCAGAGCCAATCGCCAAGAATGACGGAACAGAGCCCCGTTCTTTCAAAAGTCACACGACAAGCTTGCGACTACGCCTCCGTAAAGGTCATCGATGCCCTAATCCGACGCAGCGGATACGGAAACAGAGAAATCGACCGTCTCTGCGATGGAACGATCACATACGGACGCATCCGAGACATTCGCAATGGCCTTGAGGCTCCTGTGCGTTTGCCTGAGTTTCTGCAGGCGCGGTGATCTCGACTTCGCGGCGCATGAGGATGGGCATAAGTACGATGGCGATGAAGACGATCCGGCGTAAAGCCGGATGTGGTGCCGTGCGGGGCTTCGTCCTTCATGTCTAATCGCGATTAAATTGATATTAATTATGCCATCGGCTACTTCTATTTGACCTATTTCTCGTCTTATCTTATAGTTTCTACAACTAAAAGCCTAATCCGGAAAGAGAGGCGGAACAACGGGCATGAAATATAGGAGTTTGGCGCGGTCGTTCCATGCCGACAGGTCCAATGACGCCTTCAACAACCATGCGAAGCTTGCCCGGCAACGGCTCGAGGCGGACTCCACATTCAGGACCGGGGTCGTCACCCCTCTGGGCGAACTGTTCGCCGCCACACCACGCGAGACATCCATGCTCACGGAAAAGATACTTCTCGCGGAACGGCGGGTATCCCGGCTCTGGAACCAAATCCCTGGCGTCATGCGCTGGGACTACATACGGCACTCCATCAGCGAGGAATTGTTCGCCACCAACGAGATGGAAGGCGTACGCAGCACCCGCAAGGAAACCCAGGAAGCCGTGGAAGCGGCCGACAAGGCGAGGAAGGACGGCGACGACCCCAAGGCTCGGTTCAGCGAATTCGCCAAGCTGTACCTGAACCTCACCGACAAGGACTCCGCACTGCCGGCGGGAATCGCCGACATCCGCGACATCTATGACAAGGTCGTGCTCGACGAAATCAACGAGAGCGACAAGCCGGACGGCGAACTGTTCCGGAAAGGCGACATGGAAATACAAGGCCCGCACGGCCTCGCGATCCACAATGGAGTCAAAGGCGAAGGCAACATCGGCGCACTCCTCACCGACATGATCCATCTCGCGACCTCCGACGAGATTCCCCGGCTGCAGTCGGCCATCATGTCGCATTTCCTGTTCGAATACGTCCACCCGTTCTACGACGGCAACGGCAGAACCGGCCGGTATCTCCTGGCCCTGTACCTGAACCACGACCTAACCATGCCCACCGTGCTGTCGTTGTCCCGCACCATCGCGGAGAACAAGAACGCCTACTACAAGGCATTCATGGAGGCGGAGGACAAGCTGAACTGTGGCGAACTCACGCTCTTCGTGAACACCATCCTCGGATTCATCCGGAAGGCCCAGGACGAGCTGATCGACGAACTCGAAGTTAGAGTCGACCAGCTCGACAAGGGCCGGGCGGTCTGCGACCAGCTCGAACGGAAGCACGGTCTGTCCGCGAAGGCGGTCTCGATACTATATGGCGTGATCCAGGAGGAGATGTTCGACTCGACCAAGTCCATGACGCTGAACGATGCCGCATACCATATCAGACTATCCAAGCAAAGCGCGAGAAAGTACGTGGGAGAGCTCATGGACGCGGGCCTCGCCATCCAATCCGGGAAGCGCCCACTGAAAATACGGGCATCGGAATCGTTGAAGGGCATCCTTGAGGCCGGAATGGGCGAGGACGCCGGAGAGCATGGCGGCAAAACCCAACAAGAAGAAACAGAAACCGCCCACGAGGGCGATCCCGCATAACTCAACTATCCGGAAATTCCGGATAGTTGAGTTATCATCAAACATCGCGGCCGGATGGATGGTCAAGGTTTATCCGCTGCGTGAAACGTCGAGTGAAACGTGTTTCTCGCGGCGGAACTCCCACGTCCCGTCCGCGCGATGGACGATGCCGCCAGATCCCTTCGTACGTCGTCTGCCATTGGCCGCCATGATGTTCCTCCCTGTCGGGAGCGCCTTCGGGCATCTGCCGCAAGCGCCCTCTCAAGGGCACCCTATTGGCACTCTATCCGGGCCACAAACGGCCAGATACGTGGCAAAAACGGCCATTCCCCAGTAATCGAAAAAACGGCGGAATCCGCACGTGTCCGGAGACCGGAAACGTTGGTATTCCGCCGTTTCTCAGAGGTACAACCCCCTACTTGCTCACATTGAACTTGAACTCTTTGTGATTATCATTTTCCATATAGATTTTCCTATTATTTCAATGATTTGTTAAGATTGATGCTATGACCTTTGACAGCAAAATGTCAAAATGAAGGAGCAGTATGACAAGCGGCAAGAAATCTGTTAGGAAGAATCGCAAGGCAATCCCGATACTGAATGGGCGAGCGTCTATGACTGCACCTACCGCCGCATCACCCTACTGGAGACCGCGATGGTGCGATCCGAAAACGGGGAAAATGCGAACTACGAACTGCGTGACTCAGGATGCAGCTATCGAGGCAGCTCGTAGGGGTCTCGGTGATGTTACACAGACACGGGCAAACGTCCAACCTCCAACGTTTGAGGAGATGTTCTACGAGATGTCCGTTGTGAAAGGAAGCGACTGGTCAGATGGTACTCGAGCGGGAATGATTTCTCTCTACAAGAAGCATCTTGCGCCGGTGCTTGGCAGTAAACCAGTGACACGTATCACGCAATCGGACATCCGCGGCATTACGCTACCTACACTGAACAACGAGCGTCAACGTAAGATTAAGGGCCTTATCAAGGGAACTATGGCGCAAGCTGAACGGTGGACCGGAAACGATGCGACGTTTTATTCTTCACAGCTCATAGTCACGGGGAAAGCATATAAGGGCCGCACCAAACCCGTTGACGAGCGCGACATCCCCAGCGGTAAATACATTGCCGACATCATCACTGCCGCATACAGCACCATGAGCATTACACCACTGGATGATGCAATGCCTGGACAGCGTAAAGGGAAACCAACCCTTATAGACCCTATGACAGGGAAAAAGACCAGCAGCGCACGAGAGGTCACGCGCATATTCAATGAGTCGCCTGACGCCTTCGATGGCATCATGGATATCACCCCGCTTGATGCGCGTATTCGTTTGGGTCTCCCCATCGATGAGGAAGATGCTCAAACGCGATCGGCTAACATGCCGAAAAAACAAACGAAGCACATTCCCGTGTATGCCAGTGACATCCGACGCAGCATACCGAAGCACCTACATCATCAGGATGAACGCAAAGCAGCAGAGGTGGTAGCTTGTGGCGAACGCTTTCGGCTCATTGGTCTTGCGTTCGCCTTGAGTGCAGCCGGCGGTCTCCGCGTAGGGGAAATGCTACCTCTACGTGTCAGGCATTTCTTGACTCGTGAACAAGCAGCACGCATGTTTGTTTCCAGTCTTGCTATTCATAACGATACCCGAACAGTAACCATCGAGGGTAAGACAGTTCCCGCCAGTACTGAGGTCTATGCCGTTCGCCGGAGCCAGAGTGAGACGGGCACGTTCCCCGTCTGGGACAGCCGGGCGGATTATAACGGACGAATCAGCATCGAGGAACAAATAACACAGGCGGGAACGAAGTACCTTATTCAGCCGCCGAAAATGGGAATCGGCAGAGAACGTGTAGCGCACTTGCCGTATTTCCTTCCCAACTGGGAATACATAGCAAATCGCACGCATGTCAGCCAGCGCGAGGCCATTGGCAGCATCGTCGCGCGTTTCAAGCAACAGCCAGAGTCACAGAACAACGTATCATTCTGGACGTGCACTGACAAAGAAGCCGGTTTGCTTTGGACCAAAGGGTATGTGCCTATAGGTTGGATGCTTCTCGAACGCTTCCGTGAGCTGTGGAACTCGCCAGCACTTGCCGACATACCGCCGAATAAGCGTGTAGACCAGTTCCGTGAAATGCTCCTATTCCCGGCACGCTCTAACCCGCGCATGACCAAGGATGGTTTACCCGCTATACGTCCCATACCTGGATGGACTAACAACACTGCCATAGTGCCTGGTACCTGTGGCTATATGACTGAAGCCAACTTTGTTGAAAGAAGTCTCAATCCGATTTTTGATTACGTATCCGCCAACACCGGTGAATACCCACTCCACCGTAAAAATTCAATACACAATAGAAAAGGGTGGACTTATCATGGATTACGCCATTTCGCAGCATCCAGCCGCATACAAGCAGGTGTGCCCATTCCGCAGGTTGCGGCAGAGCTCGGACACAAAAACGCTTCGTTCACCCTTGACCGTTATGCGCATATGGTCAAGGAAGCCATACCTCCAACTGGATTTGAATACTGAGAAGCAGTAGCTGTACGCTCCCAGTAATCACTGAACCTTAAGCACAACGTGCACGCATACTTATCCAAGAAAACACGAACAAGTTGTGCTTAAGGTATACGTCTCACATCATTTTTTTCTCAGCGGATGTGGTTCCGTGATGTCGATACCGGCCGATGCGTAAACGGAGATGATTTGCGCTTCATTGAGTTCTCTCATACGGTGATGCGTCAGTATGCATTTGTCTGGATTGACGCAAAACTCGGCTTCTTCGGGGCTGAGGATGTGAATTATCGCGGGGTCTTTGGCGTTTGACATGTCGCTGCTCCTTTTTCGGGGAAATGTTGTCAGGAACATATCATCGAAAAAAAAAGAAAAAGCCACTCGCGCTTTTGCCCCGCCGCTGCGCTTCATTATTGCCGCATCGCCTGCCGGCATTTCGGCGGGGTCGTTCTTCCGTTCCAGCGGCTCTAAGCGTATGCGGCGACCAAGAGCTGGCCCCCTTATATCTCAGACCACGCAGGCTCTCCAATGGAATGACCATGCCCCGACGCCGGAGTGTGAACTGCATTCCCGTTGTCTTTGTTGTCTTTCTGATGGCGGTTATGCGTGATTTACTCACCGACGAGGCCATAACAATAATCCCGTTCCACTGGCGTTATCGACGTCAGACGTTTTTCAACCTTATCGGACGCGTAATCCGATGAGCGTCCTGCGATATTGGCTGGCAAGTCGTCATACATCGTATTTGACGACCTCATACCATCCTCTGTACTTTTAGGGAAGGACCTCAAAATGACCAGCGCTCTGCGCCCAACCAAGGGCGACCGAAGAGTCTTAGAAGCGTTGTTGCGATTCCGTTGCCTCAGCATTCTAAGTGCAGTCAGATTTTCCGGACTGGCACTATCCAGCCGATACCGGGTCAGCCGACGGCTACATGCCTATGCGGAACGCGGCTACGTGCGCGTCGTAAACAGCCCGAGCGCACATGTGGTGTTCGTACCGACACCCAAACTCGTCCCACTGCTGGGATTGGAAACGCCGCCGTTGAGAGCCACAGATGCCTCGGCGCACGCGCTGGCCGTGTCAAGCCTCGCCTCGCAACTGGCACACGGCGACAACGTACTTCATCTTCCCAGCGATGAATGGAAAGACATTCACACGCAGATGGAGGACTACGAAGCGGGACTTGTTGGTGAGACAGACATGCGCATGGCCGAAAGCCGATTACGTCGGTCCGGCAAACGAGACCAAGCCGTGATGCAGATGTTACATCTCATGGACATGCAACGTGGTGATGTCGCATACAGGGCATGGGCTGGAGGGAACCCATATCAATCATGGCCGTGGATTGTCATGGCGCATGGTGAGACATGGAGCATACGCGAGCAACGCATGGTCAGTAACGTGTATGCCGAATCAGACAGCGCTGTTATCTCACTGACTGACCATAGACCCGACCTGGTTCTCGCTCGTCCGTCTCACCAGTCCATCGCCATCGAAGTCGAGCTGACGCGTAAACCTGTGAACGATTATGTTGCCACGATGGCTGGATACTCCACTCGGCAGAGCCGTGACGCTTACGCGCTGGTCGTTTGGATTGCAACTAACGAGGCGATCGCACACTCGATTCGTCGTGGCATCGCGGCGACCGGTACTGAACAACTGGCACATATTGTGATGGCTGATTCCAACGGCGGACCGTTGTGGGGTGGCGTCGATTTGACGACCAGAGCATGACGAAGACGCGAATACACTCCAACGAAATAGCATCCGACATGGCATACATCACTTGGTATGTATCACCGTGACAGCAACTGAACCAGCCGACTCCCTATATTCCCTGAAAACCAGACGCCGGCCGTCACCATGACAGTGACCGCCGGCGCAAGAGCAACTACACGGGTTTCCCTCCCGTGGGACGTACGAAACATGGAGGCGTTTCTCATGTCCACAACAGTAATATCTACCGCACAACGGCTCACCCTTACCAAGGATGAGCGCCAGCTTGAACGCGCACACCGCAACAGCGTACTGCAAAAGCGAATCCACGAAGGCGAGTTGGAGATGTCTCGCTGGCAGCTGCTGGCGGCGAGAAATACTGCCCACCGATTGCGCATCGTTGCGTCAGCCGGAGCAGGTAAGACACGGACGCTCGCCAACGCCATAGCAGCCGCCGCGACACTTCACAGCGCGAAACATATCGCAGTCATCACGTTCACCCGCAAGGCAGCACGAGTCATCGACGGCGCGCTTACGCGCAACAACGTGTACGGCACCAGCGTAAGTACACTCGATGCACTGGCCCTGCGCATACTGGACGCGGCCGGCATACACATAACTGCTATTACCGATGATGACAAGAAAGCGATACTCACCGACGTTCGAAAAACCTGCATGAAAAAGCAGCCGCACGAACGCATCACACTAAAACAGATGATGCATGACACGACGTATTACGCTATGCACCCAGATGAACAGCCCGAATCCGAATACCTCAAAGCCATCTTGGAGGAATACACCGAGCGGTGCAAGAACATTTGCAGCGCCGAATGGCCGACCATCGAGCTACTCGCTGCGCAGCACTACCAACAGTCGGGCTTTCGGTTCGAAATACTGGGAGTGGTTGAAGCACAGGACCTTAACCCCAC
>ERZ1106919.1974-NODE-1974-length-12265-cov-9.690418_pt1 | contig 12265 bp, 11 predicted proteins | sample MGYA00403654_ERZ1106919 | MGnify/ENA primary metagenome ERZ1106919 (study PRJEB35170, sample SAMEA104062450) | human gut metagenome | biome: human gut; feature: human-associated habitat; material: faeces | place: Denmark | collected 2012-10-08 ... | reverse complement strand
AACAGTGTCACTGACAGTGCCAGAGACACCACCACCAGCACCGTCTTTTTCTTATTTCGTCCCAGATTGGCAAAGGCCATCTGATGGAGCTTGGCTCCCCGGGTGCTGCGCTGTTTTTTCTTAGTCTGCATCACATCCGTATATTTGGTAGCCTCCACCGGAGAGACCTTGGCTGCCATTTTTCCGGGCTTGGAACAGGACAAAAGCACCGTCAACAAGGCAAACAGCATGGACCCAAGGAAGATCACAGGCGAAGTGCTGATGGTGGTGATGCCTGCATCCAACTGGGTGGAGCGCAAGACAACAGGCACCAGAACAGCGCCGATGCCGTAGCCCAGCAGCAGCCCCGCCGGAATGCCGATCAGACAAAGCAGAAGTGCCTGCTGGCGAATGATGCGTTTGAGCTGCCGGGGCGTTGTGCCAATGGTTTTCAGAAGCCCGTAAAACCGGATATCCCCCGCAACAGAGATCTGGAAAATGTTATAGATGATAAGATACCCGGTGAAAATCACCAGCAGCAAAAAAGCTGCTATGGCGATCACAAGTTCCGGATCGAGATGCGACTCCAGCTGGGATGAGGTATATCCCCAGTTGACGCCGATCCGGACGCTGTTGGGATCGGTATAGCTGTCCCATGTGTAGCCAAGATCGGTATCCACCTGCTCCATCTGCCCTTGAATGTTTGTGCCGGAGGCCAGCATGACATTCAAATCGGTGCGGAAAGGCTGTAAACCTGTTTTCACTGCCTGCGCTTCGATGTCATCTGCGTAATCACGGCTGATGTTGATGTAATGAACAGGCATTAGTTCATCATAGTCCCAATAGCCCACCAGCGTAAAGGTATCTGTTACAGTAAAGGCGGTTTGATCCTTGTCCGTAATGGAATAGGAAACCGTGACCTCGGCGCCCAGCTCCGGCGTTACGCCAAGCAGCTGCAACGCTGCCGTATCCATGGCTACCTCTTTGCCGCTTTCGGGCATCCGTCCGGTAGTAGGGGTTGCATAGCTCCATTTAGTGCAGTTGGCATCCATGTAGCTGATCTCTGCCGGTATTTTGGCAAAGACCCCCTCCGCAGTGATACCGATTACCTTCCGTACCCCCGCAGCCTTCACCTTTGGGTGGGCAGCGATGCGTTCCGCCTGCTCGGGGGAAACATCCTTAAAGGTGCCATGCGCATAGCCGCCTACCTGCCGAAACTGGTAGGTTTCATAACTGGCGTTCAACGACAAGACAATGGTGAACATGGACGTAAATAGCAGCGTTGTCAGCGCAATGGCAAAAATAGCGATCAGATTGCGGCGACGGTTCGCATAAAGAGATTTTAAGCTGAGCTTTCGAATACATTTTCTGTTTTTGACATTCATCGTAGCCACCTCCCGTTAGTTCTGGGAGACGATCCGACCATCTTCGATACGGATAATGCGGTCTGCCATCTGCGCAATTTCTTCGTTGTGAGTGATCATTACGATTGTCTGGGCGAACTTTTGACTGGTGACTTTCAAAAGGCTCAATACATCCTGGCTGGTTTTGGAATCCAGATTGCCGGTGGGTTCATCTGCCAGAATGATAGCGGGTGCTGCCGCCAGCGCACGGGCAATGGCTACCCGCTGCTGTTGACCGCCTGAGAGCTGATTGGGCAGCGCATCCAGACGATCATCCAGCCCAAGTGTCTGTACAATCTGCTGTACGAAATCCTTATTGACCTTGCCACCGTCCAGCTCAATGGGTAGAACAATATTTTCATACACATTCAGCACCGGAACAAGATTATATGCTTGGAACACAAAGCCGATTTTCCTGCGGCGGAAGATGGTCAGCGCTTCCTCCTTCAGGGAGAAAATATCCTGTCCGTCCACCATGACCGTGCCACTTGTAGGGCGATCCAGCCCGCCCAGCATGTGCAGCAGCGTGGATTTGCCGGAGCCGGATGTGCCGACAATTGCAACAAATTCGCCCTTCTTTACACTTAAATCAACTCCATCCAACGCATGAACTGCGTTATTGCCGGAGCCATAAATCTTTTTCAGGTTTTTTGCCTGTAAAACTTCCATAAATGAGTACCTCCATGAAAAAATCTGTATGTATGAAAGGAAATGATCCTTTGATACATACAGATTATCGCATAGGAATCTTTCCACATTCTTTCCGGCGGAAAATGAAATCTAACAGTTTTGATAGAATTGTTGTTATTTCGGCAGAAATATGGAAAACGTACTTCCTTTTCCCGGAACGGAAGCAACCTTGATATAACCGCCCTCGCCGGATATGATCTGTCGGGCAAGGTATAAGCCGATGCCGACCCCTTCTTGTTTCTGCACACTATTTGAGCGGTAAAAGCGAGCAAATATCTTCGCTTGCTCATTTTCCGGGATGCCTGAACCGGTATCCGATATATCGATCCTTGCAAACATTTCATAGCTTACGGCAGAAATAGTAATGGTGCCATGCTCTGTATATTTGATGGCGTTGTCTACGATATTAGCCAGCGCTTCCGCTGTCCATTTGAAGTCGAATACAGCAAAAGCATCTGTATCCTGCATTTGCAAAGACAATCCTTTTTCAGAAGCCTTGGCAGTATATTGTTCTACCACACTTTCAAGCAGCGGCTGCAGCGCTGCTTGCTGAGGGGAGAGTGAAATGATCCCGTTTTCCAGTCTGGAAAGCTTTACGAGAGAATCGATCAGAAATCGCAGCTTTTCCGATTGTTTGTACAGCGCCTCCACATTTGCCTTCGCCGATGCAGGCAGAGTTTCCTCCTTCAGAAGCTCGCTGTATAACAGCAGGTTTGCAATCGGCGTTTTTGTCTGGTGCGAGATGTCCGCAATCAAGGTTTTGATTTTGTCTTTTTCCTGCGCTACATTTCGAGAAGATGCTTCTGCGGCAGAAAGATAGTGTGCAAACTTTGTTTCCAAAGCAGACTGCCGGCTTTCATCAAAATTGGTTTCAGAAAAGGAGCCGGTCATGGCAGCGTCCAGCATCCTTTCGATTTCTTCCATCGTTTTTCTGGTCTTTCTCCGCTCCCATAACACAACAGCTGCCGCCGCCAGAAAACACAGCAGTATGATCACAATGCCGGTTTTATTCATCTTTTGTCACCCAGCTATAACCGATTCCATAGACGGTTTTAATGTATTTCTGTGCGCCAAGCTTATCCCTCAGACGCTTGATCGTAACAGACAAAGCATTTTCATCCACATATTCTGCGCCATCTGTCCAGATCCGGTCTACAAGGTCTCCACGGGTCATGGTTCGGCCTCGGTTTTCAACAAGCAGACGCAGTAATTTTTGTTCTGTTTTGCTCAATTCCACTTTTGAATCTCCCACATAAAAGGTCATAGCCTCAAAGTCAAAGTGAAATAGATCCATATGGAACGGCGCATTTTTATGGTTTGACGCTTGCTTTCGCAGTTGGGTATTCACCCTTGCCCGCAAAACCGAAAGAGAAAAGGGCTTGGTAATATAATCATCAGCGCCTCTCTCCAGTCCGTCTACGATGTCCAGATCGGTGTCGTTGGCAGTCAGCAGAATAACAGGAATTCCGGGCAGGTTTTCCTTGACCTCCCGAAGCAGCTCAAGCCCACTGCCATCCGGCAGATTGATATCCAGCAGGATCAGGGATACACCGCCGCAAAGCAGCTGCTCCTTCGCCGTTTTTAGGTCTTGGCAGGAAATGATCTGCCGAGCATCTGCTTTCAGCGCTTTGCATAAGCCTTGATTCAAACCGATATCATCTTCAACAATCAGTAATTGCTCCATATATCTCATTCCCTCGTTATTCAAAGGCAATTGTCGTTTCCTTTGGTGGCTTCTCATCTTTGCAGATCAAAAGATAATATCAGCAGCATAATACGATTTAAGAGTACAGATTGTTGGATGGAAAGTCAAGATTTGCATCGCAAATCAAGCACAAGCCGTTGTCAGTATGATCCAGAGCAGTCTGCGAAGTGCTCCACTGTCCGTAATGGGACTACGCAGTGCTTCGGCACTGCGGCACAGGAGGGAACTGCATCCGCATTTGCGGACGCAGCTCCCTCCTGTTTTTTCGCTCACAGCTTATTCAGTTTTTGCGTGACTTCATCCACAATGCGCTGACGTTCCTCTTCGCTCTTCGCTCTGTCATATTCCATCAGCGCATCGTCCCGCAGCGTCTCCATTTTCCGGGACCACACTTCAAACACGCCCTTGCTCATCGTCCCCTTTCGGGTACGGGCAAAATATTTTTTGTAGGCCCGCTGATGAGCTTTCCAAACATCGTTGTTCTGCACCTTGCTGCGGAAGCTGCTGGTGGCTCCGATCTCCCGGCAGGTCTTGCCGTCCTGCCCCGGCGCCGGTTCGCCGCAATAGGCGTAGGTCATACCCGGCATCTGCAAGAACCAGCGTCCGCAGTTGGCACAGCGTTTCGGTACAAAGCCCTTCTGCAGTCCCTTCATAAGCTCCACATAGACGAAATCCAGCAGCCGGTCAAAATACATCTTCTCGACTACCTCGGCGTTTTCTCTTTCGCCCCGAATGCGGTACTGCGCTCTTACCAGCGGCGCGTCTACCTCCGGGTCCTTCCCCAAGCTGACACCGCTGACAAAAGCCTCATAACCGCTGGAATAGATCAACTGCGCCAGAGATTCTTTTCTCTGGCCTTTTTTCTTTTCAAACACAGCGTTTGCAAAAACCCGGTCCAGAAACCACGCGTACCGCTCCTGAATGAGCTGAATGTCCTTGATCTGCTGCTGCATGAAGGATGGTATTTCGCGCTCCTCATTGATCACATATTTCGCAAATGCCTCCCGCACTTCCTCACCCACAAATTCCTCGATCTTCATATCTCCGAAATAACGGAAGTCCATCAGATACAATCGGTAGAGCGGCAGAGATCCAAAACCCTTCTGCATGTCCATATAGGCACGCGGAGCGTCATCATAATTCTTTTCGTGGACAGCGGTGTTCAACCTGTCCAACAGCTTCTGAAAAGGTGTGACATCCAGATTTAGGATCTCCGTCAGCACAGTTCCGTAGGGCTGCATCTCCGGGACCATCTCCACCCAGTAGCCGGATGCGCCAAATTCCACTTTTGTGTTCGTATGCGAACGCTGAAAATCAAACAGGTCTTTTCCTAAAACAGACATAAGCCCTCTCCCAGTAGATAATGTATTCGCCTCAATATAGTGTATGTAGTAAAATGATACATTACCTATTTTCAAAAGTCAATCCCCATGTTACGATACAAGCACAGGCCTGAAAGAAATAAACACTCCAACTCAGAAAGGAGAAATTTTTATGAACCGACTGCAAACCATTGACGCGGACACGCTGCAAAGCACCGCTTACGAACCGGTCTCCTTCGTGGTCGACGATCTGCTGCCCCAGGGGCTACATCTGCTGGCAGGCGCACCGAAGATCGGCAAATCGTGGCTGGCGCTGTGGCTGTGTCTCTGCGCCGCGCAGGGCAAGCCGCTCTGGACGTTCGCCACACGGCCATGCGAGGTGCTGTACCTCTGTCTGGAGGACAGCTTCCAGCGTATCCAGAGCCGCCTCTTTGATCTCACGGAGGACGCGCCGCCCACGCTGCACTTCGCCGTCATGTCCCAGCAGCTCCACAACGGGCTGGTGGAACAGATCGAGCAATTCTTGAAGGAGCATCCGCAGACCAGGCTCATCGTCATCGACACGCTCCAGCGCATCCGCACCGCAGGCAATGACGCGAACCCCTACGCCAGCGACTATCGGGACATCGGCGTTCTGAAAGCGCTGGCAGACAAGTACCGCATCGCTATTCTGCTGGTGCATCATCTGCGGAAGATGAATGACGATGATCCCATGAACATGATCTCCGGCACCACCGGACTCAGCGGTGCCACCGACAGCAACTTTGTCCTCCGCAAGAGTAAGCGCAGAGAGAACACCGCCACGCTCTACTGCACCGGACGGGACATCCCCTACCGGGAGCTGGCGTTGGAGTTCGACGGTGAGGATCATGTCTGGAAGCTGCTGTCAGATGACTGCGAACAGACGGAGCAGCCCAGTGAACGGATTCTTTTTCTCCTCTCTGAACTGCTGCGCCGGCAGCCGGAGATCAGTGCCCCTGCCAAGGCGCTGTTGGAAAAGATCGACCCTGCCGGTGCGGAGGGACTGACCCCCAACAGCTTCTCCCACCGAATCCGCAAAAGCGTTGACGCTCTAAGGAGAAACGGCATTACGGTGTCCTTCCGCAAGAGCAACGGCGACCGTCTGGTCTGCCTGAAAAGGGCCGATGGTGTCGATGATCCCGCTGCCGAGAACATCGTCACCATCGACCCTGAGAACCCGCCGTGTTTCGGCGTGTGAGCCGCTGTGTGCGCGGTTAGGGGGACGGGTGGCGTGTGTACCCGCCGAGGGGAGATTCAGCCCGCACAGGGCGAATTCCGCAGCGGCATAAAAACGGCGAATACGCCGCCGTGACCCGCGGGCGTCCAGCGTTTCAACGGCATGAAGCGCACGCCGAGGGTAGTGATACCACCCCCATGCAGGAACGCCGAAAAAGCGCTGTGTGCAGGAGTGAACAGCGCGTTCGTCGGCGCAGAGCACCCACTCTGAGAAAGCCGTTTTTTCTGCTGAAATAAACCCCGCGCCGGGTTGTTCCGACACAGCCACAGCAACCGGAGGGTAAGTGATACCCCCCACACAGAAATGTAAAAAATATAACACGGGAGTTTTTATCACCGCCCCCAACAGGGCTCCCGCCGAAACCCAGCGAAGCGGTTTCGGTGGGAAGAAGGCGGTGCAGCGGAGTGAGCGAGTTTTCGTCGGCGGCAGCGACGGAAACGAGTGATATGCAGCTTGTGCCGCCGACAGCCAGCATCGCATTTGTCTGGTCTGCGGCGAAGCCGCTGCCCTGCCAAATGCACTGGGCGGGGCATGGCCCCACACCCCCAAGCTGCGAGCGTTTCTGCGGAAACGCTTTTACCCGCCTCCGGCGGCGCAGCTTCAAAGGGGGACCAGTCCCCCTTTGAGGAACCCCCAGCTCTCCGAGGGGACGAGAGAAATCATTTCAGAAAGGTCATTGATTATGAAAAAAGATATCAAATTCAGCACGCGCATGGCGTCCGCTGACCGCGAGAAGATCAGGGCGCTGGCGGCGAAGGCCCACATGTCCATGAGCGACTACGTCACCGCCTGCTGTCTCGGCAAGCGGATCGTGGTCATCGACGAACAGAAGGAACTGCTCCGCCAGCTCAAGGGCATCGGCAGCAACATCAACCGCCTCACCGTCCTCGCCAACATGGGCAAGGTGCAGGTCATCGGTCTCGACAAGGCCGCGCAGGAGCTGTCCGAGGTCAGCGCCGCGTTGCGGGCTGTCATGGAAGGTCGGTGAGCCGTATGGCCATCGTACATTTTGTGAACTACAAGCGGGGCACGCAGTCCCGCGCCGCCATGCGCGGCGTGATGCTCTACGTCATGCAGGAGCGGAAAACCGCATGGGAGGATGGGCCGCTCATCAGCGGCATCAACTGCCAGCCGCAGAGCGTCTACGACGATTTCCTGAACACGAAACTCCTCTACCACAAGGACGGCGGCGTGATGTTCTACCACATGGTGCAGAGCTTTCCGAAGGGCGAAGCCGTTGATCCACGGCAGGCCCACGAAGCCGCGCGGCGGCTGGCGGAATACTTCGACGGCTGTGAGGTGCTGGTCTGCACCCATGTAGACCGCGAGCACATCCACTCCCACTGCGTCATCAACTCCGTCAACTTTGAGACCGGCAAAAAGCTGCACATGGCGAAGGAACAACTGCAAGAGTTGATGCGGCGCAACGACGCGATCTGTCTGGAAATGGGCCTGCCGGTCTTTGAGCCGACCACACAGCAGGCCCGCGGCATGAGCGGCGCGGAGTATCACACAGCTCTGAGGGGCCAAAGCTGGAAACTGCGGCTCATGAACACCATTGATGAGTGCATGAAATACGCCGCCGACAAGGACGCCTTTGTTTCGCTGATGGAATCCGAGGGCTGCGCCGTCCGCTGGGAGAGCACCCGCAAATACATCACCTACACCACACCGGACGGCATGAAATGCCGTGACAACAAACTACACGAAGAAAAGTATTGCAAGGAGGCCATGGAGCATGAATTCAGAATACGGGCAGAGATTGTCTATGCAAGAACTCAAGCAGCGCAACACCCAGCAGGCAGTACTTCCGACGCTGACAACGCCTCACGAAGCGAGTCCCACGAAAGCGGACTGGGGGCGAATGATGAACGATCTGGATACACTGTGGTACCATGCGGATCGGCAGACGGATCTGTTGGAGAGCATCAGCAGGCAGATGTCGCAGCTTCCCACACGGACGCAGATGGACGAGCTTCTGAAGACGGTACGGCATCTGGAGCAGATGACCGAACAGGCTGGGAAGCCGAAAGAGAATTCTTTTTCTCTGCACAGAATCAGACTTCCCAGACTGCATCTACCACAAGTCAGTATTCCGGCATTGATCTCTCTGCTGATGGCGGCGGCAGCACTGCTTCTGCTCTGGTGGGGCTTGGGCACCGTCTGGAGCAGCTCCAACCTGCTGAGCCTGTGATTCCTGCGCGGCACTACACCGACAGAAAGGCACTGCAAAAAGAAAGGGAAAAGAAAATCGCCCTCGGTCATAAGGCTGATGACCACGAGGACGAGGTGAGTTATGACTGGCAGCAGACCATGTGACGGTCTGCTATTTTTGTTGCCCGAATTGGTTTCGGGAGGAAGGAGTTCTATGGGCCGAAAGAAAAAAGAATCCAACATCGCAAGCGTCATGTATTCCTATGTGGGTACGGATGACCAGTTCGATGAATTTCTGAAACTGATGCTTCACGACTATCTCGCCGTGGATAATCCGTACACAAACCAGACCACGGATTTTGTTGGTAAGGTAGAATCTGGCGTTGCCTGATTTCTTTTGTTAGCTATTCAAAAACTTGTGTGCTATGGTGTGTCGTGCATGATCGGCACACCATAGCGGAAAGGAACGATTATGAAAGTTTGGCTCTATTACCGGCTGTCCAGAGATGAGGACGAAGAACTCAACTCTCTGAATAACCAGAGAAAAATCATATACAACTTTGCCGTCAGCAACGGCCACGAGGTGGTGGGCGAATCCTTCGATGACAATGTCAGCGGTATGCACTTCAACCGTGAGGGCATCGACAAAATCTATGAGGTGGTCGAAGCGGGCAAGATCGAAGCGATCATCGTTAAAGACCTGTCCCGCCTGGGCCGTCACCGGACGCAGACCGCACTCTTTATCGACTATCTCCGAGAACATGATGTGCGGGTTCTGTCTGCAACAGAAAATATCGACACTTTTAATGAGAACGATGATCTCATCATCGGCTTCAAAGGGCTGGTCAACGACTTTTATGCCCGCGACGGCAGCCGCCGTGTGCGAACCGGCTACCGGCAAAAGCAAAAGGAAGGTATCGTGACCATCCCGCCTTTCGGCTACTTCAAGGATAAGAACACAAAAAAGGTCGTTGTCGTAGAAGAAGCCGCCGAAACGGTCCGGCTGATTTTCTCCGCCTATGTCGGCGGCAGCGGCATGAAAGCTATCGCCCGCACACTGAATGAGCAGAGAAGAAAAACGCCTGCGCTCATGCAGATGGAACTGCTAAACAAGCGTTTGCCCAACACCCAGGATGGCATCCTCAAAAAATATTTGTGGGACGCAACGATGGTGGCGCGAATCTTGAGAGATGAAAGCTACATCGGCACTTTGATCTGCCACAAAAGCGAGCGCAATAAGATCAATAAGACCTTCCGCTCTACAGACCCGGAGGAGCAGTTCCGGCATGAAAATTATCTGCCAATAATTGTAACTCGTGAGATATGGGAACAGGCGCAGGCGCTCCTTGCAGAGCGCAAAGAGAAAAATGTCCGTGCTGGTACCAACCGCGGTATCCTCCGGTACGGCGGATTGCTTCGCTGCAAGGACTGTGGCCGAACCTTTATTGGGAAGCGCATTAAGCTGAAAAGCGGGGAACGGGTCGCCTATGTCTGCGACACCTACCATCGGTATGGCAAGGAACACTGCTCATCTCACATGGTGGACGAGGAAACATTGGACAGATTGATCGGCGCGGAGATCCTGCGAACAAAGAAAATGTATGAGGAAAACTGGTCGCGGATGGAATGGCTCATTGAGAGATGGACGCCGAAGGCTTCCACGGCCAGTGCCAAAATAAGTAAACTGCAAGAACACATTCTCGTACTGGAGGAGGAAGTGGAGGTGATCCTGATGGAACGCATTCGGGATAAGGCCAACGCGGAACGCTACGACCGCATGATCGCCAAGCGCGAGGAGCAGATCGCAGAGGCCAAAAAGCAAATCGAAGAATTGCAGAATATTTCAGAAATGCTCCGCAGCCGACAGGCCAAGCTGAAGCGGGACATCAGCCTGATCGACGACATCCTGCGAGAGGGCAAAATGTCAGAAGCACATCTGAGGATGCTGGTGGAGAAGATACTCGTTCATGAGGAGGATGGCAGGCTGGATTTGGAGATCCGGCTGAAAGCGCCCTTCCGTGACCATCTGGATATCTTCGAAAACGGGGCGCAGGCAGATTGCTTCCCCTCCGCAGATTTTGACTATGACAGGCTGGGTGCGGCGATCTACGGCGATTATTATGCGGGGTAGGTGATAACAGGTGCGGGTATGGCTCTATGCGCGGCTTTCTAACGATGATGACCGTGAGATGAACTCCCTGCTAAATCAACGGGAAATCTGCCAGGCGTTTGCCGAGCAGCACGGGTACATCATCGTAGGACAGTCCTTCGATGACAACATAAGCGGCATGAGTTTTGACCGCCGTGGGCTGGACGAGCTCATGGCGGCTGTGGACGCTGATAAAATTGACGTTGTCATCGTAAAAGACTTATCCCGGCTTGGCCGCCATAGGACCCAGACCGCATTGTTTATTGATTACCTGCGGGAACACCAGGTGCGAGTGATCTCTGCCACGGAGGGCATTGATACATTCCGCGACGAAGACGACTTGATCATCGGTGTCCGCGGCCTGATGAATGATTACTATGCAAAGGATATTGGCAAAAAGATCCGGGCAGGATACCGCCAGAAGCAGAAAGACGGCATCGTGATCACGCCTCCCTTCGGCTACTGGAAAGACAAAAATACGGGGCAGATCAAGATAGACGCAGAGGCGGCGGTCACGGTGCGGCTCATCTATTCTCTGTACTTGCAGGGTTGTGGGCAGAAAGAAATTGCCCGGCGGCTCAACGCTGTGGGGCGAAAAACACCGGCGCAGCTCCGGGCTGAACGGTGCGGCAGAGAAGTCCGGCATACGCACAAAACCCGTGATGGGCAGTTCCTATGGACATATACCAGCGTGAAAAACATTCTGATGGAAGAAGCGTACACCGGCGTGCTGAACAACCACCGCAGAGAATACAACAACGGTAAGACCAAGCATATAGACAAAGCCGACTGGTATCGTCATGAGGGATTCTTTCCCGTAATCATCGGAAAACAGGAATGGGAGCAGGTACAGCGCTTGCTCAAACAGCAGGCTCGCCCCGCAAACGGCAATCAGGCCAAGCACCGTTACGCGGGACTGCTGACCTGCCAGGAATGTGGGAATACGTTCATTCCTATGATCCGCTGCTGGAACGGCAAGAGCCGTGTGGAATATGTGTGCCGTGGGTATCACCGGAATGGAAAATCCTATTGCTCCTCCCACCGTATCCATGAGGAGGTACTGGATGCCGCGGTGCAGGCGTGTGCCCAAACTGTGTGGGAGCAGTGTGCCGAGGAAGTAGAGAAGCTGGCACAGCTGCAAAAAATGTGGGCGTTGAGGAAACCGATCCTCGACGCCCACATTTTGTCGTTACAGGAGAACATGCAGAAACTGGAGTTGGAGATTGATGGGATCGTGATGGAGAAATTGAAAGGAGGCGTTTCCAATCCAAGACCTCGTTAATAATATAGTCTGTCTTCGAATAGTGTTTCACTGGCTTTTGCTATTTTACCGTCTTTCAAATAATAAACAGAAGACGCTCTTTCTATCATATCACCGATTTCTATTGACCCACCATCACGAAATGCGCGTTCCTGCAAAGAGCGTATCGAAATAGGTGTAATCGGAATATAATTTGAACTACCAGTGGCTTCACCGGGGCTTTTTCCAACGCTTATGGATTCGGATAAATATTTGAAGAAGCCCATCGTCCCGGCATAACTTTTCCCGTTGATGCCAGAAATAGAGAAAGTGTTATCATGGTATTGATACCGAAAACGTTTGAT
>ERZ1106919.1973-NODE-1973-length-12267-cov-4.407550_pt1 | contig 12267 bp, 15 predicted proteins | sample MGYA00403654_ERZ1106919 | MGnify/ENA primary metagenome ERZ1106919 (study PRJEB35170, sample SAMEA104062450) | human gut metagenome | biome: human gut; feature: human-associated habitat; material: faeces | place: Denmark | collected 2012-10-08 ... | reverse complement strand
AGCTGAAGACCGACCCGCAGCTGATGGGCGCTCTGGGCGCTGCCGAGTACGCTCGTCAGAAGGGCCTCGCCAAGAAGTAAGGAGACGATTACATGAAACTGTTGAAGAAGCTTCTCACCATCCTGCTGGCTACCTCCGGCGCTCTGTTCACCGTGTACCAGTTCAATCTGGATATGAAGCTCGTTGGCTGGCTGTACAATGTCCTCCATGAGTTCCATACCCGCAAACCGGTTACGACCGAGTTCTAAGGAAATCCCGCAAGCGGCCGCTGAGCGATCAGCGGCCGCTTTTTTTCTGCGCCTGCGCTATGCGCAGGCAGCAAAAAAGCGAAATATTCCATTCGAGGCGGGCGCTTCGCCCCCTCGAGCTCCCCCCCGCTGCTCAGAAATTTTCCACGGGAGCGGGCGCCTGTTGGAAGTGACCGCCGATCATCGACGCCCTTTCGGTTTGCGCCATGCGCAGGAAAAAGCAAACAATCCCATTGAGGCGGGAATTTTTATCCCCAGTAGCCGGAGATGCCGTCGGGCGCATGCGCCTTGCTCGGCGGGATGACATCGTTTTTCCGGTTACCGTGCGGGGTACTGTGGTCGCGCGCCGCCGCGCGCTGGTCGTGCCCGGTCGGCACCGGCGCGGGTTTGCGCCCGCCGCGCTTGTCGTCTTTCATCTTCGTCCCTCCTTGTCAGGCCAGCCCAAAGACGGCCAGAATCAGCCCGTAGATCACGCTCGCGCTGATGCCGTAGACGATCACCGGCCCCGCGATCGTGAAGATCTTGACCGCCGTGCCCGTGACGAAGCCCTCGGTCTTGAATTCCAGCGCCGGGGACACGACGGAGTTTGCAAACCCCGTGATCGGCACCAGAGATCCCGCCCCGGCGAACCGCGCCAGATCGTCGTAAACGCCCAGCCCTGTCAGCAGCGCGCCGAGAAACACCAGCGTGATCGAGCACCACGTCGCCGCCACGGTCGCCGATGCGCCCCAGTGTTCATACAGATTCACCAGCGCCTGGCCGACCACGCAGATTGCGCCGCCGACCAGTCCCGCGCGCAGCAGGTCGACCCAGATCGGCGAGCGCGGCGAGAGCGAATCGACAAACGCCGCATATTCTTCGTTGCTCATGCGCATTGATCTCATCTCCTGCGCACAGTATGGCCGCGCGCGCGCAAAACTATGCAAAAACAAGCGCCTCCGCGCGGAACGCACGGAGACGCTTGTTGTTAATTTGAAAATAGCCTTTTGCATTTTATCGGCGAAGCGGCTGGTGTCGGGATACCGGATGATCTGCGCCGGATCACCGACCGCGACTGTGGCGCCAGGCGTGTTCTTCGTCACGATCTATCGTACCTCTGTCCCTCCGCATTGGTTCTGCTGCCCGCCGCGGGTACTTTATTTTAAAATGTTGATTCCCTCAAGCGCCAGCAGCCTCCGCTTGATCTCCAGCCCACCGGCATAGCCGGTGAGCGTGCCGTTCGCACCGATGACGCGGTGGCAGGGGATGACGATCGGAATCGGGTTGCGGTGGTTGGCCATGCCGACGGCACGGTTGGCGTTCGGGCTGCCGATGGCGGCGGCGAGCTCGCCATAGGTGCGCGTCTCGCCGTAGGGGATGGCGCGCAGCGCCATCCAGACCCGCTGCTGAAACGCGGTGCCGTGCGGGGCGAGCGGCAGGTCGAATGTCCGCCGCGCGCCCGCAAAGTATTCCCGCAGCTGCGCCTCGGCCGCGTCGAGCAGGGGCGAGGCATCCTGCGCGCCGCCCGCGCTGAAGCGGATGGCCGTGACGGCATTCTCGTCCGCTTCCAGCGTCAGCGGGCCGATGGGCGTTTTGATGGCGCGTGTGCTCATGCCTCCAGCACCAGATTTTCCACGCCGGACTTTTCAAATTCGTCCATGTATTCGTCCATGCGGGCGTTGAGCTCCGTATAGTCGGCCGGCTCGCTGTCGAGACAGCCGAGGTCGCGCCGCGCCAGTTCCTCGGCCAGAATGTCGAAAAACACGGCGTCCTCATAGTCGGCGATGGCCTCGTGAATGCCGCCGTTTTCGTAGGCGGGCGAGGGAAAAATGTGCCCCTGCCAGCGGGAAATGAGCGCGTTCATGCCGTTTTTGGCGCACTGCGCAAAGAGCTTTTCCTGCAAAATATCGTAATCCTCAAACCGGTCCTTCTCGCGCGTGGAGTTGAGGATCCAGTTGCCGATGTAGACGAGATCCAGTAGCCGCCGGAACTCCTTGTCGGTGAGTTCTATGTTCATCCGGTCATCCCTCCCGACGGGAGCCTGTGCCCCCGAAAAAATGGCTGGCATCCGCAGCGGTCGGCGGCGGATGCGCTTGTGCTACCATTATAGCAAACGGCGGCGGGAAATTCTACACCATTTTTCTGTTGCGAAGTTGGACAAAACAGTATATGATAATAGAATCGCACTGTTATGCAAAGGAGGCGGCGTATGCAGGTCGTCATCACGATCGAGGGCTCGCAGGCCGATGTTTTCGAGCAGGAGCCGGACGAGCTGGTGCAGTTTTCGACCGACGGGGAGTATACCTGCGTCGACGGCTGCGGGGTGCTCACCTATCCCGAGAGCGAACTGACCGGCATGGCCGGTACGCTCACGACCATTACCTTCACGCCGTCGAGCGCCGTGCTCAAGCGCACCGGCACTGTCATGAGCCGGATGGTCTTTTCCCCCGGGGCGCGCAACACGTTTTTGTACCAGACGCCGTACGGCACCAGCACGGTCGGGCTGGAGACGCAGCGCTACCGCTCCACACTGGGCGAGCACGGCGGGGTGCTGGATCTGCTGTATGTGGTGGATTTTGACCACGCCTGCGCCAACCGCAACCAGCTGAAGATCACTGTCCGAGAACAATAAGATTATAGAATAGAGGGTAACTGATTATGGCCAATCGAATCGAACAGGCACGCGCCGCCGTGGATGCGTGCATCCGGGAAGCATATCTGCGCGCCGCCGCCGCGGGCGCTCTGCCTGAGGGCGCGGACGTGCGCGGCTCCGTCGAGCAGCCGAAGGACACCGCCAACGGCGACTTTGCCGCCAACCACGCCATGGCGTCGGCCAAGACCATGCATATGGCCCCGCGCAAGATCGCCGAGGCGCTCATCGCGCACATGGATCTGGACGGCACGTGGTTTGCCTCTGTCGAGGCGGCCGGGCCGGGCTTTCTGAACTTCCGCCTGTCCGACAAGTGGTATCAGGACGTGCTGACTGCAGTGGACGACGCCGGCGCGGACTATGGCCGCGTGGACGACGGCCACGGCGAGAAGGTCATGGTGGAGTTCGTGTCCGCCAACCCGACCGGGCCCATGACGATCGGCAACGCGCGCGGCGGCGTGCTCGGCGACGCGCTTGCGTCCGTGCTCGACCGCGCGGGCTACAACGTCTGGCGCGAATTTTACGTCAACGACGCCGGCAATCAAGTCGACCTGTTCGGCAAGTCCATCGAGGCGCGCTACCTCCAGCTCATTCAGGGCGAGGACGCCGTGGAATTTCCGGACAACGGCTATCACGGCGATGACATCAAGGAGCTGGCCCGGCTCATCTACGAGCGCGACGGCGACAAGTACCTCACCGTGCCGAGCGATGAGCGCTGCGCGGCGTTTGTGGCCTTTGGCCTGCCGTACAACATCGCGCGTATGCAGCGCGATCTCGAGCGCTATCGCATCCATTTTGACCAGTGGTTCCTCGAGAGCAGCCTGCACAGCTCCGGCTACGTGGCCGAGACTGTGCAGATCCTTGTGGACGCCGGCCTGACGTATGAAAAGGATGGCGCGCTCTGGCTGCGCAACACCGACCTCGGCGCAGACAAGGACGAGGTCCTGCGCCGCTCGAACGGGTTTTATACGTACTACGCGGTCGACATTGCCTACCACCGCAACAAATTCATCGAGCGCGGCTTTGACCGCGTCATCGACGTCTGGGGCGCCGACCATCACGGCCACGCCATCCGCTTTGCCGCGACCATGCGCGCACCCGCGCTGGGACTCGAGGGCCGCAAGCTCGACTTCCTCATCATGCAGATGGTGCGCCTCATGCGCGGCGACGAGATCGTCAAGGTCTCCAAGCGCACGGGCAAGGCGCTCTCGCTCGCGGACCTCATGGACGAGATCGGCGTGGACGCCTGCCGCTTTTTCTTCAACGCCAAGCCGGACTCGCATCTGGAGTTTGACCTCGACCTCGCCATCCGGCAGGACAGCGAAAACCCCGTCTACTACGTCCAGTACGCGCACGCGCGCATCTGTACGCTGCTCGCCGCTATGGCGGAGGCCGGCTGCGTTGTGCCTGCGGCTGCGGATGTGGACGTATCCCTGCTCACGACACCGCAGGAGCGCGAGCTCATCAAGCAGCTCGCCATGCTCCCGGAGGAGATCCACCTCGCCGCGCGCGATTACGATCCCAGCCGTATCAACCGCTACGTGACGGAGCTGGCTGCACGCTTCCACCGCTTCTACAATGTCTGCCGCATCAAGGACGCGGAGCCTGCCGTGCGCGACGCCCGCCTGATGTTGGCCGATGCGACGCGCCGCGTGCTCGAGATCGGCCTCGGTATCATCGGCGTGACCGCACCGGAAAAAATGTGATCTCTATATACACAATGCACAGCCCTCCCACCGCATACGCGGGGGAGGGCGTTTTTTGCGTTTTTGTCCGGAAACGGCAACAGCGTGCCGCCGGAGAGTGGCGACACGCTGCTGTCGAGAGAGCAAAAATAAGAAGAGAAAAGAAAGAAATCGGAAGAACGTTGAGTTAATTTATTAACTAACGTGATTATTTTATAACACATTCGTGCGGCGTTGTAAAGTGAAAAGTGCGAATTTTTGCAAAATAGGCGTTTCGTCAAAAAAATATCAGCCAAGAAAGGCGCTTTTGTGCAATTTGTCGGCGGCGCTATGTACCCCAGATCCAGCGCACGAGCGCGGCTGCCACGAGAAAGCCGGTCAGGTCGGCGGCGACGGCGGCGGGGATCGCCCAGCGGCTGCGCCGGACGCCGCAGGCGCCGAAATACACGGCCAGCACGTAGAACGTCGTCTCGGTCGAGCCGAGCATGACGGCGGCGGTGCGGCCGATGCGGGAATCGGGCCCGTAGGTGCCGATGATGTCGCTCGCCGCGGCCAGCGCACCGCTGCCGCTGACCGGCCGCACGACCATAAGGATTGCCGTCTCTGGTGGGATGCCGAGCCATGCCAGCACCGGGGCACACAGTCGTGTCAGCGCATCGAGCGCCCCGGAGGCGCGCAGCATACTCACAGCTGCGAGCAGCGCGACAAGGGCGGGGAAGATGCGCACCACGGTTTTCAGCCCGTCGAGCGCTCCGGCTGTCAGCGCGGAAAAAACGTCGGTTCCGGTCAGCGCGCCGTAGAGCCCCACACCGGCCAGCAGCACCGGGACCGTCAGCGCCAGCACATCGCTCACCGCCATATACGCGCCAGTCCTTTCCCGGTCAGAAGTCCCACCGTGACCGAGCACAGGGAGGTCACCCACACGGCCGGCAGAATATCAAACGGCACAGCTGCGCCTGCAGCCTCGCGCACTGCGGCGATCGTGACCGGCAGCAGCTGGATCGATGCCGTGTTGAGCACCACCAGCAGGCACAGCTCGTCGCTGGCGGCGTCGCCCCGGATCTCACGCGCCATCGCCTGCGCGGCACGCACGCCGGCCGGCGTTGCCGCGTTGCCGAGTCCGAGCAGATTCGCGCTCACATTCATGCTCAGTGCGTCAAGCGTCTGTGCATCGCGCGACGCGTGCGGAAACAACCGCCGCAGTACCGGCTGCAGCAGTTTCGACAGGCCGGCTGCGATGCCGCTGCGCCGCATGACCTCCATCACACCCGACCACAGGCAGATCATGCCGCCCACTGTCAGGCAAAATGTGATCGCTTGCTGCACGCCCTGTGCCGCCGCTGCGCCGACGGCCGCACTCTGGCCGGTCGCCGCGCCGAAGATCAGCGCTATGCACACCATGCCTACCCAGATCCAGGTTAATGCCATCTCCGTTTCATCCTTTCTGAATCGCCGTGCGAATGCTGCTGCCCGATCGTGAAATTGCTGTGTGCCCTCACTATACGCTTGTATCCAAGCCGAAAGAACCCAATATCCCGGGAATATGCGGATTCGCTATCATAAGATAGGCGATGGAACGCGATTTACTTTCCGGTTACGTTTTGCTTAAAAATTTTAATATTTCGGTGATTATTCACAAAAACATATTATGCTGGCACGTACCAAAATATGCAAATGGTAGAAAAACGCAATTCGTAGGACAAGTTGGCGCGAATTTGTTGACTTTTTGTCAACATTTGTTATAATGCAGGTGTTGAAATGAATGATCGATGAAATTTCTCATTTATCCCATTCGTATTGGAGGCATTTTACTATGAAGTCTACAGGCATTGTTAGAAAAGTTGACGAGCTGGGTCGTATCGTGCTCCCTATCGAGCTGAGAAGAACCCTTGGCATCGAGGAAAAAGACCGCATTGAGATCTTCGTGGATGGCGAGTCCATCATCCTGCGCAAGTATCAGCCGGCCTGCATCTTCTGTGATAACGCGAAAGACATCATCAACTACAAAGGCAAGAACATTTGCCCCGACTGCATCCGCGCCATGAACGAGAAGCTCTGAGCACGGAGCAAAAAAGTCCCCTGACCGCCGGTCAGGGGACTTTTTTTATCATCTGCAGCGCCTCAGGTATGGAGCGCCATCTGGTACAGTTCGTTTTTGCCGAAACCGGTGTCCGCCGCGGCGAGCTTGCACGCCTCCTTGAGCGCGCGGCCTTCACTGCGATAGCGTTCCACGATCTCGAGCGCCTGCTCGACTGTGACAGTCGGGTCCGAGCATTCGGGCGCGCCGCGCAGCACGAGCACGAACTCGCCCTTCGGCGGCGTCTCGGTAAAGTAGGCCACTGCGCCGTCGAGCGTCGTGCGCAGCTTCTGCTCGTGGAGCTTTGTCAGCTCGCGCGCGAGCGTGATCTCCCGCGTGCCGCCGAAGGTATCGCGCAGGTCGCAGAGCGTGCGCAGCAGCTTGTGCGGTGCCTCATAAAAGATCATTGTGCGCGTTTCATTGCGCAGGCGATCGAGATGCGCGCGCCGTGTCTTGCCGCTCACGGCGAGGAAGCCCTCGAAGCAAAACTGCTGGGTCGGCAGGCCGGACACGGCCAGCGCTGCGATGGCCGCGCACGGGCCGGGGATGACCTGTACGTCGATGCCCTGCTCGGCGCACTGGCGCACGATGTCCTCGCCGGGGTCGGAGATGGCGGGCATACCGGCGTCGGTCACGAGCGCGCACGTCTCACCGGTGAGCAGGCGGGCGACGATCTTCTCGCCGCTGGCGTATTTGTTGTGCTCGTAGTAGCTCACGCACGGTTTTTTGATCTCAAAATGATTGAGGAGCTTCGCTGTCACGCGTGTGTCCTCGGCGGCGATGAAGTCGGCACTGCGCAGCGTTTCGAGCGCGCGCACGGACAGGTCGCCGAGGTTGCCGATCGGCGTGCCGACCAGATACAGTGTTCCGCTCATGGTTGCGTCCTCCTGTGATAAATTCTGCATATTTCATCCGAGTCCGTGCCGTCCGGTGCGCAGAGCGCCAGCGGCGGCAGAATGTTGAGCCCCGGCTTTCCGCCACGGCGCGCCTCGACCAGCACGAGGCTGGGCGCAGCGTCCGCGGTGTGCGCCACGGCGCGCAGACGCTTCGGCTCCAGCCCGGCAGCCGTGAGCGCGCACAACAGCTCGCTCAGCCGCTCCGGCCGGTGCACGAGTGCGGCCGAGCCGCCCCAGCGCGTGAGATAGGCCATGGCGGCGCAGATATCCTGCATGGTGCAGGTGCGCTCGTCGCGCGCATACGCGCGCATGGGGTCGGGAGAGGTGTAGCCCCGGCCCTCGGCAAAATACGGTGGGTTTGCCACGACGAGATCAAAGCCCCCGGCCGGGAGCACCGTGCGGTGCTCGCGCAGGTCGGCGCAGAGGATCTCCGCCCGAGCGTTCAGACCATTGGCTTTGATATTGCCGCACGCGAGCTGCGCCGCGTCCGGCTGCAGCTCCACGCCGACGGCGGTCGCCTGCGGCAGCGTGTGCAGCAGCAGCACCGTCAGCACACCGGCGCCGCAGCCGAGATCGGCAAAGCGGCGCACACGGCGATGGGCTGCAAAATCGGCCAGCAGCACGCTGTCCGTACCGAGGGCAAACCCGGCGCCGGAGCGCAGAAATCGCGGGCCATCCGGCCACAGGTCGTCATATTGTACGCAGGGGGGCATGGCGCACGCTCCTTCCGCTGAATATCGTTTGAAATAGATAGAGGCGATATGCCTGGAGCATATCGCCTCATTCGTTTGCGTTTTTCTCCGGCCGAATCTTAGTCGACAGAGATCGCGCCCACCGGGCAGTTGGCAGCGCAGGTGCCGCACTCCATGCAGCTGTCCGCGTTGATGACGTACTTGCCATTGCCCTCGGAAATCGCCTCAGCCGGGCAGTTCGCAGCACAGGTGCCGCACATGACGCAATCGTCGCCAATAACAAAAGCCATTGTAATTACCTCCTATGATTTTGACCAGACTTCTCTTCCTCTGGTATGGAGTCATTGTAGCACAAAAATCCGAAAAATCAACCGTCATTTTCGAAATTCGGAAAAGCGTGTTGATTAAAAAACAGGAAGGGGTGGAAATAATAAAAATCAGCTTCCCGGATTCGGCAGTTTCCTTGTGCCGTCCGGGCGATAATAGAGGCGTATGACCAGCGAAGGAGGCAAACGATCTATGCGCGGCAGCGAACGGTTTACACAGCGGGCATCCACGGCGATCACAAAGGCGCACGACGCAGCCCTGGGCATGGGGCACAGTTATGTGGGCACGGAGCATCTCCTGCTCGGCATCATCCGGGAGGGGGAGGGGCTCGGTGCCCGCATCCTGACCGACAACGCGCTGACGGACGCCGTGCTCACGCGCATGGTCACGGAGACGGTCGGCCGCGGCGTGCCCGGCGCCCCCGAGCAGGGGCTCAGTCCCCGGGCGCGGCACGTCATCGAGCTGGCCGCCGAGGACGCCAACCGGCTCGGTCACTGCTACGTCGGTACGGAGCACATCCTCATGGGCATCCTCCGCGAGGCGGACAGCGCCGGCGCGCGCATCATCGTGGCGGCCGGCGGCGACCTGAACAAGATCTACACGGACATCATGGACGTGTTCGGGCGGCCGGAGTATAAGCCCCGGCCGCAGCAGTCGGCTCCGCGGTCTCAGACGCGCCGCGCCGCCGACACGAAAACGCTCGATCAGTACGGCCGCGACCTCACGGAGCTGGCCGCCGGCGGGAAGATGGACCCGGTCATCGGCCGCGACCGGGAGATCGAGCGCGCCATCCAGATCCTCTCGCGCCGCAGCAAGAATAACCCCGTGCTCATCGGTGAGCCCGGCGTCGGCAAGACGGCCGTGGCCGAGGGGCTGGCGCAGCGCATCTCGGACGGCAATGTGCCCGAGGACCTGCAAAAGAAACGTATCGTGAGCGTGGACCTGACGGCTATGCTCGCGGGCACAAAGTACCGCGGTGACTTTGAAGAGCGCGTCAAGTGCGTCCTGCACGAGGTGCAGCGCGCGGGCAATGTCATTCTCTTCATCGACGAGCTGCACACGATCGTCGGCGCGGGCTCGGCCGAGGGCGCGATCGACGCGGCGAACATCCTCAAGCCCGCGCTCGGGCGCGACGAGCTGCAGATCATCGGCGCGACGACGCTCGAGGAGTACCGAAAATATATCGAAAAGGACGCGGCGCTCGAGCGGCGTTTTCAGCCCGTGCGCATCGCGGAGCCCACGCCGGAACAGAGCCTGCTGATCCTGCGCGGCCTGCGCGAGCGGCTCGAAGCGCACCACCGCCTGCACATCACGGACGACGCGCTGCGCAAGGCGGTCGCGCTCTCCGTGCGCTATATCGGTGACCGCTGGCTGCCGGATAAGGCCATCGACCTCGTGGACGAGGCGGCCTCGCGCGTGCGCATGCAGGCGCTGGTGCAGCCGGAGCGGGTGCACGCGCTGGAGATGCAGCTGACGAACGTGACCGCGGACATGGAAAGCGCCGTGCGTGCGCAGGATTTTGAGCGCGCGGCCCGGCTGCGCGACCGCGAGCAGAAGCTGCGCACGGAGCTCGAGCAGCAGCGCAGCCAGTGGGAGCAGACGCACTCCGGCCCAGTGCGCGCCGTGACGGGCGAGGATGTAGCCGAGATCGTCTCGCTCTGGACGGGCATCCCGGTCGCGGGCATCACCTCGAGCGAGAGCAAGCAGCTGCTGCAGATGGAGACGTCGCTGCGGCGCCGCGTCGTCGGGCAGGAGGAGGCCGTGCACGCGGTCTCGAACGCGATCCGCCGCAGCCGCGTCGGCCTCGGCGACCCGAACCGGCCGATCGGCAGCTTCCTGTTTCTCGGCCCGACCGGCGTCGGCAAGACGGAGCTCTGCCGCGCGCTGGCCGAGGCGCTCTTCGGCGATGAGAAGGCGCTCATCCGCGTGGACATGTCGGAATATATGGAGCGGCACAGCGTCTCGCGGCTCATCGGCTCACCTCCTGGCTATATCGGCCACGAGGAGGGCGGCCAGCTCACGGAAAAGGTGCGCCGCAAGCCGTATTCCGTCGTGCTCTTCGACGAGATCGAAAAGGCGCACGAGGATGTGTTCAACCTCCTGCTGCAGGTCATGGAGGACGGCCAGCTCACGGATTCGCTCGGGCGGAAGGTGAACTTCCGCAACGCGGTCGTTGTCATGACCTCGAACGTCGGCGCGAAGGCCATCACGGACAGCCGCCGCAGCCTCGGCTTCACGCAGCAGACGGGCGAGGGCGCCGGGCGCACGGACGCCGAGATCCGCAGCATGGTCATGTCCGACCTGAAAAAGACGTTCCGGCCGGAGTTTCTCAACCGCGTGGACGACATCATCGTCTTTCACAAGCTCACGCGCGCCAACATCCGCCAGATCGCGCAAAAGCTCCTCGGCACCGTCAACACGCGCATGGAGCGCGCAGGCGTGGAGCTGCAGGTGCCGGATGCGGCGCTCGATGCGCTCTCGGCCACGGGGTATGACCCTGTGTACGGCGCGCGGCCGCTGCGCCGGGCCATCCAGAGCACGATTGCCGACCAGGCGGCGGGGATGCTGCTCGACGGAACGCTCCAACATGGGGACGTTGTGACGGCAGAGGTGCATGACGGAAAAATTGTTTTGACGAAAACGTGTGAACGTGGTACGATAACGTCCTGAATGTAATCTGGACGGAGGCGTATCCCAACATGGCACAAAACACCCAAGAGGAAAACAAGGCAATTTATCTGGATCCGTTTCGCTACAATGAGTTTATCGGGTTTAATTCGCATAATCATATCGTCGTTCAGGAGGTCGGTGACGGCACCAGCGTCGTGGAGGTCGAATTGACGCAGGACGCCATGAACCCGCTTAGCATGGCACATGGCGGCCTGATCTTCAGCCTTTGCGATGTGGCGACCGGCGTTGCCGCGCGCACCGGCGGCCGCATCACCGTGACGCTCGACAGCAGCATTCACTTCCTGCGTCCGGGCAAGGACACGACCAAGCTCGTGGCGCACGGCCGCGTGGTCAAGGAGGGCCGCACGACGGGGCTTGTTACGGCGGAAGTGTTCAACGATGATGGTGCGTTGTTGGCAACAGCCGACATGACGGTTTATTATGTGGATGAGACCACGTATACGGATGCCAATACGCAGAAGTGAGCAAATGAAAAGGAAAGAGACGTTCTTGGAACGTCTCTTTTTTATCTACCCCTCCGCACGGATGAGCGTCGTGCCGGGGTAGTAGTGCGCGAGAATGTCGGCATACCCGCTGCCGCGCAGGGCCATGACGTTCGCGCCGTACTGGCTCATGCCGACGCCGTGGCCACTGCCCGTGACGGTGAAGGTGAACGTCCCGCCGCCGTATGCGACGAAAAACGCCGCCGAGCGCAGGGAAAAGAGCGCGCGCACCTGCGCGCCCGTGAGCGTCTCGGAGCCAACGGGGATGCTTGACACGCGGCCGCTGTCATCGAGCACCGGCGTGCCGAACCATGTGCCCGGGTCGTCGCCGAGCACGCAGTCCGGATAGCGGTCGCGTACGGCCGTGCGCACGGCGTCGGCCGCGATCTCGGCCGTCGAGACGTAGTTCGGCACGTCCTGCGCCGTCTCGGGGGAGGACACGCTCACGAGATACGGCGCGTCGCCGCTCCAGAGCGCGGCGCTGTTCTCGGTCGCCCCGGCGGACGAGGCGTGGAACACCGCGCGGATGAGCTGCCCGCC
>ERZ1106919.1971-NODE-1971-length-12277-cov-3.354688_pt1 | contig 12277 bp, 9 predicted proteins | sample MGYA00403654_ERZ1106919 | MGnify/ENA primary metagenome ERZ1106919 (study PRJEB35170, sample SAMEA104062450) | human gut metagenome | biome: human gut; feature: human-associated habitat; material: faeces | place: Denmark | collected 2012-10-08 ... | reverse complement strand
ATATCGGTCCCCGACGGCAGACCTCGCAGAACTGAGAATCCCCTGGTTTCAACTACGGGGAGTGTCAACACGGAAGACAATGATTGGTTTTGCAGGAAAGTTTTTGGGAATTTTCAAAACTAACCGGTAGAAATATTGGTGCAGCTATACTAAAGATGACGCGAGGGTGCGCTTAACGGTTTTGCAGAACCGGCGCCCTACGTGGATAGAAACAGGTTTTGAGGCTTTCACCTCGTCACTGAAGTCGTCCTTGCAGGGGCGGCTTCAGTCATTTAATAGGTCGAATTTAACGACCCAGAATGATCTGCACGGTCGTAAGCATGAGCGCTATGACTAAAAGACGTAGAATGTCCATATGACCACCTCCCCGAAAACTCGGGTAGGGCTTCAGCGCACCCCGCGCCTTTGCTGATTGTATCAGGCATCATTTCGTCCTGCAAAAAAGACCCCGGATTAAACTCCGAGGTCTTTCTTTTTACCGGTAAATTCTCACCGCTAGTGTCGTAGTACTATGGTACAATCTATTTACCGAATGTAAGAGGAGAGGAACGATGTACATTACTCCCAGTGACCGGCGACGTCGACAACCCAATGCTGTCCCGTAGCCTGCTGTTCATAATGTCCCTGGTCCTCAGATGTGGTATACGAATCGTTTACGACAGATCCTCCGATGCCGCCGTTGTCCATATCATTATGAACCCACGAATAGGCGGCATCTTCGGAATCGAAGGGCCCTACCATAGTACCACCATGGTTGACCCAGAAACGAGGATGGCGCGTATACACTACATTCGGCACCCAGACCTGGCTGTAATCTGTCTCCCAGTGTCCCTGCTCGGCAACCCACTTCTTCTGGCTACCGCCGTTGGAAGAGGAATTGTTGCTGCCGGAACTCTGCGAATTGCTGGAATTCTGCTTGGAGTCGGAGGAGTTTCCCTTGCTGTCAGACTTCGACGAGTCGGAAGACTTGTTATCCTCTTTCTTGGAGTCATCGGACTTCTGGTCCTTGCCGTCGGATTCTTTCTTCTCCTCGGTCTTGGCTCCAGTCGAGATAGAGGTCCCATCCGGTTTCTTCACGGTGCCGGCATTCTGGTCATAGCCCTGGTCATGCACACCATCGGTGGACCAGATGTCATCGGCGATCACATGTCCGCCGGATCCGTTGATGATGTCGACTGTTGATCCTCCGGTCGGCGCCTTTGTGACATCGTATGCGACGGCGACCTTGATGTTGCCGTCCTTGTCAGTGGCAACCCACGTCACATCGACGGCACTGACGCCCTTGATTTTCTTTCCGTTGAGTAAGGCAGCGAGGGCGGCGGAACGTCGGGCAGTCGAATCGACCATCTTGGCTGCATCGTCCTCGGAAACCTGGGTCACGAGTACGCGGCCGCTTTTGGCATCGACCCGTACCTGGTCAGAAGCGATCGACAGATCGGCATCGTCTAGCTTGAGCGTCGAGCATAGCTTGGCGATATCAGAAGTCGACAGATTGTCCGTCTTTTCCTCAGAGTTGTCCTTGACCGGTGTGACGGTTTGCTCCTGCTTGGCCGGCTGAGTGTTCGCTGTCTTATGGGAACTCAACGCGAATGCGCCGATACCGAGACCGGCGATGAGCACGACGCCTGCGGCGATCGCGATGATCTTCTTGCGCCCGCCTCGGTCACCGGTCGACGTATCCTCATACATCGGAAGTTCCTCGGTGAGCCCGGCATCGTTCTCACCCTCGGTGGGGATGGGATCTGTCGGTTTCATATCGCCGCTGTCGTAAACGGGCGGCTCGTTGTTCATGTTCATATCATCCATTTGCATTTCCTCCTTATGCTGTCTTTGGTGCTTCATCCTGGATGGATGAATTCGGGAGCGGTACGATCTGGACGATCGGCTTGCTTCCCTTCAGGACGACGACCGGCTTTCCAGTCGTCGCCACGTCTTTTGCGATGCAGGAGAAATCCCGTTTGACTTGTGAGATTCCAAGCATCGGTGGAATATCGCTGTCCATTGTATCGCCTTCTAAAACTGAACCCGTACCTATATCTACAGTTCTTATACCACAATAGCGCTGTTTTTAACGCTATTTTTGGAGTTATCTAATATACTTTTCAGTTAAATCATATGTTCTGTCTGCTTGCATGGACAAATGGTTTCTTACTCGAAGAAGTCTTTTGTAAACAGCGTCTATAGGTAGACTGCTGTTTTTATTAAACGGTATGGCAATTTCCTTGAAAATTGCTTTTAAGGCAGTCAAGTCGTCATTGAGCCTGGCAATTTTAGACGCACTTTCCATGTCTCGACTGCTAACAGAAGTCCAATCTAAGTCATATCCTGCTTCCATTGCGCATAGTGACCAAAACACTCTTTGAGTCCTCCCGTTACCTTCTCTAAAAGGATGAATATAGTTCACATTTGAAAAATGGTATGCAAGACGATCGGCAAACGATAATTGATTTAAACCTTGGAGATTATGGTCTTCACCAAGTTCTTGCATCGAATTATAGAAAGCTGGTTCGATTAGGGCCGAAGGCGCAAAATTAGAATTGTCTGGATCTCCAACTTTGTGTATTTCAACAGTTCTGATTTGTCCAGCCCACGGATATACTTTGCCAAATAAAGAAGCATGGATATATTGCAGGTCTTCAAGCGAATAGCTGACTCTAAATTTTTCGTCATATAACTTCAAAAGCCCAATAGAAACGAAGTCCGCTTCTATTTGATCGAGTTCTGATTGAGTTTTTGCACCTATCGAATTGATGAGAAGTCCTGTTTCAGTATCAATATATGGGTCGACAAAGGACATAGGTGGCTACCTTTCTAGCTGAGACGGTGAAATGCCGTAGTGCTTGCAAAGGCGGCGATCAAATTCAGCAAGGTCGATTTCATCGTTGCAATACCTGCTTGCTTCTTCAAGAAAGAAATCAGAAACTCTTTTACCTTCCAAGGTGTTCGTATATATAGCTTCTGCAACAAACTTTGGGCGATCGTTTTTTTTGATCATTCTTTTGCTCCTTTCTAAAAGTATAATATCATTATACCATATCTGTATTATGGTACAAGTGTACTACGCCCTTACTGAACAAAAATAAGAAGCGTTCTAGCTCGACCGCCCGTATTCATCGAAGAGCAGGTGACGAGTGTGATTGCGCGGGTTGCGTTTGCAATCGTGGCGTCGCAGTCATCGCTGACGGCGGTCGCGTCTTTTTTCATATCCGAAAGCCACGACCGTACTTCCTCTGCGGAAGTGAAATCGAACGTCTGGATTGGCTGGTATTTCTTGTCGACTGACATCGCCATGACAGGTTTGAGAACCTGCCGTCCTTTATCGGGGGTGAACCAATACATCTCGCCGATCTTGTCGAATTCCGCTTGCCTGTAGGTCGCGAAAATAGGGGAGAAGATCTGACCGGTAAACCCCATGTGGTGTCCGTATACGAGTGCGTGCGCACCTTCTGCTGTGCTTCTTGCATCCAGGTATGGGCAACCCGCGAACGACGGGTTGCGGTCGAAATCGTGGCTCAGATAGAAGTCCGCGGGGTCTCCCCTGCGCGTGTTTACGACGGGAAGGTCGATAGCTGTTCCCTCGACCCTGAGCCATGCCGCGATATCCTGATTACGGCTGCGGAGCATAGCCCAGTCGATTCCGTCTGCGGTCTGGGTCTCGGCATCCTTGGCGAGGTTATCGTATTCCCATCCCTCTTTAACCGTCTCTCCTCCCAGCAGGAGGGCTGCGGCCGCGGATAGGATGCAGATGCAGAGCAGTATCCCGTTAACGATCTTGCTTATCCTTTTCCTTTTCGTCATGTTCAGTTCCTTTCCTTTTTAGTGAAAAAGGGGCCATCGGGTTGCCCCGAATAGCCCCTTCAGTAGGCGATGGAAGCCCCTCTTAAAGGTTACTCCATCATATCGTCGGCGTCATCGATTTGATGGCGCTTGCGGTAGATATACGTACCGCCCGCACCGGCGGCGACGGCAGCCGCGATTGCGGCGCCGATCAGGATGTTGCGGCCGGTTTGAGCCATCGAGGACTTGTCGCTGGTGACGGTGACGGTCTGGTTCGCATCGTCGATGTCCTTGTGCTCGGCAACGGTCTTGTCGACGGTTGTCTTCTCGCCGGTCTCCCTGTCAGTTTCCGTTTCCTTGGTGGTCAGCGTCTCGAATGCCACGAGATCGTGGCCGTCCAGATGTGTCGTATCGACGGTGAACTTGACCTCAACGGTGCCGTCCTTCTCCTCCGGAGTGAAGGTGACGCTCGAGCTGAGTGGGTTACCGTCCCCATCGGAGAGGGGAGCGCCGGTGGTCTTATCCATAAGCGTACCGGTGACGGTATGCTCGACACCTGCCTCGATATTCGTGTAGGAGACGGTATCGGTGAGCTCGACCTTCTCGCCGACCTTGACGGTGTGCTTGCCGTCTTCGCCGGTGAGCGTGGTGCCGATGATGGCGGAATCGGACTTCGGGGTCTGCTTCACCTTGTCATCGTCATGGTCCTCGAGCTGGTCCTCGCCACCGCCGTTGCGGTAGAGGTCGACCTTGGCGTAATTCTCCAAGGAGTCGCCAGCGCGGTAATCGTCGGTGACCTTCATATGGACGATAGCCGGTGCATAGTCACCGGAAACGCCCTCGCTGATCTTGAATTGACCGGCGGCGAGGTCGACCTTGGTCTCCTTGCCGTCCTTATCGGTCATCTTCGCGGAGGCGGACCCGTCCTTGTTCAGGGTGAGGGAATAGACGGTATCCCCGTCCTTACAGGTATAGGTGCCATCCTTCTGCTTGATCTTACCGCCGAGACCGTTATTGCCGAATGCCGTGAACTTGCCGGAGCCGTCGAGATCGACGAGGATGGAGACCCCATCGGAGTACGAACCGTTGCCCTTGGCGGTCTCGGTTGCGTCGTTCACGTCATCATGGGAGTCCTTGATGCCGTCACGGTCCCAATCGTCCTCACGCGTGGTGAAGCCGGATTCGACGCGCCCGTACTCGAAACGGATTGCAGTGACGTGCTCGCCCTCGGCAAGCTCGAGGTCGGATACCTTAAGGTCCTCGGCCTCGGTGGTGGACACGTCGGCTTTCCAAAGCTTCCAGCCGGTGTAATCAATCTTGCGGCCGTCTTCGCCAAGGGTTTCGGAATTGGACTCGTCGGTGAGCCACGGGTTGCCGTGTCCGTCGGAAAGGGTCTGGTTGGCACCGGATTCGTCGGAGTAATCGGATGGTGTCTGATCGGTCTTGTACCAGACGTTCATCTTGCCATCGAAGTCCTTGTACGCCTGCGGGGTCGTGATCGAATCGAGGGTGGTCTTACCGGTCATGACTCCGTAAAGGTCATCCTCGACGGTGAACTCATCCGTCCAGGTGTTAGAGGTGGAGCGGAAATCGAGGGTGTAATCATAGCTTCCGTCATCTGACGTGCTGGTATCGGCGTTGTTCTCGCCGTCCCCGTTAGCCTCCGTATACGGATGCGTGGGGTCAGCGATCTCCTGGCGCTTGTCGATCTCGCCCTTGATGGAGATCGGCTTGTCGTACATGACGGCGGTCTGGATCTCGCCGGTCTTCTCCACGGTGAAATCGATGGACTCCGCTACATCATAAGTGTGCGGCGTGCGCTCTTCGGTGAGCGTGTACTTGCCGGGCGCGAGGGCATTGATCACATGGTCCTCCGTGGTGGAAGTCCACGAATCGATGACCTTGCCATCGGAATCCTTGAGCGTGAGCTTCGCGCCTTCGATTTCGGCCTCATTCGTGATATCGCGCTTGGAGACATGGAGCTTGGTGTAGTCGTCCGTGACATCGATTGTGTACTCGATCACGCCCTCGGTCATGCCGTCGGAATCGACTGTGAAGGCGAAAACGTTCGGGTTCTCGATGTAGCCGGCTGGAGCCTCGGTCTCGACCATGCGGTAGGAACCGGTGGTGAGGTGCTTCACGTCGAACTCACCCTTTACATCTGTGGTGCGCTCGGTGAACTTCTTGCCGTCTTTGAGGAGGACGGGCTCGCGCTTGACCGTGTCATTGGAGATGGATGCGTAGGCGATCTCGCCGCTCTTGACGGAAATCTTTCCCACCGCGACACCATCGACGGAGACGGTGTATTTGCCGGAGGCAAGGGCCTTGTCGGTGGTGTATGCCATGCGGGCGGCATCCCACGTCAGTTTCACGCTCGGCACCGAGTCACCGGTCTCGCTGAGTTCTGCGGAAGTTCCGAAGATATGATTCTTGATGGCGACGGTATAGGACTTACCCTTGTCTACGGAAATCGTGGCGTCGGAAAGCTTCACCTCATCGTCGCCCTTCTTAGCCACGACGGTGTAGTCACCAGCCTCGACAGCCGTGTCGCTTCCGACCTCGATCTCCTTGCCGTCCTTGTCCTTCAGGACAATCGAATATTCATTCGAATTGACCGTGACGGTGGAAGAGGAGACATTCTGCTTGACGGAGACCTCTTTGCCCTCATCGGCGCGGATTGCGACGGAAGTTCCGGTCTGGAAGGTCTCCTGGTCATCGATGTTCCAAATGTCGAACTTGGCGCCGGCGAGGACATCATCGGTACCGAGAATGGTCTTGTTGACCTTTACCTTGGTCGGCTTGTCCTTCTGCTCTACGGAAGCGGTCACGAGATCGGTCTTGACGTCCTTATAGGAAAGGGTGAACTCGACCGGGGTCGTATCGAGCACATGGCCCTTCGGAGCCTTGGTCTCGATGAAGGCATAGGTTGCGGAACCGGAACCGAGATAAAGTTTCTTGGTGGTGGCGGTTCCATCGTCACCGGTGGTCACATGGTCGACGACCTGTCCCTTGGACGCACGCACGGTGCCATCGGGGGAGACGACATTCTCCTGCGCGACGACATCGTACTCTGCATCTTTGAGATTCTTGCCGTCATCGGCGCAGGACTTGGTGATGGTCGCCTGCCCCATGACCTGCCTGTCGAAGACCTTTACGACGGTGATGGGAGAGGCGTCTTTGTAGTCCTTGGAGACCTCGAAACCGACCGTCTCGCTGTTGAGCAGATACGGGGCGGAGGTGGCGATTTCCTTGACGGCGTACTTGCCGGACTTCAGCTTTCCGGGCATGGAAACTTGACCGTTCGCGTCGGTGGTGAACGTGTCAACCTTGGCGTTCACGTCATACGGGTCGTCAAACGATACGACCTTGCCGTCAGCATCGAGGATCTGGAACTTGAAGCCGGAGAGCAGAACCGTGTTGCCCGTCTCCGCGTCGCATTTAACGATCTGGAGTCGGCTCGTCAACGTCTTGTCGATCACGGAGTAGTACTTCGTGCTCTGGTTGACCTCTTCATCTGCCGAGATAGTCCAGTCATCGACATGGTCGTAACCCTCGGGCACCGTGGAATCCACCTCGTGGATCGTGTAGCCCTTCTGATCGATCGGCAGCGCGCCGTCGATGCCGGCATTACGCTTGCCCTCGCCGAACCACGGACGGGTTGCATCATCCGTCTTGTCCTCGGAGATGGAGGTCTCGTCACAGGTATCGGAATCCTTGGTGGAGGCGAATCCGCTCTCGTTGGTGGTCAGCGTGCCGACGACCTTGCCGGTGGAGTTCGAGATGATCTGGAACTGCACGCCGACGGCGGGCTTGCCATGGCCGTTGTCGGACTCCCAGCTGTCGTCCTCGCCGCCTTTGGTCTTGGCGATCTCGACATCGAACGCCTGCGGGTTCTCGGCGAAATCGTCTTCCGGCTCAAGCTCAAAAACGCCGGTGTCGGTGCCTTGATTGGCATTAACCGTATAGGTATGCACAGTTGTATCAAGCTTATAACCGGCGGGTGCCTTGATTTCTACGATTTGAATATCACCAAACGGAACGCGATCAAAGTACAGAACGCCCTTGGCATTTGTCTTTCCGGTCGCTTCCCAGCCAGGAGTTGAAAGCGAAGTGATCTTGTACTCGGCGCCTTCAAGCGAAAGGCTTGTCTGGGCGGTACCGCTTGTCGCGGAATCCTTCTTTGCGACGGTGATCTTCACGACACCAGGGTCGTCTTTGAACTGCTGTTCCCCGGCGCTGTTACCGGTCGAGAACTCGATGCGTCCCTCGTACTTCTGGAAACCCTGCGGGGCCTTGGTCTCGACGGCGTAATAGTTCTCGTTCGGGTCGAGCTGGTAGTTGGCATGGCCGTTACCGTTCATGGTGATATGGGCGGCCAGCGCGTTGTCGCGGGTGCGGTAGATATCGAACTCGGCGCCCGCATAGGAGTACTCACTGTTGCCGTTCGTCACCTTGGCATCGGCGGAAATCTTGCTGAAGGTCACGTTGACCTTGTTGAGCTGCCAGTTGACCTTGAAGAAGCCGGCACCTGCCTGCGTGAAGGTGGTCGGGACGGTGACGCCCACGACGGCCTCGTTGCCGTATACGGCGGCGACACGGACGGTCTGGCCGTAATCGTCATCGGTGTACTTCGGCTGGTTGTAGCCATTCTGGAGCTGGCCGGATGGGTTGACGCCGACATGGCCGCAAGTCAGGTTGAGGTTTGCGGCGTTGGGGATCTCCACGCCGGAGGACGTGGTCTGCGCGTTGATCGTGCAGGTGCGCTCGATGGAGTAGTTGCCGGACTGCAGGGCGGAGACGTCCACGCCCTGGGTGCCGAGCGCCTGGTAGATGGTCTTCGTCTCGTAGCGGCCGCCGGACGGATTCTCGACTGCCGGCATGGTATAGCCGCCGGTCGGGGTGCCGGTGTACTTGTTGTGGCCGTTGGTGTGGAAGGTCATGCCGACATATGGTGCCGTATTGAACTTCCAGGTGCCGATGTTGTTCACGTTGCCGGCGAAGGCCTTGGTGGCGATAGAGGTGAGGAAGTTGCCGACAGTCTTGCCGGTATCGTTCGTCAGTTTGACCTTGACGGTGCGGACGCCGGCCGGAGCAAGCTTGAGATCGAGCGTACCGGTGCCCTCATCGTAGGACCACATGTCCATATCGCGGGTGTACTCGATGCCGTTCGCGATGACGGAATCGATCGAGCTGTCTTTCAGCGACTCGCGGGCGGCCTTGTCCTTGGCGAGAACGATCTTCGTGTCGGTGGCGAGGATATCGACCTTGGCGGTTCCGTTCTCGGCGACATCCCCGTCCACGCCGTCCTCGGAGATCTTGACGCTGATGCTGTTCTCTGCGCCCTTGTCTGCAGTTGCATAGAGCAGCTGGATACGGGAGGAAGCGACCTTGAGCTCGTCCTTCTTGTTCTTCTCGGTATACTTCTTCGGCACATAGATGAGACCGGTGGCATCGTCGAACACGAATCCGTCGCGCATCTTGGCGTCGGCGTTGTTCTCGGAGGCGCCCCAATCGGCAAGGGTGGCACCGGAGATGCGGGAACCGGCGTAGCCGACATAGTAGTCGGAATCCTCGTTGAGGTCATAGAGGATCGCATGGCTCACTGCGTTTGCTCGCAGCGCGTCTGCATGGTCCGACATGCCATCGCCGTCATCGTCGGCCCAGAGGTTATCGAGAGAGGCGTTCGGGAGGATATTGGAGTCGACGACCGTGGTGGTCACGGTGAGTACATCCTTCTTCTCCAGCTTGTCGCCGAGCCCGACGTACTTGGAATCGGCGTTCTCCTTGATATAGGTCTTCTCGTCGATAGCCTTGTTGGCCTTACCCTCTTTGACCTTCACGGCCTTGAGGATGGAGGAGCCGTTCGAACCGTTCTCATAGAACATGGTGGAAACGGTGGCGCTGCCGGTCACCTTGAAGGTGCCGATCCCGTCCTTGAGCGAGACGGCGGAGGCATCGTTATCGGAGTTATTGAAGACGGAGAGGCTGTCGGCGAAATACCCGTCGGCGGGAGAGGCTTTGATTGCGACCGTCTCGCCGACATTCACCGTAATGGTCTTGGTGTCGTCGTCCCTGCCGACAAACGACAGGCTGCCGTTCTCGGTATCGGCGAGGGTGACGGTTGCCGTCTTAGTTGAAGTATCTGCATAGGCCGTACTCGGCGCGAATGCGGCACCGAAGCTGCCCAGGCATTGCGACAAAACGAGCACGGTACCGGCGGCAACGGTCGCAGCGCGGCGACCGACGGCCTTGATCTTGCTGAACATGCCTCCTCCTTTCTTTTGCTTGTTGTCTGTTTCGTTCATGTCTTGCATCATTCCTTTCCTTTTCCGGCTGCAACTCTTGCAGCGTATTCAAGAGGATCGATTTGATATTTTACCAATTTCCGCATTGCGATGCCTTTGCAAATAGCCCGCTTCACGTGCCGTTTCACCAATCGCATACCTCTTGCCAAACAACCACGTTTCAACCTGGGGAGTTGCAAACAGGAAAGCCCGGTCTTTTATGGTGGGACTGAATGTAAGGATAGATTTAAACCAGTGGTATGGTTGTTCATATCGTTCATCTGAAACAATTTCGACCATAGATTCCGCGGTTTCAAGACTTTCTCGTTTGTCAGGCAATCATATTGCCGTAGGCCGAGAGAAAGGAATCGAAATGGCTGACAGGCAATTTGCCGTATACTCCGTAGACGATGAATCACTTACCTTTTACCGCTATGGGCGTATTCCTGTGTTGGGAACAGAATTTGCTGGGAAGCGTGTAACGAAGGTCTTCGAAAATTTTAACGATCATTGTTGGACAACTGACGCTATAGCTAATCGCGTTACCAGTGTTTCCGTTGCAGATGGCGGGATAAAACCGAGAAAACTCTGCCATTGGTTCAACCGGTTTGAAAATCTCCGTGCAGCCGATCTTGAGAAACTGGATACGACATACACGACTGCAGCTCAGGGTCTTTTCGAAAACTGCGGTAACCTTGAGCAGGTCAGGATGCCGCGCTTCGGAATGCCGCTGGTGGCTAATACGAGTCGAATGTTCTATGGTTGCAGAGCGCTAGAACGGCTCGTCATGGACGGTTTTGATCTCTTCAGTGCTGTTGACCTGCATGAGATGTTTTTCGGATGCGGAAGGCTTAGAAAAATCGGTGCTGAAACATGGAGTATTTCGCGGGCAGTGGATTTGAACAGGATGTTCTATGGCTGCATGAACCTATCCGAAGATCTGAGTTCTTGGACCCTAGAAAATTGGAGGGAAAACGCTCGCTTTAGTACAGGGGCACCAGGTGTGATCGATCCGGATTGGGACTATGCCTTTACCAGACAATTTTCCAGATGTCCAATGTGACATGCTCCCATCCACCTTGCAACTTCGCTGCTAGAGGTGGGGGCTTCTCGCTCAAGGCAACCGATGTCGCCAGTATCGACGAGCTATCCCCGTGTGCCCCACGGTTTCGCTTCCTCTAGGCCGAAAGCGCGAGCCTCATACCTTCGTCCCTGATGTTCCGAGCAGCGTTAACGTCGCGGTCATGGGTGCGACCGCACAAGGGGCACGTCCACTCCCTAACCGACAGGTCCTTGGTTCCCGAGAAGCGGTAGCCGCACTCATGACAGAGCTGGCTCGACGGGAACAGCCGACCGACGGTGACGAGACGCTTGCCCCGGTCTTCGAGCTTGTAGCCGAGAAGGGCGCGGAACATGCCGAAGCCGTTGTCCATCGTGGACTTGCCGAGCTTCAGGCTCCGGGACATGCCCCTCATGTCAAGATCCTCCACGCACACGCAGTCGGATACCGCGGCGGTGATGACCCGGCGGCGGTACTTCACCACCAGCACGAGATGGTAGTGCATGAGAAACACCGAGTGGTTATTCGACTCCAACTCCACAGGTAGCACCACCTTTCGACTGATTACGACAGATGGCGTCCTTATACCCGTGACGCGGAACCCCGATTCATCTCCCACCTACTTTTCATTTAGAGGAGGGAGAATCCTCGGGGTTCTAGTTGAAATTTTCTAAACAGAATAATTAACTAAAGACAGTAAACAGGGCTATCGCCGTACTGGCGGTAGCCCTGTTTACTCTAAAAGAAAACAACTAGGCAAATACCCGGTGGCCGATTCAGTCAAATTCGCAAGCACTTGCGAATTTCATCTAGACGAATATCTGGACGAGGTTGTTAAGGAAGAAGATGATCGTCACGAGCTGTGCGATGGTGAGGAGCGAAATGATGAGATACGCCATGAGAAGTGTCTTGTTTTCCTCGTTGCCACGAACATGCTCATAAAGCTTGCGGTCGGAAAAGATGGGAACGAGAGAGTACCAGCCTGGCATGCCGAGCTTGGCATACACCTTCCACTTGCCGACAAGTGTCACGATCGCGATGCCCAACAGCAAGACAAGCGTATAGAAAAACGCACCGAGCAGGGCAGATTGACACTCCCCATAGTTGAAACCAGGGGATTCTCAGTTCTGCGAGGTCTGCCGTCGGGGACCGATAT
>ERZ1106919.1935-NODE-1935-length-12445-cov-2.596852_pt1 | contig 12445 bp, 10 predicted proteins | sample MGYA00403654_ERZ1106919 | MGnify/ENA primary metagenome ERZ1106919 (study PRJEB35170, sample SAMEA104062450) | human gut metagenome | biome: human gut; feature: human-associated habitat; material: faeces | place: Denmark | collected 2012-10-08 ... | reverse complement strand
CTGCTCCACGGTGGCGCTCTCGATGGGCAGCACGGGCTTGCCCAGAGCGCTCAACACCTGATTGGTCAGTGCCAGCAGCAGGACAGCGGTGCGGGCGATGGTTGCGGTAGAGATGTGATACTTAGACATGGTTAGATCCTTTCTGCTCTGTGGAGCTTTCTGCTTTTTGCTTGAGGATATCCACGGCCTTGATAATGACCGCCGGGATCGGCAGCCCCATCAAGCCCGCGTTTTCGATGATGGAGATGGTTTCGTTGGCCACGAACGCGATAACGGCAGCGTCCCGCACGAAGTTGGAGCCCATCACGGCATCCAGACGGCAGGCAACCAGCACGATCAGCAGGGTCTCGCCCTTGCGGATCAGCCCCTTCCAACCTGCGCGGCTTTCCAGCGTGCCGGTCTCGGTCTTGGGGCTTGCGTGGAAAACGCCCGCCACGATCAGACCGGTGATGTAGTCGATGGCCATAAAAATGACCAGCGTTTGCAGGGATGCGTCCCAGCCGCCGAAAAGGCTGGCGATCATGCTGCCGATCGCGCCGATGGCAAAACATACATAGTCTTTCACGGCTCGCCTCCTCACATCGTCCACCGGCTTTTGTTCGGGCGGGTGTCAACGTGCACCCAGCCCTTTGCCCGGCCTGCCTTGACGGGATAGCGGCCAACGCCGCCCCAGTTGTGCAGCAGGCTTTCCGCGTATGCTGCCACGTCCTCCACGCTGGTGCTCGCCACCTGAATGTCCGCAGCGCGGCCAAGCAGGTGCTGACTGCTCTTGGAGCCGCCCACCTTGGCGTTGTGTGCGGGGGTGCGGTAGCCGCTGGTAATGGTCACTGCCTTGCCGAAATGCTCCCGGATACACTGGAGCAGCAGCACCAGCGCCTCGTCCACAAGGATCTCGTCAGAACCATCCTTGCAGCGAAACTCCCGCACGCGGAAGTCCGGTGCCAGCAGCTTTGCCCCGTCCTTGGCAAGACTATATTGTCGGATCATCTCTCCACTTCCTTTCCTTACAGCCGTTTCAGCAGTGCTGCGATGGGCTCCATGTAAAACCGCTCGTAGCCGGCCTTGTTGGGGTGTGTGCCATCAATCGTGTACTTGTCGCTCAGCTCGCTGACGCCGTGGGTACCCATGGGCGGGGCGCATTCCTCAATATCCACATAGGGCACGCCCCACTTTTTAAGCGCCGAAAGGATCGCGGGCTTGTAGGTCTTGTACCAGTTTTCGCTGCTGGCAAACAGTCCGCCGTGCGGGAACACATAGGCCACACGCTTATCACTGTGCTTTTTGGCCAGATCGTCCAGCATCGCTTCCAGCGTACCGATCGTGTCCCCCGAATAGAACGCCGGATCAAAGCTTCCGTTCAGCGCGCCTAGCTTGGCATTGTTCCATGCATCATTCACGCCGCCCTCCAGCAGGATGTAGTCTGCCTTTTCCAGCTCCGTAGAGCTTTTCACGGTCATGCCGATGCTGGTGCGGTAACCGCCGTTCACATTGTCAGGGACCAGTGTCGCCAGCGTTGCACCGTCCACCGCTTCGTTGATCAGCTGCATTCCGTACCGGTCTGCAATGCACTTGCCGTAGCCGCCCGCGCTGCCCTTGCCATAGGCGATGCTGTCGCCTGCAACGTACAGTGTTTTTCCCGCCATCGGGTCAATGATCTGACCGTTGATGTCGTATATCTCCATCTTACCACCCCTTATTGATATATGCTTTTATCCGGTTATCACTCAGCAGGCCCTTGTACACCTTGCACTGATACAGTGTGCCCGGCCAGAACTGCTGCTTTTTGCTGCCGTCCGCGCTCTGTGCCGCACCGATCAGGAAGGTCTGGGGCACATCGGTGATCGTGCCGTTGCAGGTCAGCCATTCAGTCATCGGGCAGTAGGTGCTGCCGCCGCGGTACTTTTTACCGTCAAGCTGCACCACATACCGCGTGCGGGTCTTGAGGTGCTCGATGCTGTCCGACAGGGTAACGCCGCCGTAGTTGTAGTAGGCGAACTCCGTCTTATTATTCAGCGGACTGCTGGTGGAGTTAAAGCCGGGCAGGTTGGCGGTGCTGCCGGTCTCGGTCAGGCAGTGCAGGAGGGCTGGCCATGTGCTTGCATCAAAGTTATCCCCCGCCTTTGCGTCCACCAGAATGGTGTACTGCGGCGACTCGGTGGAAGCGTGCTCCAGCAGCTTCAGACCGGTATCAAAGCCGCTGGTCAGCTCCGTTTCGGCGGGCAGAGTGTAGATCAGCTGTGCTGTCTCCGCCTGCGCAATATTCACCGTGCAGCTGGCGCTCTTGCCGCCTGCCGTAGCTGTCACCGTGCAGATGCCGGCCTTCACGGCAGTCACCGTGCCGCCTGCCACCGTAGCAAGGCCGGCGGGCGAAACGCTCCACCACACCAATTTGTTGGCAGCGCTCGCGGGCAGCACCATGGCGGTCAGGGTCTGGCTCTCGCCCTCGCTCAGGTTCAGGATCGCGGCGCTCAGGCTCACGCTCTGCACCGGAATGTCCTGTGCACTGCCGCCCCACTCTGCGCGCAGGGCATTCAGGGCAGACTGTGCATCGCCGGTCTTGTAGGCCGCGTTTTCAAACAGGGTCAGCAGCAGCGCTCTTGCGCTGCCAGTAAAGCCCTCGCCCGGGTCTCCCTTGTCGCCTGTGGCGGCGGCTGCAATGCCATCCTCCATGTGGTTCAGCTGGGCAGCCGTCAGGGTCTGGCCGTCCACAAAGTTTTGTTTTTCGTAGCTCATTCGTTCCTCCCTAAGCTCATTTTTCCAAGGATCGCCTGCCCCAGTACGGCAGAAACGTTCTCCTTCGGCGGCTGCGGGGCGCTCCACAGCGCTTCCAGACGGGCATAGGCCGTCATGGCTGCGTCATTGCCCGCCGCCAGAAGCCGCAGCACTGCCAGCAGCGCCTGTTTTTCCTCTGCGGAAATGCCGCCCGCGCCCAGCAGCCTTACCAGCGCCTCCCATGCAGAGGTAGCCGGTGCGGGCAGTGCACCCTCTGCCGTGCCGCTGTTGGCACACACTTTACACCGCACATCGGCGCTGGTCACGGTGCGGCTGCCGTCCGACCCCTCAAAGGTGATGCAGCCCGCACCGGGCACGGCCGTCACCGCCGCCGGAACCTCCAGAACGCCGTTTTCCACAAGCTGGGCTGCACTTGCACCGGGGGTGTGCCAATGGGCGCACACGGTCAGTCCCTTCCACTCGCCCCGCTGCTCGATACGCAGCCGGTAGTTGCCCCGGTTGCCCGCATACCCCAGCAGCAGCTGCCCGCCGGGCACGGCTGCTGCGCCGTTTTTGTCCAGCCGGATGGTCATCTCGTTCATGCCGCACCACCCTTACACATACTGGTAGCCCTCTACGTTGAAGGGATACTCAAAGCTGAGACTCGTGTCCGTTCTCACAACTCCTATGCTCAGCACGCCGCTGTCTGCAAAGCTGATCCTTACAGGCGCTGCGCCGCTGCACTTGACGCCGTTGCTCAGATCAGAGCTTGTGCCGCCCACCATGGCCACCGCTGTGCCGCCCCGCACGATGCGGGTGCTGCCGTAGTCCGCAGCAGCGGCGACCGGGTTTGCGTCGTTTTCTGCCGTGGGTGCCACCATCCGCACCACAATGTAATTCACCGTACCCGGCACGGTCAGGCTCGTGGCAGATTTGCCCGCAACGCCTGCGCCGGTGTAGACCAGTTTTCCATCCATATTCATCATCCTTTCCAGTCGTTCCAGTTTTTCTGTCAGGCTAAAGCCCAGTACCGCGTTCAGGTTTTCTCTGGTCACCTCCAATGTTCCGTCTGCACCCACAGTCACTCCCCGCCCGGCCTTTACGCCGCCCAGCACGGCGGCGGTGGCACACGGCAGCGTGTAGGCCGTGCCGATCATCAGGTCGGTGGCGTCTCTCACGCATTGTTCTACCCGCTCACCCGTCAGCAGATTGTCACTGGGGCCGCAAGTCTGGAAGCCATGATTGCCGGCGATATAGAACCATTGGCCGTGCCGCGCAATCCGCTCGATATTCTTGCCCAGCAGACCGTGGCCGCTGCCGCGATGCACGATTTGAACGCTGATGACTGGTATGCCACGGTGCGCCGTGCTGCGCCGTTTGCCGAACTGCCACGTGACATGTTCGATGCGGTAATCGGCATGATGTCCGGCGAATACAACAGCGAGGAATTCTCGGCCTTCCGGCCGCGACTGGTATGGAATCGGGATAATGGCCTGATTTCCGCCCGTCCCGGTTCGCAGAAAGTGGCCGTTACCTCTGGCGGTACGATTCCCGATCGAGGGCTGTACACCGTGGTCCTGCCTGAGGCGGACGCCGGCAAAGGCCAGCGTCGCGTCGGCGAGTTGGATGAGGAGATGGTCTACGAATCGCGCGTGGGCGATGTCATTACACTGGGTACCTCCACATGGCAGATTCAGGACATCACCCGTGATCGTGTGGTCGTGACTCCGGCTCCCGGGCGCACCGCACGTCTACCGTTCTGGCACGGCGAAGGTTCCGGCCGCGACTACGGTTTCAGCCGTACCATAGCCCGCTTCACCCGAGAAATCGCCGCCGGATTAGACGTGAAGCGGACTGAGGGGAGGTCTGCCGCAGAAGGTCCAGCTGTCCCAACCTTCATCCCAACAATCCTCACCCGTCTCCACCACGATGGCCTAGATGCCAACGCCATCACCAACTTGGCCCGCCTACTCTCCGAGCAACAAGCCGCCACTGGTGCAGTCCCCAGCGACCAAACCCTTATCGTGGAGCGCACACGCGATGAAGACGGCGGATGGCGCATCGTGCTGTTAAGCCCCTTCGGCCGCCGCGTTCACGAACCGTGGTCCATGGCCATCAGCCGCAGACTGCGCCAACGCTACGGTTTCGACGGGCAGGTATATGCCGCCGATGACGGTATCGTCATTCAGCTACCGGACGGTGACGGACATATTCCTGCTCAAGACCTGTTCCTTTTCGACCCAGAAGACCTCAAAGCAGATGTAGAGCGTCAAGTGGGCGAGTCCGTGCTATTTGCCGCACGATTCCGCGAATGCGCCGCCCGATCACTGTTCATGCCGCGATCCGACCCGGGCCGTCGCGTGCCCCTATGGCAGCAGCGACTGCGCGCCGCACAGCTCCTGCAATCCGCACGTATGGCCAAGAACTTTCCGCTGCTGCTGGAAACCGCGCGCGAATGTTTGCAAGACGTATACGACATGCCCGCCCTGAACGAGGTGATGACCGGATTGCAAGCCGGCACCATTACCGTGAAGGACGTGGAAACCGAGTCGCCATCGCCTTTCGCCGAGAACATTCTCTTTGGCTTCGTCGGCGTGGTGATGTACCAGTATGACCAACCTCAGGCCGAGCGTAGCGCGCAACTGCTGTCTCTCGATCCGCACGTGCTCGAACGCTTGCTCGGCACCACCGATATGGCACAAGTGCTCAACCCGGACGTGATTCGCGAAGTCGAACAGGAACTGGGGGAGCACACTTTCTGGAATGAGCTTGCCGACGATGATGTGACTGGTCGCGTGACCCGTTACGCCAAAACCCATGGTCCTTTCACCGCCGATCAGCTCATAGCCGATCTACACCTCGATGCTACGGATGCCGTGCACACTCTGGATGTGCTGGCTGCCAAAGGCGAGTTGCTGCAAGGCCACTTTGTAGATGATGACGAGCAAGGCCAACAGTGGCTCCATAAGGACGTATTCCGCCGTATTCGGTCTCGTTCATTGGCCAAGGCGCGTAAAGCAGTCAAGCCAGTAGAATCAGAGGCGTTCCAGATGTTTCTTATCGACCGACAAGGTATCGGGCCGGTCGGCGGCGAACGATATGAAGGTGCTGACGGGCTCATGCGCGTTATCGAGCAGCTGGAGGGCATATCACTGCCCACTGCACTCTGGGAGTCGGCAGTATTCCCCGCACGAGTACGAGACTACCAACCTGCATTGCTGGATGAGTTGCTGACCAGCGGCGATGTGGTCTGGGTCGGCTCAAAAACCGGGGGAACCAGTGCGATGGACCCCGGTGAGGTTGCTTTCTATCCGGCGGATTCAATATTGTTCAGCGGTGTGGAACATGGTACGACATCGAACGCCTCAGACGCCACCATGCCGGAAGCGATTCTGACCGCACTGGACTCAGGGGGAGCGTTCCATGCCCGTCAACTGATGGATGCCGCCAAACGTGCGTGGAATGAGACCGCGGAGCCGGACATCAATCCAAACACCGGCGAAATCATCCCGCAAGAGTGGAGCGAACAGCAGTTCAAGGATGCCTTGTGGAGCTTGGTCTGGCAAGGTAAGGTCACCAATTCCAGCTTCGCGCCGGTGCGTGCATTAACCGCAGGCGCAGCAAGCCCGCGTAAATCCACTACATCACGTCGTCGTGGGCGTGTCGCTCCGATTCGCCGAGCCACTACGGATATGACGTTAGGAGGTTTGTGGTCCGCCGTAATCGGGCAAGCTGAAGCCGAAGACACCGACCAGACCGAACGGGCACTCGCACTGGTCGAGACGTTGCTGGACAGGTATGGCGTCATCGCGCAGCCGGTGATTGACAAGGAAAATATCCCGGGTGGCTACTCAGCGTTGTATCCGGTATTGAATCGCATGGAGGAGCATGGTCGACTGGTACGAGGCATGTTCGTCCGTGGTTTCGGCGCGGCCCAATTTGCCGAGCGCGACACCGTGGATGCGTTGCGTCATCCGTCAGAGCATCGCGGCCAGTCCGTGGTGGCATTGAGTGTGCTCGACCCCGCAAATCTCAGTGGCTCCGCCATCGCGTGGCCGGACGCGCCTGCCGGTGCGGGTAAACCGGCACGCCGTATCGGAGCCACGGTCGTGCTCAATGCGCAAGGCGCGCTACTATACGCGGCCGCCAAAGCCAAGCACCTGACAGCGTTCGATCAATCGGTCGGCCATGAAGCCGCTGTCAATGATTCCGACGAACAAATGCGCAAGGCCGCCACAGAACTGGCCTACGCCCTCAAACGCAATGGCACCGGCTCCGTGACATTCAGCGACATCAATGGCGAACCCCTCAACGCCCGTCACCCCTTCGCCCGCATCCTCCAGCAGTCCGGCTTCACCCCCGTTCCCCAAGGCATGCGGCTGTACTGATTGAGCCCAGCTATCGAATGCGGTAGTTGGAGCCTCGTTGGGTCATGATGAGGCCGGCGCGGGTGAGCTCCTTATCCAGTGTGTAGAGGGCGTTCTTGAGTAAGCCCTGTTGCTCGAAGAATGGGCCGCCGACAAGTTTGACCAACTCGCTGGTGTTGACAAACTGGCCATCAGCCTTGACCAGCGCTTCAAGCAAACTGTATTCCAGACGGGACAGTGAGATTGCGCTGTGAGTGGATGCGTAGTAGGCCTTGTGATTCGTGGTGTCCAACGTGAGATTGCCACGAATGATCATGGCGGGGGAGTCGGTGGCAAGCGAGCCGACGTATGAGAGCAGTTCGCCATCGGAGAATGGTTTGCTCAGCGCGGCATCTGGGCGTCGTACGTTAGCTTGTGCGCTAGCGGCGGCATTGTCCGAGCGTTGTTCGGCTTCGGCATCTGAGTTGTTTGCGCGTGAATCCGCGCTGAAGGAGCTGTAGGGCGTCTCTTCGATAGGGGCGTACTCGTCAGGCAGCGCTCGCCAGCGGCTGCCTTCACCAATGGTTTTGCTGAGCGGCGTCGAAGTCAGCAGCAGAATCTTGACGGAGACACGGGCATTGCGTAGGGATTCGATGAGCTGCTCGGTGGAAATGCCGAGCAGGGATTCATCAAGAATCACTGCGTCAAATGACTCCTTGGCGACAGCGGCGAGCGCGATACTACCGGTGCTTGCCAAAGACACCTCATGACGACCGGCAAGCAGGGCACCATGAATGGCGTGGGCCAACGGTTCATTGGATACGGCAACCAGTAGTCTCATCGCCACCTCCTTAATGCTTAGTGTAGGCCGGGTTTAGGGTCTCTTCTCTATTGTTTGGCTCACTATCGTTCGCTCCTCGCCTACAAACACCCCACTGGGGTGTTTGCTTTACGGCTCGGCCCATCAGAGGGAGCTTAATTGAGGTTACGCAATGAAGGCGATGGGGGAGGCGAGGTCTACTCCGGAACCGTCTCGGCGCATATCGGGCTTGCGGATGTAGAGGCGTGCAACGGGTAGAGGCCCACCCAGGCAAGAATCAGCGTGTTCTGGCCCTTCAGGAATCGCTGGGAACGCACGCCGCCGGTAGCGCGACCCTTGGTGGGGTACATTTCCAGCGGAGTGACCTTCGCCGCGCCGTTTTCGGTGCCGGGCAGTGCATCGGAATCGCCGGCCACGGTGAGCACCACTGCACCGGATCCGGAAGTCAAGCCGTTCTCGCCCTCTTCATAGGTCCATGCCACCTTGCCGGCGGGAACCACGTTGAAGGCCGCCACACGGGCGCCCTCGGCCAGCTTGATGCCGGCCATACCGCCCGCAGTACGACCCTGCGGGCGCACGTTCTTCGCCTCAAAGGTCAGTAGCGAGGAATCGGAGGAGATGAACACCAGACGGTCGTCATCCTCGGCCACGGCGGCGAATACCACTTCGTCGCCATCTTTCAGATCAATGACGGGCCAAGAATCCATGGTGGTGGGTGCCTCACGATTCCAACGCTTGATGACACCGTTACGGGTACCGATAGCCAGCGACGGCAACGGCTTGGCCTCGGCGGCCCCGCCATCCTCGCTCTCGTCCTTGGCACTGGTCTTGCCGGACGTCGGCTGCTCCATGGCAATCGCCGTAATCACACGCTCACCGCGAATCGGATCGGTGGATTCGGTCATGCCGATCAGTTCGTCGGCCTGAACTCCTCCCTTCAGCGACAATGTGGCGGTAGCGGGCAAGGCAGGCAAATCAACCACATGCGCGAGCACCAGGCGGCCGGCCGACGTGACCAGCCCATACGTAGCGCGCGTGGAAGTCTCGAAGATTGTGGTGATCTGATCGTCTCTCAAACGCTCATCGGAAGTGGATCGTGCATTGAACACGTCCATCGCGCTTGGCGTGGTACGGGCAATCAAACCGGTAGCGCTCATCATCACCACGCACGGCTCGTCCTCGATCTTCAAGGCTCCGGTCAGCGTGGACTGTTCGCCGGTCTTCTTGGCCGCAGCTGCGGCTGCGGCCACATCGGCTTCGGCGGAGGAGATCGTAGTGGCGGCCTTCACCGCTTCGAGCGCGGACTTGGACACGCCCGAAGCCCCGGCACCCTGCGCCACGACCGGCGTCAACGTGCCATCCGGGTCGGCATCCAGCAGCACGGTACGGCGCGGCGAGCCCCACTTGGCGACCGCTTCGTCCATCTCGTCGGTGACCACCTGGTCGAGCGCCTCGGCGGAGGCCAGGATCCGGGTCAGCTCCTCGATACGCTTCTTCAGATCATCGCGTTCGGCCTCAAGCTCGATACGGTTCATCTTGGTCAGTCGGCGCAGACGCAGGTCGAGGATGTACTGAGCCTGGACCTCGTCCAAATCGAAAACGACCATCAAACGGCTCTTCGCGGCATCCGCATCATCCGAGGTGCGGATTACCTGAATCACCTCGTCGATGTCCAACATGGCCAGCAGCAGGCCCTCGACCAGGTGCAGGCGCTCCAGCGCCTTCTTCTTGCGATATTCACTGCGGCGGCGAATCACCACACGGCGGTGGTCCACCCACACCTGAAGCATCTCCTTCAGACCCATCGTGTGCGGGCGGCCCTCCACCAACGCCACGTTGTTCATGGCGAAGTTGTCTTGCAACGGTGTGTGCTTGAACAACTGCACCAGAACCGCATGCGGGTCGAAACCAGTCTTGATCTCGATGACGATACGCGTGCCGTTATGACGATCGGTCAGATCGAACGCGCCGGAAATCCCCTCCAGCTTGCGGTTCTTCACACCATCGGAAATACGTTCGATTACCTTCTCCGGGCCCACCATGTACGGCAGCTCGGTGACCACGATGGCCTGCTTGCGGGCCGTGACATGCTCGATATGCGTGGCGGCGCGCGTGGTGAGCGTACCACGGCCAGTGGCATAGGCCTCACGGATGCCGTCGCGGCCGATGATCGTGCCGCCGGTGGGCCAGTCGGGGCCGGGCACGTAACGCATCAGCTGTTCCAGGGTGGCGTCCGAATGCGCCATGAGGAACTTGGCGGCGTTTACCACCTCGCCCAGATTGTGGGTGGCCAGGTTCGTGGCCATGCCCACGGCGATGCCCGAGCCGCCGTTGACCAGCAGATTCGGGATGGCGGCCGGCAGCACGGTCGGTTCCTTGAGCTTGTTGTCATAGTTCGGCGTGAAGTCGACGGTGTCCTCATCGATATCCGCGTTCATGCCGAGAGCGGCCGGGCCAAGCCTGGCCTCGGTGTAACGGGAGGCCGCAGGGCCGTCATCCAGCGAGCCGAAGTTGCCGTGGCCGTCTACCAGCGGCAGACGCATCGCGAACGGCTGTGCCAAACGCACCATGGCCTCGTAGATCGCGGAATCACCGTGCGGGTGGAGCTTGCCCATCACCTCGCCCACCACGCGGGCGGACTTCATATATGGGCGGTCGGGAGTCAGGTTCATCTCGCCCATCTGGTAGACGATGCGGCGCTGCACCGGCTTCAAGCCATCGCGCGCATCGGGCAGTGCGCGTGCGTAAATCACCGAATACGCATACTCGAGGAAGGACTTGCTCATCTCCTCGTTCAGCGGCGTCTCGACGATATGCTCCTTGACCGTGCGCGGATCATAGGTTTGCGCGGACGGTTTGCGGTGTGATGCCATGAAACTCCCTTTCGAACGCCCCCATATTAGCGGGAGGGCGCGAAACAGTGCGCAGAGAACGGTTCTCGATAACAACTGTGCGCTGGTTTCGGTGCGCCAATCGCACATGTTTGCCGATAAAACGGCGTGATTCCAGTGTTTCAGTCGATGTGCGTTTGTTTGATTATATGCGTTGGAGCGCACAGTTGTTATTGAGAACCGTTCTCTGCGCACTGAGCCAAGGGGAGGGGTGCTACTTGAATGGGCAACTATGAGTGTTGAGACGCCGGATATGGACGAGTTGCTGCGGCTGGTGCCCACAGTGGGCTATGGGGATGACGCCCCGGCCGATCGGCGTGGGGGAGCACTGCACCTGTCCGCCGTGCTGCCCGCCTTGTCCGCCGCCATCGGACATCCGGCCCCCACCAAGGTCCACGCCGATCCCAAGGCCTGCCAGCACGCGTTGGGACTGCCCGACGCCGAATCGGCCATCGTGGTGCTCGTGGACGGCCTGGGCTACTGGAACCTCGCCATGCGCCTCGGCCACGCGCCCTATCTGCGTTCGCTGATGAACGAAAGCGCCAATCAGCGTCCCATCGCTACCTGCGCTCCAAGCACCACTGTGGCGGCCATGGCCGCATTCGGTACCGGAACCTGCCCGGGACTGACCGCAATGGCGGGCTATACGCAGCTCGAACCCGCCAGCCATAAGCTCATCCAACTCATCCAGTTCAAAGACGCGCTGGCACCCAAACCAGCCAATCCGCACATTCCTGTGCCGCCCATGGTCGATCCGCTCGACCTGCAGCGCGAGGAGACGGTGTTCGAGAAACTTGCGGCTCAAGAGGTGCGCGTCACGAGCTCGGGGTTGCCCAAGTTCTCCAAATCGCCATTGACCGAAGCCGCATTGCGAGGCACCGACTATCAAGGCAACGTCACCCCACGCGATCGTGTGCTGGCCGCCTCACGCGCCTCACGCACCCCCGGCCTGACCTACCTGTACATCCGTGACGCCGACAAAGTCGGCCACAATTACGGGTGGGATTCCGAACACTGGGTGGCCGCATTCGAACATATCGACGCCCAGCTCGCGCTCCTGAAACGCAGCGCACCCAAAAGCACGCTGATCGTCATCGTAGCCGACCACGGCATGGTGCAAACCGACATGGACCAGCGGATTGACATCGCCGTTGAACCGCAGCTCACCCGAGGCGTGTCACTGGTCGGGGGAGAGCCGCGCTCGCTGATGCTGTATGCCGAGCCGGATGAACGACCTGAGGATATAGCTTGCCGGTGGCGCGATTGTCTGCAAGACCGAGCCTTGGTGCGGACCAAGGATGAGGCCATCGCGGACGGATTGTTTGGACCGGTCTGCGAGCGAGTCCGGCCAATGCTCGGCGATGTGGTCGTGCAGGCAGCGGGAGCCGTGACCCTCGTCGATTCGCGTACGCAAGGAGACAAGGCCACCCACCTGCCGAGCGTGCATGGCTCCCAAACAGCATTGGAAATGGATATTCCCTGCCTGATCGATATGGCCTGATTCGGAAATTCAGTCTCCGAACAGAATCTCGTCCCAGCTTGGTACGGCCGAACGTCCTGATTTACGCTTGGCCGGTTTGGCTGGTGCCTCATGTTCGGTGGCGGCGGATTCGGCCGCCCGCTCCTGCTCGGTGGCTACTAGCTGTGCATTGGGGCCACTCCGTATGGTCTTGTCC
>ERZ1106919.1932-NODE-1932-length-12453-cov-3.960961_pt1 | contig 12453 bp, 6 predicted proteins | sample MGYA00403654_ERZ1106919 | MGnify/ENA primary metagenome ERZ1106919 (study PRJEB35170, sample SAMEA104062450) | human gut metagenome | biome: human gut; feature: human-associated habitat; material: faeces | place: Denmark | collected 2012-10-08 ... | reverse complement strand
CATTTCAATGATATTGCTGAGCAAAAATACAGTTTCAAGATTAGATAAGGAACAAGGATTCTAAATCAGTTATTAATAATAATATATTTATATATAAAGAATTGTATTCAAGTTATTAAGAATTGTATCTGCAGCTATATAAAAAACGTTATTTTAGTGCAAAGCAGAATAATATAAACCACTGTTTTACAATATTATATTTCGTCTATACCCATAGTAATACAAGTCTATACCAAGATATGAACCAATTTTAATAATCAATTCCGGCAAGAAACACCAAACGCTCAAAACAGTTCAAGTTTTTTCTGCCAAATCATAAAACAGAGGGATAAAAACAAATTTTCTCTTCTCTTAATTCAACATCCAGGCATGAGTAAACAACTCATAAAATCAATCTGAATACATCTCTCCCCTTCTTCCTTAAAAATAAATATCTATATTGGGGAAATATAGAATCAAATACAGTTTATTTATGACTGATACTATTTCTTATCAATATTCCAATCTGTCTCCGAACAAGTTTATTCCTTTCACCGTTTACAGATACTTCGGCTCTTTCAACAAACTCCCCAAAAGAGTGGAAAATATGACTATTATTTAGTAATGTGTGGACAAAAAAACGCCTTTTCACCGGTAAAAAGCCTACATGCAATCTGTATCGTCTTGGCATGCAATCTACCAAAGGTGCCGCATTAAACACTCTACTCGAAATATGGAAGAAAACAACAAAACTGAAAAAGTAATAGCCAACATCGAAAGTTAAAAATACGGTTTCTGTATAATCTTGCGTATCCAACACACATATATATCCGACAAACAACGTAAAAAGGGCTTTTTATTGGCGCTAAATTCAAAAAGAAGTATCTTTGGCACACTAAATCCAAAGGAGTAGTCATGATTCTGAAATATAGTTTACCTGTCTTTTGTTTTCTGTTAGCAGGATATTCCTGCACATCAGGACACAAGGAGAAAAGGACATCTACAGCAACCGAAACAACGTGTACAGATCCTATGTACACAGTCCTTATTCATGCGGACTCCATTCATGCCACCCTCTTGCAGAAAAATAAAGTCGGCAACCAACCGACCTCGGGACATGAGAAAAGCCCGATGGCCCTTTACATGGATTCCCTTGGTCTGGTAAATATAGCGGAACTGGACAGCAGTATTGCCATCAGCCTAATGTACACCCAAGCGGATAACTTCACCGGAGAAATTCTTTATGATAGTCTGGCAGAAGCCTACCTGCATGTCGATGCGGCACATGCTCTTATGAAAGCGCAAAAAACACTGAAAGAATTGTATCCATCCTACAGTCTCATCATTTATGATGCTGCACGTCCGATGTCTGTACAAAGAAAAATGTGGGATGTAGTCAAAGGAACTTCCAAATACCGATACATTTCTAACCCAAACCGTGGAGGCGGACTTCACAACTACGGCCTGGCGGTAGACATCAGTATTCTGGATTCTTTGGGCCACCCGTTATCCATGGGCACAAAAGTAGATCATCTTGGTGTAGAAGCACATATCACAGAGGAAGGCGAACTGGTACGAAACGGCAAAATTACCGAAGCGGAACGTCAGAACCGAATATTACTAAGGAAAGTGATGAAAACAGCCGGATTCCGTGCATTGCCCAGCGAATGGTGGCATTTCAATTTCTGTAGCCGCGAGGAAGCTCGCAAAAAATACAATGTAATACCATAACAAATCCACCATATAACACCGAATATAAACAACCTATGATGCAAATTTCACCCGAAACTCAGCTCTTTATCCGCCAACATCAAACGGACGATATACGCATTCTGGCCCTGCAAGGCAGAAAATACCCAAACGTAGATATGCCGACCGCCATCACACAGATAGCAGGAAGGCAAGTAGCAGCCGAAAAAATTCCATCATGGAAAGAAATAAACGATATATGGTATCCAAAGCATTTGTCACTGGAACAATGTTCCTCAGAAGTCACCGCCCACTACAAAGCAACTCTTTTAAAAGGCAATTCTCTGACAGACTTAACCGGAGGATTCGGGATTGATTGTTCTTTCCTTGCTGCCAAATTCCAGTCCGTTACTTATGTGGAACGCCAGAAAGATCTCTGTGAAATAGCAATACATAATTTTCCTATTCTGAATTTAAAACATATTGATGTAAGAAATGAGGATGGAGTAGATTATCTGAATGCCATGTCTCCGGTAGACTGTATCTTCCTCGATCCTGCCCGTCGTAACGGGCACGGAGGAAAGACAGTTGCCATCTCCGATTGTGAACCTAACGTAGCCGAACTGGAAGAACTCTTATTGAAAAAAGGCAAGCGAGTCATGATCAAACTTTCTCCCATGCTCGACCTGACATTGGCATTAAAAGAGTTACAAAGTGTGCAAGAAGTTCATATCATATCCGCCAACAATGAATGCAAAGAATTACTATTGATACTTGGACAAACACCGGCAGATGAAATACCCATCCATTGCATCAACCTCTATACAAAGGGAATGCAGAAGGAACAACGCTTTGTCTTCACCCGTGAGGAAGAACAGCGCAGCAAATGCAGTTACACTAATACATTGGAGAATTATCTCTACGAACCCAATGCCTCGCTCTTGAAAGCCGGAGCTTTCCGCATCATCACTTCTGCATTTCCTGTTAAAAAGTTGCATCCTAATAGTCATCTTTATACTTCCGATACTTTGATCGGAAATTTTCCCGGCAGAATTTTTCACATCGTCAACCAGTGCAGTTTTAACAAAAAAGAAATAAAAAAGGGACTTGCAGACCTAAAGAAAGCAAATATTACAGTACGCAATTTTCCGGCTACAGTTGCCGAACTCCGTAAACGCACCAAACTTATGGAAGGTGGGAACACTTATCTATTTGCCAGCACCTTAAACGATGAACAGAAAGTACTGGTTCTCTGTGAGAAAGTCTGAGTCATGCAATAGAAGCATTATAACATGACTTCCTCCAGCATGATACACATCAACAGATTGTTGTGGAAACAATGAAAGGTTCCGGATAGTCTGTTTTTTCAAGTATTTTACTGAATATTCCGGAATATAAAATAGCCTCATAAACAACAGTTCACGAGGCTATTTATATTTATTTTATAAGCGCATACATTCTTATTACCGAAGTATAACACTTAGTTTGTTCTCCGAAGCTATATCCGAGCTATTGCCATACATAACTTCGTATTTTCCGGGCATAACACGCATTGTATTTGTAACCGGATCAAAGAATTCAAATGTAGCTGGTAAAAGATCAATGGATACTACACAAGACTCTCCCGCCTTTAACGGTACCCGGCGGAAAGCCCGCAAACTCTTTACCGGTCCCTCCATATCATCCACCTTACGGACATATACCTGAATGACTTCAGCACCATCGCACTTCCCTGTATTCTTCACATTGACTTTAAAATTTAAATCCTTTCCGGCAGATATAGATTTCTTATTTAGACGTCCTTTAGATATATCAAAAGTAGTATAACTCAATCCATATCCAAAAGGGAACAAAGGAGCTTCTACCATATATCTATATGTACGGTTTTTCATGCTGTAATCTTCAAAATCCGGCAATTGGTCCGTACTTTTATAAAAAGTAACAGGCAGTTTCCCACTCGGATTAAAATCTCCAAACAGAACGTCTGCCACAGCCAATCCACCTGCTTGTCCAGGATACCACGCCTGCAAGATGGCATCACATGACTCCATTTCAGGAACCAATGCTACTGCCGAACCGGAACAGTTGACAAAAACCACTTTCTTACCTGCTTTCTTTAATGCTTTCAGAATATCCCGTTGCACCTGCGGAAGTTCAATCGAGGTGCGATCGCCACCAGAGAAGCCGGGACAATTTACAAAATGTTTTTCTTCTCCTTCCAAATCCGGTGAAATACCACCCAAAAAAATGACAATATCCGCGTCCTTTACTTTATCAACAACCGTTGCAGCAGGGATCTGCCGATAAATACCTAAATCAAACTTCAACAAAGCCTCTGCACCTGCCTGCATATACTCTATTTTTATTTTATAGTCCTGCCCTGCTGTAGCTTTCAATGTATATTCTCTTTTTGCACTGGCATGTTCTCCCCAATAATCAATTACCTTACTGCCATTCACATATACCCGATAACCATCATCTCCCTCAATAATTAATGTATAATTACCATCCTTCTTCGGACAGAAAGTACCTTCATATATTGCTGTGAAGTTGTATAATCCGACTCCTGTAGCAAATACAGTATGGCCACCGTTACTCAGATTAACCGGAGAAGTGTATTGCTCCGTAGCAGCCACATCCCCACTCATGTTCATATTATTCCAATAAGTAGCGGTTAAGCCATGATATCCCTTGTTGGAAATCTCATTGAAGTAAGAATCAAAAACCTGATTCTCCAATAATTCACATCCTTTTTCGTAAGGAACGTTACCAACTTTATTGCGTATTCCCTCCAGAATGGTATATGTATGCGAAGGTACTCCTTTATAATTCCCCCATTGCATGACTGAATCTACGGCATTGGGTCCCATTACGGCAATACGCGTCGATGTTTTTGCCAAAGGAAGTATACCGTTATTGTGAAGCAATACCATTGATTTGCGTGTTATGTCCAAAGCCATTTGTCTGTGCAAATCGCAATCTACAGTGTCGATACCGATTTTACTCCAAGCAACAATGGAATCTGGGTCCATCTCACCCAAGGCAAAACGAGCCTCTAGCAAGCGGCGCAAACTGGTATTTATACGTTCCTCCGTAATCAAACCTCTCTTTACAGCCTCTTCCAGATGAGCATATTCGACACCACATTCCAAATCCGTACCATTAATCACAGCAGAAGCACTAGCATCAGCTGCATCTTTATGCGTTCCATGACGGTCTTTATAGAAAAAATCGCTGATAGCGCCACAGTCGCTGACCACCAGATGCTTATATCCCCATTCATCCCGTAGGATTTGCGTCAGCAACCTGTTACTGTCACAACAAGGTTCTCCCTCAAAACGCTGATAGGCACACATTACTTCCTTTACATCTGCTTCTTGCACAAGTGCTTTGAAGGCAGGCAAATAAGTCTCCCACAAATCACGAGGAGAGAGATGCTCTACGTCGAAAGAGTGACGCTTCGCTTCAGGACCACTATGTACAGCATAATGCTTAGCACATGCATGAGTCTTATCATATGCAGCATCTGCCGGTCCTTGCATGCCCTTTACTACAGATACTCCCATCCGAGTAGTCAGATAAGGATCTTCTCCAAAAGTCTCCTGCCCCCGGCCCCAGCGCGGATCACGGAAAATATTCACATTAGGATTCCAGAAAGTAAGTCCCTCATTTCCACACCCATAGCGGTTACGACGATGTGCGTCGTGGAATTTAGCACGTCCTTCATCACTCACGGCTGTATATATCTTTTCGATAGCTTCATCATCAAAAGTAGAGGCCATTCCCATCGTTATCGGAAATACTGTTGCCAGCCCATTGCGGGCAACACCATGTAATCCCTCGCTCCACCAATTGTAAGGAGCAATCCCCAGACGCTCCACCGCATTAGAAGAATTTTGCATCAAGCCAATTTTCTCTTTTAATGTCAACCGCCCCAACAAGTCATCTGCACGTTCTTTTGGAGACAACTGGTGATTCTTATAAGGTTCATTTTGCGCCAAAGTACCCACCAATGTAGCGATACTCATACTCAAAGTCAATAGTACTCTTTTCATTTTGTCCGAATTAGTTGAAGTTTTATTTATTCTATCAGTTCTGTAATTCTCTGTTATATATGACATTCAAACCATTGCCTACAAAATACAATAAGTATGATCAAAAAGCGACCGAAGTTTCCATTCAAACATTAATACATAACTTGAAATAGAGATTAGTCATAAATTTAGCACAAAAACAGTAATCATACAAAACTTTTTCCCAACTTTTTTATCATCAGACTAATTATATGAATCAAAGTTTATTGCTATAAATTTTAGAACCTAATTATCGCTATAAGTATACAACTTTCTATTATATTATTGTTTTTTAGTGACTCCGAGCATCCTGTCTTAAAAGAGAGACTCATGAAATCATGTATAGAACATATCCCTATCAATAATCGAAAAAGGAAGATAAGTATCCCTTTATATAGTATCAAAAAAGACAAGAAAGAATGGTCTATCCCAAAAGGATAACCTCATTAAATGGTCAAACAATTCATATTAAAAGCAAATGATTTAGCTATAAAGTTCTGATAAACAATCCTTATTATTACAACTAAAATGAAAGAAGTGACAAAAGAATTTCCCATCCCCGTTTAACCTTGTCTTTCAGAAACTTCAAAGCCTTGCTCATATGTATTTCTACAGTCTTCTGACTAATACCAAGTCTCTCGGCTATCTCTCTATAACTCAGATTCTCTTCACGACTTAACAAAAAACATTTTCTCTGTTGTTCAGGAAGTGAGTTGATTAACTTATCAATGAAAATCTTTAGTTGAGAAGCACAATAATCTTCCTCCACACTAGTGGAGTTATAATAACTTTCATGTCCAAAAGCTGATAAAACAGAAGTTTTAAGAAGATTCTCATTTACTTTCTTTTTATGCCTATTAAATACAATGTTTCGGGTAACAATAAAGAGAAAGCCCTTAATATTTTCATCTTCTTTCAATAAATGCCTTGATTCCCATAACTTCACAAACACATCCTGAACAATTTCCTCTGCATCAGCAATTGTAGTAATATACAACCGACTAAAGTCATACACCTGACTCCAATATTCGTTATACAAATTTATAAATGCCTGATGATCACCATCTTTAATCGCTAACACTCTTTCTACTTCGTTCATAGTTGCGTATATATTAGTGGCTTCAAATCTACACATTATTTAAAAGAAGCAAAAATAAAACACATTTTTTTTATAACAGATAGGGGTAAAAGCTAAATGAGAAGTATTTAGTATGTAACCAGAATCAATGATTACCATTATTATTAAACTATAAAGACATGGATTCAATAGAACTCATTAATATTATAAAAAAGATGTTGGCTGATAACCTGACGACTTCTGCAAGAGAACAACTTCTCGATGAGAAGCCTATGATAAACTTCCAATCTCAACAATGGAAGAAAGCACCAAAGGCTCACATACAAGATAATGTGGTTTCTCAAAACATACTTAATAAGATTATGGTTAAATGCCGGAGTGAAAAACAGCCTATATTAAAAAATAGAAAATACTATCACATCGGGTATTCCATTGCGGCCACTGTCGCTCTCTTCATTGTCGGCTTCTGGATAGTTAATAATGTTTCATCATCTTACATCAACATCAGTGCTCCTGTGGATGATAAACTAGCAATCACGCTACCAGATAGTTCAGAAGTATGGCTCAACGCAGCTTCTCAAATCCGTTATCACAAGTCATTCCTAAACAACAGAGAAATCTTTCTAGAAAAAGGAGAAGCTTTCTTTAAAGTGAAGAAAGCTCATGGAACACCTTTCAGGGTCTATTTTCATGAATCGCATATCGAAGTAACCGGCACCGAATTCAACATTAAATCTGAAAATATAGAATCTGAAATAACCTTATTTACAGGATCTATTATATTTCAGGCTGAAGAAGGAGGAAAAGAACTACCGATGAAACCAGCTGAACACATCGTATACAATGCCCATACCAAATCAATTGTATGTACAAATATAGATATCAATGAATATGACTGGCGTTCAAACAAATATCGTTTTACTGATAAGCCATTACAAGAATTCATTGAATTCATCAATCGCTCTTACCATGTAAACATCATCATCAAAGAAGAAAAACTGAAGAAATTAAAGTTCAACGGAACGATACATAAAAATGAGCCGCTTACTGATATCATAGAAAAGATATGTATCAGTCTGGACTTAAATGAAAAACAGGAAAATAACAACATCATATTATTTTAATACATATCAGAAAAACTAATAGTTTATTATAATTCACTTTAACCTTTTTAGAAACATGAAAAACATGCATTTTAGTGACAGCATACTCAGATATGCCGTTCTATTGATTTGCTTCCTTCCAATGGCTCTCCATGCCCACAGTGCGCAAGGAAAGAGGATCATTCTCAAAGGTCAGTCCATCACCATGCAACAGGCTATTCAGTTGATTGAAGAAAATAGCCAGTACACGTTCTTTTTTAAGTCCGGTGTCATCACTAATGACGAAAAGAAAGATTATGATTGCGAAGGAGATATCAACGAAGTATTAAAAAAAGTATTTAGTAACAGTGGTATCGACTATGTCATAAAGAATAATGAGATTATTCTTAAAAGTGCAAAGTCAGATGAAACCCAACAGCCCAAACCAGGAGCGAAGAAATCAAAAATCGTAGGTGTAGTAATCGATGCTAACACGGGTGAATCAATTATTGGAGCTTCTGTACAAATTAAAGGAGCTGCAACAGGAGTGATTACTAACATTGACGGAAAATTCACGATTATGGCTAGTCCGTCGGATGTCATTATCATTTCTTATGTGGGTTATACCCCAAAAGAAATCAAGATTGGTTCACATAAAGTATTGTCAATTGAGTTGATTGAGGATGCTAAACAGCTGGAAGAGGTAGTTGTTACAGCCTATGGTACCGGACAAAAGAAAGCCAGTATGGTCGGTTCAGTTGAAGCGATCAAACCGGCAGAATTAAAGGTTCCATCCACCAACTTGTCTACTGCATTTGCCGGACGTCTGGCGGGTGTTGTCGCAGTGCAGCGCAGTGGTCAGCCAGGTGCTGACGGTGCCAACTTTTGGATTCGTGGTGTCTCTACGATGAATGGAGTTACTAATCCGCTGATTATTCTGGATGGTATACAGGTAAGTTCAAGTGACCTGAACAATCTTGACCCCGAAATCATCGATAGCTTCTCCATTCTGAAAGATGCCACAGCAACAGCTATGTATGGTACTCGCGGTGCCAATGGTGTAATGATTGTGACAACTAAGTCGGGTATGAACCTGGATAAGCCAATCATAAACTTCCGCATGGAAGGACAAATATCCCAACCAACCAGCACACCGAAATTCGTAGATGGTGCTACATACATGGAACTTTTCAACGAAGCCGTCAATAATGATAACAGCGGTGATGTACTCTACAGTAACGAAAGGATTGCAGGAACGCGTGCCGGACTAGATCCGTACATTTATCCAAATGTAAACTGGTATAACGAACTGTTCAAAGACGTTTCTTACAGTGAAAAATTCAACTTCAACATCCGCGGTGGTGGAAAACGGGTAGACTACTTCTCCAGTATCTCTATCAATCACGAATCGGGTATGCTGAAAAATCGTTCAAAGGACTTCTTCTCATACAATAATAATATTGATGTGATGCGCTACAACTTTCAGAATAACATCAATGCCAAATTGAGTAATAGTTCTAAATTATCATTGCGTCTGAACGTACAGTTACGCAACATGACTACTCCCAATCAAGGAGTAGGAGCAATCTTCAGCAATGCCATGAATACATCGCCTGTTGAATTTCCGGTCTATTTCCCGGATGACGGTGAAACTCCTTATATCAAATGGGGAGCAACAGAGCGTGTGAATGCCGACTACCAGACAAACCCGGTGGCTCAGGCCGCTACAGGTTACAATAAGTCATTTGAGAGCACAGTGATTGCCGCCTTGGAATTCAATCAGAAACTAGACTTTCTGACAGAAGGATTAAGCCTTAAGGCGTTAGCTTCATTCAAGAACTGGTCAAGCTCTACCAACGCACGCGCCGGTAAATGGAACAGATTCGCATTGACAGGATACGAAGAGGACGGTAATGGCGGCTATACCTATCCTACCAGCCGCATCGGAGACGAATTCCAGACAGACTTGACTGCAACCAATTCAACTTCCGGCGACCGCCGTTTCTATTTAGAAGGAATGCTGAATTATAGCCGCACTTTTGACGAACATGATATCAATGCAATGTTTATCTACAGCCAGGACGAATATGTAAACAATGTACCGGGCAACGGAAACTTCATCGGTTCATTACCCAAACGCAAACAAGGAGTTGCAGCACGTGCTTCTTATGCTTATGCAGGAAAATATATGGCTGAAGTGAACGTTGGTTATAATGGTTCGGAAAACTTTGCAAAAGGACATCGTTTCGGTCTTTTCCCATCTGTTGCCGTAGGTTACAACATCAGTGAAGAAAATTTCTTCAAACCTTTGAAAAACACAATCAGTAAATTAAAACTACGTGCTTCATGGGGATTGGTGGGTAACGACCAGATTAGCGATGCACGTTTCCTCTATATGTCTCAAATCAATTTAAGCGGAAAAGGATTTACCACAGGTGTCAATCAGAATGTAACCTACAGCGGTCCGGTATATCAACGTTATGCCAACGAAGATATCACATGGGAAGTTGGAGAAAAGATAAATTTCGGAGTTGACCTACAATTATTCCGTTCTCTTGATTTAACATTCGACATCTTCCGTGAAAATCGTCGCGACATCTTCCAGGAGAAACAAACCGTACCAACTTATATGGGTACGGCATCCACCAAAGTATATGGTAACTTAGCCGCTATGCGCAACCAAGGATTTGAACTGGCAGCCAGCTATAACAAACAGTTCAACAAAGACTGGTTCGTCAGCTTTAAAGGAACTTTCACCTATGCACATAATGAAATCACCAAATATGATGAGTCTCCCAAATACCCTTGGCAGTCAAAAGTAGGGGCGAGTGCCAATATGAATGCCATCTATATCGCTGACGGGCTCTTTATTGACAGTGAAGATATTGCACACCATCAGCAACAGCTGGGCTCAACGATCGTTCCGGGTGATATCAAATACGTAAATGTATCAAGAGACTGGTACGGATATGACGACAATCTAACTGATACAGACGACTGGGTATGGGCAAAATATCCAAGTGTACCTGAAATTGTATACGGTTTCGGTCCATCTATCAAATGGAAGAATCTGGACTTCTCCTTCTTCTTCCAGGGAGTAGCCAAAACGTCTTTCATGGTGAAAGATATGCACCCGTTCGGCGATAACTCATTGCGCAACGTACTTTCATGGATAGCAGACGAACGCTGGAGTCCGGACAACCAGAATACCAATGCGACTTATCCGCGTTTATCTAGAAAGACCAATGCTAACAATACAAAGTTGTCTACCTACTGGCAACGTAACGGAGCTTTCCTAAAATTAAAAAATGCAGAAATCGGCTATACTCATAAAAATATGCGTATATACATCAGTGGCTCCAACTTGCTAACGTTTGCCCCCTTCAAGCTATGGGACCCTGAACAAGGTGGCGGTAGCGGTCTTTCATATCCTACCCAGCGCGTATTCAACATTGGATTCCAAATGACTATTAACAACAAATAATACCTGAGAAACATGAAAAAGCATATTTTATATTTACTGTTCTTCTTGTCAGTAATGGGATTGAATACTTCCTGTAACTACCTGGACATCGTTCCTGATGAGACAGCCACAGAAGCAGATGCTTTTGCAAACCCACGTGCGGCATTAAAATATTTGTACTCATGCTACGGTTACCTCCCCCAATCTAATATGGTTCAGGGATGTATGGACTTCACCGGAGATGAGACTATCAGTCCGTTTGCCGAGACTTACGTAAAATTTGCAGAAGGTTCTTACGACTCCAGCAATATGATTATCAGCTACTGGAATACACTGTTCCAAGGTATCCGTCAATGCTACCTATTGAAAGCTAATATCAGTTCTGTTCCTAACATCAGTAAGGACGAAATAGACCTTTATACAGCGGAAGCAGACTTCCTGATTGCTTACTTCCACTTGTTATTGATTAAATGCTACGGGCCGACTGTCTTGGTAAAAGAACTCCCGGCACTCGATACACCAGCAGCCAACATGCTCGGACGCCGTCCTTACGATGAATGCATCGATTGGGTAGCCAACTTGTTTGATGATGCTGCTCAAAGACTGCCTGCTACACGTAGCACTGCTGATTATGGACGAGCCACCAGCGTTGCTGCAAAAAGCCTGAAAGCGCGTATGCTGCTTTATGCCGCCTCACCGCTATTCAACGGAAACCCTGACTATGCAAATTTCAAGAATCCCGATGGTGAGCAATTACTGTCAACCACTTATTCGGAAGAGAAATATAAGCGTGCCGCAGATGCAGCAAATTTTCAGATTCCTGTTGAAATACCAGCATTTCATTCCAGGTTTTACGCTCAACAGCAGTGGTTAATTCCTGTCGGATTTCTTCATTAGGCACAAACGCTGTTTTTCTGGTTTCATTATAACCAAGGTAACCTAAATGGATCATATAAGTCAACACGTCATCTTTACTTTTAATATCTTCCGTATCATTTTGAAAGGTTGCTGTATTCACTTTCACTTCTGCGCCGGAGAGCATCTCAATGATAGCTGTTTTTAGTCCATCATAATTCATATTGATCAGTG
>ERZ1106919.1930-NODE-1930-length-12469-cov-3.129451_pt1 | contig 12469 bp, 5 predicted proteins | sample MGYA00403654_ERZ1106919 | MGnify/ENA primary metagenome ERZ1106919 (study PRJEB35170, sample SAMEA104062450) | human gut metagenome | biome: human gut; feature: human-associated habitat; material: faeces | place: Denmark | collected 2012-10-08 ... | reverse complement strand
AGTGAATCGCGTCGAGCGCTTCCTTGCCGGACTTGCCGGCCAGCTCGGAATCCTCGGGAGCGCCGCCCGCGGCGACCACCTTACGGAACTTCATTTCGGTGAACATAATCATCGTCCAGTTGATGATGCCGGCGATGGTGGCAATCGACATCAGATAGTTGAACGCGAACTCAGGCCACACGAACACCACGACCACGGCGATAGCGGTGATTACGGCGGACGTCAGCACGCCAGTCACCGGCACGCCCTTGGCGTTGAGCTTGCCCAGATACGCGGGCGCATTGCCCTGCTTGGCCAGCGAGTACAGCATGCGGGAGTTGGCGTACAGGCCGGAGTTGTAGACGCTCATCACAGCGGTCAGGCACACGAAGTTGAGGATGCCGGCGGCCGCGTGGATGCCTACGGAATCGAAGATTTGCACGAACGGGCTGGGAACATCGTCTCCGCCGATGGTGTTCCACGGTATGACGGCCATGATTACGCCGAGCGCGCCAATGTAGAACACGAGAATTCGCCAGATAATGTCATTGGTGGCGCGGGGAATCGTACGACGAGGGTCCTCGGTTTCGCCGGCGGTGATGCCGATGAGCTCGGTGCCGCCGAAGCTGAACATCACCACGACAAGCGCCATCAACAGGCCGGTCCAGGTGCCGTCTTTGGTCTGCTCCATGAGACCGTTCGGGAAGAAGCCCCCTTCCAAGGTGAACCAGTTGGCAAAGCTCGCTTTGATGCCGGATGCGGTGGGCAGAGCGAAGATGATGACGGCCAGGCCGCCGACGATCATGGCAATCACGGCCACAATCTTGATGATGGCGAACCAGAACTCGAACTCTCCGAACTTGGAGACGCCCAGCAGATTGGCGGCGCAGATGACCACTAGGAATACGGCTGCCGACACCCAGGTCGGAATCGCCGGGAACCAGTAGTTTACGAATTTGCCCACCACGGAGACGAGGATGTAATTGAACCAGTAGTTCCAACCGGAGATGAAGCCGGCGCGCTTGGACCAGTAGCGAGTGGCATAGTAGCTGAACGCGCCCGCCTTCGGATCCTCGACGGACATCTCGCTCAGCGCGCGCACGATCATGAAGATCGCGAGGCCGCCGATCAGGTAGGCCAGCAGAATCGAGGGGCCGGCCAGTGCGATGGATTCGCTGGAACCATAGAACAGGCCGGTTCCGATAGCGCCGCCCAGTGCAATCAGCTGGATGTGACGGTTCTTCAGTGACTTGCGCAGCGTGGCCGGCACCGGCACATCGTCGGTTTCGCGCGACTTCTTAGGTGCGTCAGTAGTACTCATTGTGCTCTTCTCTCGAGTCTCTTTGATTTTTAGCATGACCGGCGGGAGGTCGCCATGCGCAACGCTCGTCATTGTAAGGCGCGGCATGCCGTAATGCCAAAGAATGCCGATGCCAGCCCATACCGGTATTCGCGTTTGATCGAAACAGCTAAAGTCGGCAGTGGCCTATCAAACCATCCCCACCAATTCACTGCGAGACGGGCATGCCCATGGTGAAAATGGTGTGGGCCACTGATTCCGGAGATGCTGCGAGGTCGGTGGCGAGCCAGTATTGCAGTAGGCCGATGCTGCCGGATACGGCGAAGCGCATGCGCATTTGGGCCTCGACCGGGTCGTTGGCGGCGGGCTGCAGCTGCTCGGCGACTGTCTGCCGGCTGTAAATAAGTCCCAGTAGCTGCTGTTGGAAGCCGATATCTGCTTTCGGGCTCATCAATACCTGCAGATGCTTGCGATTGTCGGCGATGTATTGGCAGATACGTTCGATGACGTGCTCGATGCCGGCTGAATCAGGCTGCGCGAGCAACTGGTCGAGCGCGGCAGTAACCCAGGCCATGGTCTCGTCTTCGATATCGTGCAGTAGATCTTCAATGCTTGTGTAATGCGCATAGAACGTGGAACGGTTCACGTCCGCCCGCTCGCACAATGCCTTGACGGTGATGGACCCAAGCGGCTGGTCCTGCAGCAGCTCGACGAGCGCGTCTTGCATGGCGAGCCGTGTGTATCGGGTGCGGCGGCTTTCCGTCAAATCCTTGGCCATGGCATTCTCCCCAAGTTCCGACAACTCACAATCCAACTGTTGGTTGCAGAACCGACACAGTGTTGTTTTACTTGAGTATAGCAAGGGAACGCAGGTGGCATTGCGAATGGAGCGGGCCGTGGTGGGAACTGTTGGAGGTGCGTGATGGCATATATCGAATTCGATCATGTGGTCAAGGAATACCCCTCCGGCAGCAGCGTGATTCGGGCGCTCGATGAGGCGAGCTTTACCGCCGATCAAGGCGAGTTAAGCGTCATCCTCGGCCAGTCAGGCGCAGGCAAGACCACGGCGTTGAACATTCTGGGCGGCATGGATACCGCGACTTCAGGCCGCGTCATTGTGGGCGATCGCGACATCACCGGATTGCGTAAGCGCGATTTGGTGACCTACCGGCGCAACGACATCGGCTTTGTCTTCCAGTTCTACAATCTTGTGCCGAACCTGACCGCGCTGGAGAACGTGGAACTTGCCTCACAGATTTGCCCCGATCATTTCGACCCGGCGGAAACCCTGTACAAGGTCGGACTGGGGGAGCGCATGGGGAATTTCCCGGCACAACTGTCCGGCGGCGAACAACAGCGTGTATCCATCGCCCGCGCGATTGCCAAAAAGCCGAAGCTGTTGTTGTGCGATGAGCCAACCGGTGCGCTCGATTACGAGACCGGCAAGGAAGTGCTGCAGTTGCTGCAGGATATTTGCCAAACACAAGGCATGACCGTAATGATCATCACGCATAATTCCGCGCTTGCACCGATGGCTCACAAAGTGATTCGCTTCCGCTCCGGCAAGGTGACCAGCGAGGAGGTCAACGCAACGCCGCGGCCCATCGCCGATATCGAATGGTAGGTGATTGGCGATGCTCACTGCAAGACACTCTGTGAAACGCCCCGTGAAACAAGCGAGGCGATTCGTGAAACAACCTGTGAAACATTCTGTGAAACGGCGGAACCTCGACGATAGCGGCGGTCGAGGAGCGGGCGTTTCTGCGGTATTTGCCAAAGATACGTTGCGTTGCTGGCTGCGCAGCTGGAAGAGGTTCGTCTCGATCGCCGTCATCACGCTGCTTGGCGTGGCCGTGCTGACCGGCATCTACGCCGGATGCCGCGATGCTTTTCTGGCGGCCGGTCGTTTTTACGATCAGCAGGGACTGCATGACCTGCAGGTGCTATCCACATACGGCCTGACCGATGATGATGCAACGGCACTGCGCCGAATCGACGGTGTGCAAACCGTGCAGCCCGAACGTTCTCAGACGGTGACCACGTTGGTGGACGGCACCAAGAAAACCGTGACCATGCAGGAAATCGGTACCGAAGGGCTTGATCAGCCGTACCTGCAACAAGGCAAACTGCCGAACAAGGCCGGCGAAGTGGCGGTTACGCAGCAATTCCTGAACGATAGCGGACTCAAGATTGGCGGCACCATTACTGTGACGCCACAAGACACCTCTTCATCCGTCATATCGGTAGCGGCCACGGAGACTGACGATTCCAATAATGCCGATACGGTAGGTGTCGCCGCCAATGCCTCGGCATCCGATGCGAAGTCCGACGCCAATACGGACGCCGACGCCGAGCAATCCCCGCAGTTCCCCACGAAACTCACCATCACCGGCGTCGTACTTGACCCGCGCGACCTCAACAATCCAGACGGCTATTCGGGCATGACCTCCTTCCGGTCCACCTCATCCGAGGACTATACGTTCTTTGCACCCAGCGACGGCGTGACCGGCAATATATACACTGCGATATCGGTTGCCGTCACTGGTGCGTCCGATTTTGACACGTTTTCCGATGCCTACGATGAAGCCGTCAAAACCGTGGCCGACCGTATCGAACATCAGATACAGACCACACGCCAGAAAGCCCGTCGTCAACAGATCGTCTCCAGCGCGCAGCGCAAACTGGACGATGCCCAAGACGAGGCCAACGAGCAGCTGGACGAAGCCCAGAAGCAGATCGACGACAACTGGGCCGAGCTGGAAGCCAACGAAACGACATTGCAAGATAGCCGTACCGAATTGGAGAACAACAGGACAACCATTACCGATGGCGAACGGCAGCTCGCCGATGGACGTGCGCAGATTGCAACGGCCCGTCAACAGATCGCGCAAGGTCGCCAGCAGATAGCCGAAGCGCGCACCCAGCTCGAATCAGGCAAAACGCAGCTCACCTCGGCTCGCAAACAGCTCGATGCGGCGCAAACGGAACTGACCGCCAATCGCACGAAAATCGAACAGGGCATTACCCAAATCGACCAAGGCATGGCGCAAATTGATCAGATGCTGCCCATGATTCAACAGGCCAACAATCTACTGGCGCAACTTGACCCGAACATCGACCTCAACTCACCCACATGGCAGGCCATCAAGCAACTGCTCGCGCGCCTTGGCATTACCGTGCCTGAAGTGCCGTCAATCAGCGATCTGCGGCAACAGCTGACCGCCAAGCAAACGGAACTGCAAACGCAGCGAGACAGTCTGGCCCAGCAGAAAGCCGATTTGCAGCGCACATTAAACGAAACCATTGCCCCCGCACAATCCACCTTGGACCAGCAGAACGCGCAACTGACCGCCAAGGAACAGGAAGCGGCTGCAGGAGAGGCACAGCTCAATACCAAATCCGCGGAACTCGAAGCGAATGCCGCAACCCTCGAAACCCAGTCGGCGCAACTTGAAGCGCAGGCCGCCCAACTGGCCAGCGGCAAGCGGCAGCTTGAAGAAGGCGAGCGGCAGCTGAAAGAAGGCGAACAACAGCTCGCGGACGGCAAGGCGAAACTGGATGATGCGCAGTCTGCACTCGATGCGATGCGAAGCGAAGCGGAAAGCGAATTCGCCAAGCAGCAACGGCGCATCGACGATGTGGCCAACGCACGTTGGTATGTGCAGACGCGCGCTTCGATCGACGGATTCAGCTCGCTCAAATCAGATGTCAGTTCCATCGAATCCATCGGCCGCGCATTCCCGATTGTGTTCCTGCTGGTCGCCGTGCTCATGAGCCTGACCACCATGACCCGCATGGTCGAGGAAGATCGCGGACTTATCGGCACCTACCTTGGACTCGGCTATGGCGGACTCGCCGTGTCCAGCCGGTATCTGCTGTTCGCGTTGCTCGCCTGCTTGGTCGGCGGCGGCATCGGTCTGCTGATCGGATTCCTCGGCATCCCGGCATTCCTGATGGTGGTGATTGAGGGACTGTATATATTGCCCGGTGTGCGACTTGAATACGACTGGCTGTACGGCTCGGCCGGCATCGTGCTGTTCGTGGTCGGTGTGGGCGTGGTCACCGCGCTCGCCTGCCGCGAGGAGATGCGGCACACGCCCGCCGCGCTGATGCGCCCGAAGGCGCCGAAGGCGGGCGCTCGCATATTGTTGGAGCGGATTCGCCCGGTATGGAGCCGGCTGAACTTCCTCGGCAAAGTCACCGCGCGCAATATCTTCCGATTCAAGTCGCGTTTGATTATGACCGTGGGCGGCGTGGCTGGTTGCACAGCGCTGATTATCTGCGGATTTGCGATTAATGACACCGTCGACACGACTGGCGTCAAGCAATATGAGCAGATCTACCAGTATGACTTGATGGTGGTGGCCAATGACGATGACGCCGCCGCGATGCGCAAGCAGGTGGCACAAGATGGCCGGGCCACCGAAACGCTGAATCTGCGCGTGGATAGCGGCGAGATGAGCAATGCGGCGCAGGAAAGCGAAACCGTGCAGCTGATGACGGTGCCCAACAATTCGCTGAATATCTTGAACGATATGGTCACGCTGGAACAAGCTGGCGATGATGGATGGTTTGGGCTGCCCAATATCTTCGGCAAAGCGGGTGGCGGCACTGTAGCGCTGGACGATAGTGGTGTGATTGTGGCGAAGTCCGCAGCCAATTCGTTGGATATTCATGCGGGCGACACCGTCACGTTGAGCAATGGCGGCAGCGGGCGGGCCAAGGTGAAGGTTGCGGCGGTGACGCGCAACCTCATCGGCTCTGATGTGTACATCAGTGAGCGACTGTACGACCAGAAGTTTGCGGCCGGCGGTGTGACGTCTTCGGCTTCGGGAGATGGCACTGCCTCGACCTTGACGTGGAACGCGATGCTCGCCAAGCTGAAAGGTTCCGAGACCGAACAGGCCGAATATGCGGATCGGTTGGGCGAGGAATCGTCGGTGCTCAAGGCCGTGAGCTGTGCGCATCTGGCCGCCACGTTTAAGTTCGATTTGATGGGTGCCGTGGTGGCGCTGATTGTGGGGCTCGCCGGCGGCCTGGCGCTGGTGGTGCTGTTTACGTTGGCCAATACGAACGTGTCCGAACGCATCCGCGAGATGGCCACACTGAAGGTGCTGGGCTTCTATGACCGCGAGGTGCACAACTACGTGAACCGCGAGATGATGATATTGACCGGTATGGGTGTGGTGGTTGGTCTGCCGCTTGGCAGGTGGATAGGCGGATTACTGACTGCTGCGTTGAATATGCCGTCGCTGTATTTCGAAGTGGAAGTGCACTGGTACAGCTATGCGATTGCCGTGGTGGCGACGCTGGCGTTCGCGCTGCTGGTGCAGCTGTTCACCAACCCAGTGCTCGATCGCGTAGACCCGGTCAGCTCGCTCAAGTCCGTGGAATAGAGGTAGAAGTTCAATTTGGTGTTGATGAATTGAACTTTTTGGCGGAATATTTACAGTATCATCGCATGTATTCTTGAGCTGAGCGGTTTTCGTGACATATTTCGGTGATACAGTTTGAACTTGTTTTGAACGAGTATCGCGTCTGGTGCGTAGCAATCGGGCGGCAGAGAAGAGAAATGAAATCAGTATGGCCGATACGAATGTGAATGGTGGTACACAGCAGGCTACGGGCAAACTCAAGTCTGTCGAAAGCCTGGACCAGACCAACGAGATGGAGCGTGGCCTGAGCAATCGCCACGTACAGTTCATCGCCATTGGCGGCACCATCGGCACCGGCCTGTTCCTGGGCTCGGGCAAGTCAATCTCGCTAACCGGCCCCTCGATCATCTTCGTGTACATTCTGGTCGGTGTCATCATGTTCTTCCTGATGCGCGCCATCGGCGAAATGATGTACCGTGACCCCAGCCAGCACACCTTCATCAATTTCATCACCCGTTACCTTGGCAACGGGTGGGGGCATTTCGCCGGCTGGACGTATTGGGCCGCGCTCGTGCTGCTGGGCATGACCGAGATCACGGCCGTCTCCACGTACTTCATCACCTTCTTCGACACGTTCGGCATCGACCTGACCCATTGGAAATGGCTGATCGAGCTGTGTTTCCTGGTGTCGCTGGTCTCCATCAACCTGATTGCCGTCAAGGTGTTCGGCGAGGTGGAATTCTGGTTCTCGATGATCAAGATCACGCTGATTTGCGCGATGATCGCCACCGCCGTGGTCATGATCGTGATCGGCTACCATTACCCAGCCGTGCAGATTCACGGCGTGGACCACGTGAGCCCGGCCGGCCACGCCGGATTCGACAACCTGTTCGCCAACTTCTCGTTCGCGCCGAACGGTTGGATGGCCTTCCTCATGAGCTTCCAGATGGTGTTCTTCGCCTACGAGATGATTGAATTCGTGGGCGTCACCGTCTCCGAGACCAAGAATCCGCGCAAGGTGCTGCCCAAGGCCATCAACGAGATTATCGTGCGCGTGCTCATCTTCTATGTGGGCGCACTGGTGGCCATCATGTGCATTGTGCCGTGGACCTCGTTCAAGCCGAACAAGGACGGCTCCTTCGCATCCCCGTTCATTATGATGTTCCAGTATGCCGGGCTGAATTGGGCGTCTGCGCTGGTGTTCTTCGTGGTGATTACCGCCGCATCTTCCGCGCTGAACTCGCTGCTGTACTCGGCTGGCCGCCACCTGTACCAGCTGTCCGAGGTGTCGCCGAACCCGACGCTCAACAAGCTCGGTCAGGTGTCCGATCGCAAGGTGCCGGCCCGCGCCATCCTGGTGTCCGCGGCGCTGATACTGCTGTCGCCGATCGTCAACGCCATCCCCGGCATCTCGGGGGCGTTCGTGCTGTTCTCGTCCGCCAGCTCCGCGGTGTTCCTGTTCATCTACATCCTGACGCTGATGGCACACCGCAAGTACCGTCGCTCCGCTGATTTCATTCCGGACGGGTTCGTCATGCCCGCTTGGAAGGTGCTCAATACGGTGGCAATCGTGTTCTTCGTGTTCATCTACCTGACGTTGTTCCTTGCGGACGATACGCGCAATTCCGCGATTGCCGGCCTGGTGTGGCTTGTGGGCTTCGGTGGATTCTCTATGCTGCGCGAACGCTACCGTAGCCGCGATTTGAAGGCCGCACTGGAACACAAGGAGTGATTGGACGGGCTGATTGGCTGGCGGCTATTAGTTGGGTGGCTGTTGGCTGTTGGCGGCTGACTGGCTAGCGGCCGATAGCCAATGACTGGGCTGATCGTCAGCCAATCGGCTGCCTATAGGTCTCATTGATACATTCGGTCATCCGATTAGTGCATTTGCGCGGACAATTAGTGCATTCGATCATCGGATTAGTACATCAGTGTGCAATTATTAGTACAATTAGCCGCCTAATTAGTACATTAGGACATAAAACAATGTCCTAATGTACTAATTAGATGCTAAAATACGATAAGTGCCATGTCCTAATGTATGAATTATCGCTATGAAGGGCGGAATGCGATGACGCAGGATGAACTTATGCAAGTGCTGCAGGCCGGTGAATCATCTATGGTCGAGTTCAAGCGCTGCAGCGAATTGCCTCATACGGATACTTTTGAGACTGTATGCTCATTCGCCAATCGTTCTGGTGGCAGCATTTATCTTGGCGTTGACGATGACGGTCAAGTGCTCGGCGTCGATTCTAAGCGCGTTAGTGAGATAGAGCGCAACGTTGTCAACGTAGTGTCTAATCGTAAGATGTTCGAACCGGCTCCAATGGTGGAAACGGAACATATCGAGTACGACGAACGGATTATTGTTCGTATTTGGGTAGCTCCGAGTTCTTCGGTTGTGCGGTTCAAGGGCGCAGTGTTTGATCGCATTGCTGATGTGGATACACACATCGAAAGCGATATCCAGATTAGTCAAATGTATATTCGCAAGCAGAACTACTATTCCGAACGGCGAATTTTCCGTTACGTGACTCCGTTTGATTTGCGTCCTGAGCTGATTGCGCGAATGCGGCAGCTGGCGGTCGCTCAGCGAGCTGGGCACCCTTGGGGAACTATGTCTGACGAAGAACTGTTCCGCAGCGCCAAGCTATACGATCGTGATTACACGACCGGCGAAGAGGGCTTTAATCTTGCTGCAGTGCTGCTCTTGGGCAAGGATGAAGTCATTTCCTCGGTTTGCCCAGCGTATATTACTGATGCCGTGGTTCGGCGAGACAATATTGACCGATACGATGACCGACTTATGGTGCGGACCAACTTGTTCGATTCGTACGAGCAACTCCGTGAATTTACTGAGCGGAATCTGCCTGACCGCTTTGTGTTAAAGGGCGATAAGCGAGTGAGCCCGCGTACGATGATCGCCCGTGAATTGGTGGCAAACAGCCTCATGCATCGGGAGTATTCCAGTCCGGTGGTGGCGCGTGTCACCATTGATAATGAATCCATCCGGACGGTTAATGCTTCGCGCTCATTCTTTGAAGGTCGAATGAAGCTGGGCGAGTTCACGCCAATGCCAAAGAATCCGATTATCGCTAATGTGTTTGTGCAGACCGGCATAGCCGAGCAGCTGGGTAGCGGACTGCGGAATCTGATAAGAGCGTCCCGGCAATATACTGAGCGAGAGCCTGAGTTCCGCGATGGTGACATATTCGAGGCGACGATTCCTATTGTTCCTGCGCTGAAGACCGTGGATGGTTCTGGTTTTGCTAGCGTGAGATCTGTAGTTGAGAAAGATGCCGAAGAGGGTGCGAGGCTCATTGGCGGGGAACGTGTGGATGGTAAGAAAGCAGATGCAACCGCATCGGGTGAAATTGATTCGCGGGCAGCGATGCTGTCGGCGATGAATCGACGCTTGACAGAGGTTGACTATGTGACTGTACCTGAACTCGCCAAGATAACAGAGCTCGATAACAGAACAGTCCGCAAATTCCTAAACGGTTTAGTTGCGCAAGGAAAGCTGATTGCTGAAGGCAACACGCGTGGTCGGCGTTATCGGAAGGGATAGCGGGCGCGATATCTCGATGCAGTGGGATTCCCTTAAGGGCTACGGCAAATATGATTCGTAGCGATTGGGCCAGCGCAATTCGAATGGCTCATGACTTTGTGCGTCGTTTGTGGTCTCTGAAGTTGTTTGCTGGGTGACGGTTTTGTGATAAAATCGCTCATATCAAAATGTTTGCGTAAACATTTTGGCTGCGCCGAAAGAAGGAGTCGACGTAGGTCATGTATCAGGCAAAGAGGCCGGCTCAGTGAAGCAAAGGCCGATTTTTCCGGTATAAGGCGGACAGCAGGAACACTAAGGAGACCAATGAAGGTACTGAGCAAATCGCTTGCTGCAATGGTTGCGGCGGCAACACTAGTGGGAGGAGGGGCGTTTGCGGTTGCCGGCACTGCGTATGCGGCTGATAACGATGCCATTACCGTGACCCCGAACCCATGGTATGCCAACAGTTTCGATGGCTGGGGCACCTCGCTGGCTTGGTTCGCCAACGCCACCGGCAGCCTCGGCGAGGAATCGGCCATCACCACCAATCTCGGCGATGACGCTTCCAAGGCTAAGGCTGTGGAATACGGCAAACAGCTGCGCGAACAGTTCTACCAGTCCATCTTCGGTGATGAAGGACTGGACCTGAACATGGCCCGCTACAACGTGGGCGGCGGCAATGCCTCCGATGTTGCCTACGGCTACCCATTCATGCGCCAAGGCGCTGCCGTGCCTGGCACGTGGAAAGATGACGCCACCGGCTCCGGCACGTATGGCAATGGCGTAACCACCAAGCAGGCCGACAAAGACAAGCTGGCTGCGGCATTCGACCCGACTGACGACAACCAGTATGACTTCTCCAAGTCCGCCGCCCAAGACTGGTGGATTGAGCGCGGTGCCACCGGCGATAACCCTGACATCACCGACGTAGAGGCCTTCGCCAACTCCGCTCCGTGGTTCCTGACCAACAGCGGTTACGCCACTGGTGGACGCAACTCCGGTAGCAATAATCTTGCAAACCCTGAGAAATTCGCTCAGTACATGGCCAAGAACGTCGAGCACCTCGAAAGCCTTGGCGCAAACGTTGACACGGTCGAGCCGTTCAACGAGTCCGAGACCAGTTACTGGGGCACTCCGGGCGACATGGCTTCGAAGTACACCGATGAGAGCGATGACAACACCAAGCTCATTAACAACTACTGGGATAAGTACTACTCCGACAAAGATAGGTCCGTCACCCCATACTCCAACGCGCTGAAGAAGCCGCAGGAGGGTATGCATGTCAGCAACGCCCAGCAGCAGCAGACGATTACCGCACTCGCTGAGGCGCTCAAGGACAATGATGACACCATCATCGCAGCCACCGATGCCACGAACTCCGCTGACTTTGTCAAGTCGTACAACCAGTACCCGCAGGCGATCAAGGACCTTATCGGCCAGTACAACGTTCACGCCTACTCCGACGGCAGCCAGATGCAATCGCGCGATATCGCTCAGGCAGACGGCAAGAAGCTGTCGATGAGCGAGGTGGACGGCTCCTGGCAGTCCGGCTCCTACAACCCGTACGGTTTCGACAACGCGCTGGGCATGATGAGCAAGATCAGCTCCAACGTCACCCGCCTGCAGTCCAAGGACTTCACCTTCTGGCAGGTGGTCGAGGACCTCTACAACATGCAGATGGGCTCGAACGTGAACCCGGCCGGTGAAAACACCAACTGGGGCACCGTGCTCATCGACTTCGACTGCACCGTGGCTGGCATGGACGGCAAGCTCTACTCCGAGCGCCGCGTGAACAACAACGGCGGTACCGCCGATGGACTTGAACCGTGCACGGTTATTGCCAACGCCAAGTACAACGGCGTCAAGGCCATCACCCACTTCATCCACGCGGGCGACAAGGTCATCGCCAACAACGATGAAGACAACAACATGACTGCCACCTCCGACGATGGCAAGACACAGACCGTCATCCACCGCAACTCCGGCACCTCTGACCAGACCTTCGTCATCGACCTGTCGAAGTACGGCGAGATTGCCGACAACGCTTACGGTGAGCTCTATCTGACCACCGAAACCTCTGCCGAAGACAAGAACGTGGGTGTCGATTCCGCCACTCCGGAAGTCTTCGCCAAGACCAGCAACGTCAAGCAAGCTGAAGGCTCTGTGGTGATTGACAAGGCTGCCAAGACCGCTACGGTCACTGTGCCCGCCCGTTCTATCGCCTCCATCCAGCTCACTGGCGTGACCGGCTACGCTAAGGATGCTGCC
>ERZ1106919.1927-NODE-1927-length-12491-cov-3.051061_pt1 | contig 12491 bp, 9 predicted proteins | sample MGYA00403654_ERZ1106919 | MGnify/ENA primary metagenome ERZ1106919 (study PRJEB35170, sample SAMEA104062450) | human gut metagenome | biome: human gut; feature: human-associated habitat; material: faeces | place: Denmark | collected 2012-10-08 ... | reverse complement strand
AATACAGACCCTACTGGCGCAGAACACAGAAAAGCGCGAGACGCTGACAAAGCTCATGACACAGGGCATCATCGACCCGATCCTTTTTAACAAAGAAACCAACGAGCTGCTTTCGCAGGCAGACAGTTTCCGGGATGAGATCAACACCTTAAAAAACGCTGTTTCCGGAGATGTAACAAAGGTCACAGCAGCCACAGCGCTTCTGCACTTTACAGAAAAAGGTGGAATACTTCAGGAATTCGATGATGACCTGTTTAATAAATATGTGAACCGCATCATTGTCCGCTCCAGAAATGAAGTGCGCTTTGAACTGAAATGCGGTCTGACGCTTCGAGAAAGGATATGAATACATGGGACATACACCCTACGGCTACAGCATTGAAAACGGCTGCGCCACTATTAAAGAGGATGAAGCCAATAAGATACGAAAGCTCTATGAGAATTACCTCTCCGGGATGGCACTGGCCAAGGCTGCTGCCCGCATCATGGCCGGCGAAACCATCGCCGATCAGCGTGCCAACGGTCTGCTGCTGCCTAAGGGCGACGGCGGCGACATCCACCCCGGCCAGCAGGTCGCGGTTAAGGAATCCGTGCTGCCGTTCAAGCGCTTCCGCACCCCGGTGGGCAAGACCGTCGACATCCTGCTCGGACCTGAGATGCGTTCCACCGGTGAGGTCATGGGCTTCGACCGTGACTTCCCGCACGCCTTCGCCAAGAGCCAGCTCGCCGCCTACGACGGTGGCCTGCCGACCCACGGCAACGTGTTCATCTCCGTGAACGACACCGACAAGCGTCAGCTGCCGTTGATCGCCGTTCGTCTCGAGGAGCTTGGATTCAAGCTCTGGGCCACCGAGGGCACCGCCTCCGTGCTTCGCCGTTACGGCATCGAGTCGAACATCGTGGACAAGATCAGCACCCGCGTGGACACCGATCCGGAAGCCCCGGTCGAGGTGCATCACGCTGCCGGATCCGTGGGCAAGAACGTGGTTCAGCTCATCGAGGAAGGCAAGATCGACATGATCCTCAACACGCCGAATTCCCGGGGATCGCGTTCCGACGGATATTCCATCCGCGCTGCGGCCATCGCGGCCGACCTGCCCCAGTTCACCACCATGACCGAGTTCTCCGCCGTGCTGATGGCCATCGAAGCCGTCAAGCACAACGATTACCAGATCATGAGCATCCAGGAGCACGCCAAGCAGCTGTTCGAGTTGGAGAGCCAGGAATAGTTAGGCCAGGAGCAATCATGACACACGCCAGCAGTGAGGAAGAAATCAAGGCCATGCGGTCGGATTTCGGACTGCGCCTCAGCAGTTCGATGGCCAAGTACGGCCCCTTGTGCGTCGGCATCGACCCGCACAGGAAAAACCTCACTGACTGGGGGTATAACGTCGACGCGGAAGGCGCGGAGCTGTTCTCCATGCGCATGCTTCAGGCCATGCGAGACCGCGCCGCCGCTGTCAAATTCCAGGAGCCCATGTTCGAGCGCTACGGGTCCAAGGGATTCGCGGCGCTCGAACGAGTGCTCTACGCCGCTCGTCAAATGGGCATCATCACCATCGTGGACTGCCTCCATGGAGGCCTGTCCACCACCATCTCCGCCATCGCGGACGCATACTTCAAGCCGGGCGCCCCTCTGCTGGCCGACGCCATCACCCTGCTGCCGTACTATGGCGCACGCTCACTGCGGGGCCTCACCAATGAGGCCCTCAACAACGGTCGCGGCGTCTTCATCGCCTCCCTGACCTCCAATCAGGAAGGCGCCAGCATGCAGACGGCCATCCGCCAGAGCGGCGACTACAAGGGCAAAACCGTGGCGTTCGGCATCGCCAGCACTGCCCAGAAGTTCAATGACGACATCGACGGTATGGGCTCGGTCGGGCTCATCATCGGCGCCACCATAGGCCAGTGGATCGCCGACAGCGGTGTCGACCCGGCGAAATTCACCGGTCCCATCCTTTCCCCGGGCTACGGCTGGCAGGGCGCCGAGGCCAAGGACCTCAAAACCGTCTTCAAAGGCACCAAGGGCAACGTTCTGGTGACCGTATCCCGTTTCATCGCCGCCCATGGGCCCGATATTTCCGCGCTTGCCCAAGCCACCGAGGCCATCGCCATCGACGTCCGGCAGGCGCTCTACGAAGCCATGAAAGAAGGCGAGGACAAGGAGAAAGACGGTATGGGAACCATTACCGCATCACTGCAGCAGCCCCCGGCCGAGCCAGCGGCCACTCCCGACGATGATGGCACACCTCGCAAGCGCCTCGTCGTCCTCACCGGCCCCGCCGGTGTGGGCAAGGGAACCGTCGAGAACATCCTGCGCAAGAACCATCCCGGCGTCTGGGTCTCCGTGTCCGCCACCACCCGCAAGCCGCGGCCCGGCGAGGTCAATGGTGTCAACTACTGGTTCCTCGACGACCAGCAGTTCACCGACAAGGAAGAGGCCGGCGATTTTCTCGAAACCGCCACGGTCCACGGCCTGGCCCGCTACGGCACGCCCCTCAAGCCCGTTCAGGAACACCTCGCCGAAGGCGTCCCCACCATTCTTGAGATCGACCTGCAAGGTGCCCGACGCGTCAAGCAGCGTGCCAAGGAGCTCGGTCTCGAAGTCGTCTATGTGTTCATCGCCCCGCCCAGCTTCGACGAGCTCGTTCGCCGGCTCAAGGGACGCGGCACCGAAACTCCCGAGGAAGTCGCCAAGCGTCTGGAAACCGCTCATGTCGAACTCTCCGCCGAAAACGAATTCGACGTCACCATCGTCAATGATGATGTCGATAAGGCGGCGGAGGACCTGTGGCGGGTCATCGCCTCCGAATACGGCATCACGGAGTGATCGCCGAGCGGCACATCTGACTGCCAGACCGTTGCCGTTGGTTGTTGCCGCTGTTTTATGCGCCCCTTATCCAGCCAGAGTCCCATCCGCATGCACTGCGATGGGACTTTTTCGGTATACGCATCATCTTCCATCCGCCCACAGTCCCATTTATGTCGTCTGATGTGGGACCATGGCCGGGTGAGGGATATGGGAATGGCGGACTTGTCGAAGTGCCGTGGTCGTGGACTGGCAGCCAGGCGTCTAGCGGGTGCGCAGACGGTAGGCTTTCCAGATATCGCTGAGTTTTTCGCCGTTCGACGTACGCTTCCACACATCCAATCCGGCGCTGCGACCGCCTGCCGCGCGTGCCGCGGCCGTGGGCGACGCATATTCCGAGCCGTCCTCAAGACGGAAGCGTCCCTCTTGGGTCACGGTCACCAGCCAACGTTCGCCCTTGCGCGGTCGCTCCCATACCAAAGTCTCGCCGGGAATCAGCAGACCGGCGGCGACGACCTGCTTGATGGTGACACGCTGTGAACCGCGCGTCTGCCGGGAGCCTGCATCGCCGGAAAGCTGCTCCGGGGGTTTGCTCGTCAGATCGGCATGGCTCTCGTCATAACGGATGTCCCAGTATTCGGCAAGCAGGCGAATCGTCTCCTTCTGCCGGTATTCCAGCATCGCCGGCGTGCATTCGTTGAAGTCGGCAATCTGCTTGGTCAGCGGGAAACGGCAGGAGTCGGCACGCAGCAGCACGCGGTCGCGACGGCGCCCGTACTCCGTGAGCCGGTCGATCTGCCCCTCCTTGCCTTGCATCAGCACCATATTGCCCAGACGATACATCCAATAGTCATGCAGGTCCGCCGTCCAGGAAGAGAACGACGCCGCCGACGCGATATCCAGAGGCATGATCGGTACGACCGCCAGCGCACGCGGGCGCGGAATGCGAGCCCCGGCACGCTGCTCGTTGGCCCGAACCAACAGCAGACGCACCAGATCAGGGTCTCCCTGCAACTCGCCATGCAGCCTGATCAGGGCACCTGCCCGGTCGGCGGCGCTGACGGACAGTCCGCGTACCAAGCGAACAGGGAATCCCTTATCCAGATCGCGGATCGCAGCTGCGGTGTGCCCACGACGGTCAATGGCACTCCGACGATTCAGCATATCGACACCGGCCACCTGTTCCAAAGCGCACAGAATCTCGCCCAAGCGCTGTCGGTCATGCGATCCCAACGGGTCGGCCGTCCTGCCGCAGTCCCGTGCCGAATGCGAACCACGTTGGGCGAAGAACGAGACCTCGGGGTCGCCGAGGTTCCTGAACGAATGCGTCAGCGCCCACATCGCCACGGCTTTCCACTCATGATGCCGATAGTCGTTCAGCGCCTCCAGCCTGCCTCGAACATCATCCGGCAGCACGGTATCCGACGGGCGCTCAAGAATGCGCCACGCCATGGCATACGGGGCGAGAACACCGTCGATGAACGCCTCAATGGAATGACCGGCGAGATACTGGTTCAGCACGTCGGAAAGGAAGTCCTCGATCAGTTTGCCCGTCGCGGGCTTGTGCGTGAGGATGAGATGCAGGTACCGGAAGAACTCCTCCACGCGGGTGGCGTCATCGCCCAGCGGATCCATGATGTCATCCCAACGGGAGGCGTACGTGTCCACCGCGGCGGCGGGCAGTCCTGACATCGCCCGGGCCTTGAACACATCCGATGGCGTCAGGGGGAGGCCGCGCATGTTCATGACGTCGAAAATACGATGCGCTCCATCAAGGTCATCGGTGGTGACGATGACCAAGGTCACCGAATTGACCAGATAGGATGCGAACCGGTGGCGTTCCTCCTCGTCAAGCTGTGCCAATGCATCGTATGCCTGCTTTGTGTTGGCGATGATGTTGCGCTGCGCATTCGAGGAGCAGTCCTCATCGTTCATGTCGAACAGCGCCTCCAGATTGCCTTCCTGAACGTATTCGCGGAAAAATGCGGCGTCGCGTTCACGGAGTGTCAGCCGGGGTTGCGAGGTGATGCCGCGCAGCTTGTCTCCGGGCTCGACGATCAGAGCGTCCAGCAGACGCATCCATTCCTCGTCATGTTCGAGGTCGCGCAGCGCGGCGATGATGATTGACAGCGAGACCAGACGCTGCTGGCCGTCGATGACCGAGAAGCTGGTGTCGCCTTCCCGCACGAGAATCAGAGAACCGAGGAAATACGGCGTTTCCGGTGATTTGCATGCCTCCTCAAGGTCGCTGATGAGCTGCAGGATGTTCTCCGGTTTCCAGATATAGGCGCGCTGGAAGGATGGGATGGACAACTGATAGTCCGGAGTGAACACCTTGCCCAGTGGTTTTTCCGTCGCGTTGATTGCCATGACGCCCCCTCATCGGTAGCTGCTGAGCATCAGCGTACCAGCGGGTCGGTATGGATGCGCTGGCGGCGACTTGCGTGACGGCGCCGTTACAGGTCCGCTCGTTCGACAAGCCGTGCCATCTGCACGCGCCCCATGTCGAGTTTGTCCGCGGCACTGGAGAGATGCGCTTTCGCGGTGCGTTCCGATATGAACATGCGTCCTGCGATCTCGGCGTTGGTGCAGCCTTCGGCGGCGAGCAGCACGGCTTCGCGCTCCCGGGAGGGCAGCGTGTCCAGCAGGGCCCGAGCCTCGTCACGCCTGGACTGGGGACGCTGCATGCTCAGATCATTGATGAGCTGTCTCTGGCTGGCCGGATTGAACTGCGGAGTCCCCTCGCATATGCCGACTATGCGGCGGATGATGTCCTCCGGCGCGTCGGTCTTGGATACGAATCCCTCGGCGCCGGCCTCCACGGAGCGTTCCACCGTGTTGGACGGGTTCAAGGATGTGAGGATCAGCACGTGAGGAGGATTGCGAAGCGCGCGAAGACGACGGGTGGTCTCGATGCCGTCGATGCCGGGCATTGCCACATCCATGAGAACGACGTCCGGGTGTTCGCTGTCGGCGTTTCGCACGGCGGTGGCTCCGTCGGTTGATGTGGAGACGACAGAGACACGCCCCTGCGAGTAATCGCGGAGAATCATACTCATCGCCTGGCACACCAGCGGATCGTCGTCTATGACGCTCACGGTGATGACGTGCTGTTCGGAATCGTTCACGGCTTCATTCTATCGGCTTGACAGGCGATCCACGGCATTGCCACGTCGAGATGGAAGACATGGTGGTCGTCGTGCCCGTATCGGCATGTCCCGCCGGCCGTCTGCACCCGTGCCGTCAGGCCGGCAAGTCCGTTGCCGTCCGTTGCGGATGGGATCTCGCGCTCGTTCGGGGCGGAGAGACCGCGCTTCATGGGATTGCTGATGTGGATATGGATGCCGTTGTCGGGGTTCATCGTGACTTCCACAGACACCGGCTCACCCTCGGCGTGTCTGCGGGCATTGGTCAGCCCCTCTTGGATGGCTCGGTATGCGATTTTCCCTGTGCCCTCATCGAGGTCGGAGAGCTGCTGGATGTCTATCCAGGTGTTGATGCGCATGCCGGCGGAGCGCGCATCGTTGATCAGGGCGTCCAATGACGGGCGTGTCATTGACGTTTGCGGGGCGGGAGCGAGCTGCTGACGTGCCTGTTGGGGGTGACGGAGCATGCCGATGATGGAATGCGCCTCATCCAAGGCTCCTGCGGATTGCCGTCGAATCTCCTCGGATTTCTCCTCGATAAGCGAAGCCTGATTCCGCAATTCGGGGGTCAGCATCTGCCCCGTCTCATGTGGGTTCGTCGCATCGGCAAGCTGGATGAACGCCCGTGCCTCGCCCTGCAGGGCACTGGCGTTCAAGGCGATGAGGGACAAGGAATGAGCGAGCGTGTCGTGGGCTTCGGCTGCGATGGCGTCGGCCAGCTGCTGATCGGTGAGATTGCGATGCAGGCTCACCGCATAATCGCTGATGGCCTGGGTCTTGGTAGCGGCCTCGTCCAATTGCACTCGTGACCGGATATACAGTCCCGCCAGAATGGCGATGAGGACGGCTATCAGCTCCACCACAACGGCTGTGGCTATGATGGTCGGCCTCCCCTCAAGCATCGCGGCATGGCCCGAGGCGACATCCGAATCCGGCTTGATGAAGATGGCCGATTGCCACATCGAGGAGCTGAACGGGCGCAACGTGTCGCGCATCTGCCCCCAGACCCCGACCAGCGTCGCCGCGACGATGGCGCGGATGATGCGCTGCCTGCCGCGGCGTCTTGCGATCAGCGATGTGAGCGCCATCAGCATCAGCATCGGATCATAGGGAAAGATCAATATGACGGCGCAGCAGATCCAGAACACCGGTTCCGGGTGCTTGTCGCGTGCAAGCAGCAGGAACGGGAACGCGAAGGCCAGTAGGGAACTCGCGATGAACCAGACGTACATGGCGTTGACCGGATTATTGATGTACCGGGTGGCTGCGAATGAAGTCTGCACCAGGCACATGAACGCGGAAACGGTGATCATCACTGCGGTGCACCATACGCGCGTGCGCACGGCGACGGTGTCCTCGTCGGACGTCGTCGCCGGGAGCGGTCCTCCCGCGCGGGGGCGGGGCGAGAAATCATTCATGGCATCCACTCTACGGGGTCAGGTCTTTCCGCGCCATCGAACGCGGGTTCATTCTTATCTGCCCGAAAGGGCAATCGGAAATGAACGTTCGTCCACTGATGCAAACGTGCGAACTCCGATAGCGTGGATGGTGCATAACTCACCGAGATCAAGAAGGAGAATGCTATGTCGCACGGTATCAAGGGGGAGACGTCCGCACAGGGTACCCCCAAAGGAACCACGATCTGCGGTATCGTAGGCGTCGTCTTTGGCGCTTTGGGGCTGGTCCTCAGCTTTATCCCGATCGTGAACAATATAGCGGCCATCCTAGGCGCCATCGGCGTGGTGCTGGCGATCATCGCCATGGTGGGGACGTTCCGCGGCAAGAAGGCGGGCAAGATACTTTCCATCGTCGCGGCGGTGCTGTCGGTGCTCGCCATCGTCATCACTCTGGCCATGCAGTCCGCAGCCAGCAAGGCCATTGATGAGGCCATTAACGGTTCCGGCACGTCACAGAGCAAGTCGTCCGACGCGAAAAAGAGCGGCGACGATTCCTCCAACGACGGTTCCGCGAACAACGATCCGACGAACAATGACTCCACCGATACGACCAAGGCATCGGGGGAGCAGGACCAGGAGGGTGATCTCAAGAACCTCCATGTCACGATCGTCTCCGCGGCGAAATCGGGCAACGACTATGAAGACAAGCCTACGGTGATGGTCACGTACGAATGGAAGAACAATTCAGGCAAGAACAACTCCTTCGCCGCGCTGGCGCATCCCCAGGTGTTCCAGAACGGACAGGCCCTGGACACCGCCGTCTATCTTGACCAGCCGACCGGATATGACATGAATTCATATACGGCGGAGATCCAGCCCGGAGCGACAGGAAAGGTGACCCTGGGATACGTGTTGAAGGACGAGTCGACCATCACCGTCGACGTGACCGACCTGTTCTCCATCGATGACTCCCGGAAAGTCGTGCACACGTTCGACCTGAAATAGACGAATAGGCAGGCGTTGCTGGTGTGATGCTCAAGGCTGAACATTAATGATTTGTTCAGCCTTCTCCGTTACGATGAAGCGTACGCAAACAAAGGAGCCAGCATGACATTCGGACAGCAGCCAGGCAACGGCGATCCCTATTACGGCGGCAATCAGCAGCAGCCCGCATATGGGCAGCAGCAATACGGACAATCACAGTATTCATACGCGCCCAACGGCACTGCGGCGATCAACGCCCAGACCATCTACAGCCGTGAACAGGTGCAGGCGGCCCAACGGGCATCCGTCACCAGGGCATACGGCGAGATGACGCTCGGCCTTATCATCACGGCCGTCGTCGCGGTCGTCGCGCAGATGACCGGCGCATACGTCTCCTTCATCGAGTCAACCGGCCTGATCGGCTTCTTCGGATTCGCGATCGTACAGGTTGTGCTGGCCGTGGCGCTGGGCGCCCGCATCATGAAGATCAAGGCATCGACCGCCCGTGTCATGTTCTACGTGTACGCGGCGCTGATGGGATTCACTCTCAGCTCCATCTTCCTGGTGTACAGCATCTCCGACATCGGCGTGGCCCTGGTCCTGTGCGCGGCGTTCTTCTTCGTGCTCACCATGTTCTCGTTGACCACGAAATTCGACATGCTCAAGGCCGGCCCCATCCTCATGGTGGGCCTGGTGGTGCTGATCATCTCCCAGATCGTGCTCATGTTCGTTCCGGGCAGCACGACCGGGATGCGTATCATCTGCGCCTTCGGCCTGATACTGTTCGCCGGCATGACCCTGTACGACGCTCAGCAGACCCGTGCGCTGTTCAGCGCCTATGAGGCCCAGGGGCCGGAGATGATCAAGAAGATCTCCATCATCTGCGCGCTGAACCTGTATCTCGACTTCGTGAACATGTTCCTGTACATCCTTCAACTGTTCGGCAGCCGAGACTGATATCACTGGAACGGTACCGTCATAGCCGATTCCGCCAATACGGATATTGTCACGACGGCAGATGCGATGGCCCATCCCGCAGCCGCGGGATGGGCCATCATCGTTCAGATGCCCATCGCGCGAATCAGCGAGACCATTCCATCATCGTTCGGGACCGGTCACGGCGATACGCTAGCGTGAATGCTCATGAAGCAGCAGGAAATGGCCGGTATGGCATGTCTTGTGTTGACCTCGCTGATTTGGGGATTCGCGTTCGTCTCCCAGGTGCAGGGCATGGCATCGATGTCGCCGTTGTTCTTCAACGCCACGCGGTTCACCTTGGGGGCGATCTCGCTGATCCCGTTGCTGCTGTGGAAGCGTTTGCGACGATGCCGGGAATCGGGGAAGACGGTTGGCGCGGGGAACCGTGAGGCTGGCGATGACGAACATGACATGATCGCCGGCAGCGCACTGTCGAACCCGCTCATCGTCGGAATGATATGCGGTGTGTTTCTGTTCGCGGCGAGCACGCTGCAGCAGTACGGCATCATGTTCGGCTGTTCGGCCGGCCGCGCCGGATTCATCACCGCGCTCTACATCGTCATGGTGCCGTTGTTGGCGTATCTCGTCCTTCGCCGCGCAGTGCGCATGATGACTTGGATGGCGGTGGGCGTGGCCGTGGCCGGATTCTACCTGCTGTGCATCACGGACGGCTTCGGTTCCCTGACGCTGGCCGACTGCCTGCTGCTGTTCACCGCGGTCCTGTTCGCCGCTCATATCCTGTCGATCGATACGCTGGGAGCGTGCGTCGACGCGCTGACACTGTCATTCATCCAATTCGTGACGACCGCGGCACTCAGCTGGGCCGGCACGCTGATCGAAGGCTCCATGGACTGGAACGGGACAGGGCAGGCGTGGATCGCCGTGCTGTATGCGGGAATCGGGTCAGTCGGCGTCGCCTACACGTTGCAGGCTGTAGGCCAACAGTGGGTGCCGCCGACCCGCGCATCGCTCATCATGTCGCTGGAATCGGTGTTCTCGGTCATCGGCGGCGCATTGCTGTTGGGCGAGACGATGACGGTACGCGGATACCTCGGCTGTGCGCTGATCTTCGCGGGTATCGTGCTCGCGCAGATGCCCGGTGTCGGCCGCAGACGATTGGCGGTGAACAAGACCGGAAAACGGGATCAGTGAACGCGACCGGAAAACAAGAAAGACAGAATCCCGCTGATCGGCCGTCAGACGGATCCGTTCCCGTCAGCGAGGGCGGAGGATGCGTGACGGGGGCCGATTCGACCAGCTTAGTCGGCTTTCGGTGTCTCCTCGACCTGCGGCGCGCCGTTGATGTCGCGGTGGATGTTCTGCATCTGTACCTCGATGTTCTGCAATGAGCGCGCGCAGTCGAGCAGCGTCTGGGAATGCTCGGCGAGCTTGTTGTCCGGCAAATCGGTCTTGTAGCGCAGCGCATGCTCCAGCGACGCCCAATAATCCATGGCGATGGTGCGGAACTGCACCTCCACCGGCGTGTAATGCGCGCCCGAGGAGAGGAACACGGGCACCGCGTAGATTACGTGCAATGAACGATACCCGTTCTGTTTCGGGTTCTTGATGTAATCCTTGACGCGCAGCACCTGAATATCGGACTGCGACGACAGATAGTTGGACACGGAATACACGTCGTCGCGGTAATTACAGATCACGCGGATGCCGGCCACATCGAACAGATTGTCCTTAATCGAATTGACGCCGATCGGCAGACCCTTGCGCTCCAGTTTGCCGATGATCGAGCTCACCGACTTCAGACGGCGTTCCATATGATGTATCGGGTCATGGCTGAACCGCACCTGGAACTCGTCGTCGAGAATCTCCAGTTTGGTGCTGATCTCGTACATCGCGCCTTCATACACCTGCATGAGGTCAACGAATTCAACGACCTGTTCGGGAGTGAAGGTGCCTCCCGGAAGATCCAACGCTTTGAGACGGGCTTGCAGATCGGAGGTTTTGAGTCGGCTATGTCGGTCAAGTATCACGTCCACCAATATACTCGGCGGATTCCAGCCAATCTGGACGTTCGCGGGGAATCTTTCCAAGAACCCATAATTTGACATCGTGACAACCAATGGCATACGTGACCGGAGCATGACGAACCCCGTCGATAGAATCGGTCGTTATGAATGAAGACATGATGACATGATGACCGAGGCGGAGCGCGCCTCGATTGCAGCCGATGGAACCGATGGTTTGCTGGGGAAACGCGGCAAGGGCGTGTTCCATATCCATACGCTCGGCTGCCAGATGAACGTGCACGATTCCGAGCGCATCGCCGGCGTGCTGGAGGCCAATGGCTACGTGCCTGCAACCGAGGACCAGATCAATGACAATGACCTCGATTTGCTGGTGCTCAATACCTGTGCGGTACGCGAGAACGCAGCCGAACGCATGTATGGCACCATTGGCCGATTCAATCGCGTCAAACTGGTTCGGCCGAACCTGCAGATCGCCGTTGGCGGCTGCATGGCCCAGCTTGACCGCAAGAAGATCGCGGATACTGCGCCATGGGTTTCCGCGGTGTTCGGTACCAAGAACATCGAAGATCTGCCCAAGCTGTTGGATCAGAATCGTGCGACCGGCAAGGCGCAGGTCCAGGTCACTGAACAATTGCGGCAGTTCCCGAGCCAGCTTCCCGCCGCCCGCGCCTCCCGCATCAGCTCGTGGGTGGCGATTTCCGTGGGCTGCAATAACACCTGCACGTTCTGTATTGTGCCCACCACGCGAGGCAAGGAAAAGGACCGCCGCCCCGGTGACATTCTTGATGAGATTCGCCAATGTGTGGCCGATGGTGCCAAGGAGGTTACGCTTCTCGGCCAGAACGTGAATTCGTTCGGTTATGGTATTGGCGATCGATACGCTTTCAGCAAGCTGTTGCGCGCCTGCGGCACCATCGACGGTCTCGAACGCGTGCGCTTCACCTCGCCGCACCCGGCCGCCTTCACCGACGACGTCATCGCCGCGATGGCCGAAACGCCGAACATCATGCACCAGCTGCACTTCCCGCTGCAGTCCGGCTCCGACCGCATCCTGCGCGCGATGCGCCGCTCCTACCGTTCCGCCAAGTTCCTCGACATACTGGGCCGCATCCGCGCCGCCATGCCCGACGCGCAGATCTCCACCGACATCATCGTCGGCTTCCCCGGCGAAACCGAAGAGGACTTCCAGCAG
>ERZ1106919.1925-NODE-1925-length-12493-cov-19.395562_pt1 | contig 12493 bp, 13 predicted proteins | sample MGYA00403654_ERZ1106919 | MGnify/ENA primary metagenome ERZ1106919 (study PRJEB35170, sample SAMEA104062450) | human gut metagenome | biome: human gut; feature: human-associated habitat; material: faeces | place: Denmark | collected 2012-10-08 ... | reverse complement strand
TGTTTATGGTTTTATTATAACAAATTTTGAAATTTACAATAGGACCTTTTTTTCTTTTTTTATGTCTTTATTTTACTTTTTATTAACATAATCGCACGTTTTTCAATCCGACTCACATAAGATCTTGAAATATGAAGCTCTTTTGCTACTTCTTTTTGTGTCATTGGCTTTCTTCCATAAAGTCCATATCGCATGATCAGTGTTTTCTTTTCCTTATTCATCTCCATTTTTTCTAATTCGTCATAAATCTGTTTGATATTTTCTTTTTGTTCCGGTATAAGTGAATGTGGCGTTTTCATTTTTTGTCCTCTCTATAATAGCAGTATTGTGTTATATAATGAAAAAATAATGCAAGATTTGTCAAAAATAAGATCTTATAATAGCAGTATAATACAGCTAAAGCAATAACGCAATGGCGAACAAATACTATGATTATATATGAAAGAGGTTGATAAAAATGGGAAAAAAGTGGTGGCATGACAAAGTAGCGTATCAGATTTACCCAAAGAGTTTTCTGGATACAAATGGAGACGGAATCGGAGATCTGAGAGGAATTATTTCTAAACTGGATTATCTGAAAAAATTAGGAATCGATATTATTTGGTTATCACCTATTTATAAATCACCATTTGTAGACCAGGGATATGATATTGCGGATTACTATGCAATTGCAGAAGAATTCGGAACAATGGAAGAATTTGATGAACTGCTGGCAGAAGCAAAAAAACGAGACATGCATATTATTATGGATTTGGTTATTAATCATTGCTCCGATAAACATGAGTGGTTTCAGAAAGCACTTGCTGATCCAGATGGAGCGTTTGCGGATTATTTTTATTTCCGCAAGGGAAAAAACGGCAATCCACCGAGCAATTACCGTTCTTATTTCGGGGGAAACTGCTGGGAGCCGGTACCGGGATCGGACAAATATTATTTCCATATGTTCGCAAAGGAGCAGCCGGATTTAAACTGGGAAAATCCAAAACTGAGGGAAGAAATCTACCGGATGATCAACTGGTGGCTGGACAAAGGACTGGCAGGTTTTCGGATTGATGCGATCATCAATATTAAAAAAGATCTGGCATTTCCGGATATGGAGCCGGATGGTGACGATGGACTGGCAAGCTGTTGGCGTATGGTCGAAAATGTAGAAGGTGTCGATGCGCTGCTTGAAGATTTAAAGAATCATACATTTGCTAAAAAGGATGCATTTACGGTAGGGGAAGTATTTAACATTGGGGTGGAAGACCTGCCGGACTTTATTGGAGAAAATGGACATTTTTCTACAATTTTTGATTTCAGCGCTCATATGCTCAGTGACGGGGAACACGGATGGTACGATGCGCCACCAATTTCTTTTGATGCGTGGAAAAAAGCAATCACAGATTCCCAGATGCGGGTACAGAATGTCGGGTTCGAGGCAAATATCATTGAAAATCACGATGAGCCGCGCGGCGTTTCCCGTTTTCTGCCGGATTATGCGCAAAATGCGGACGGGGCAAAGATGCTTGGTACAGTAAGTGTTCTGCTGCGTGGAATTCCGTTTATTTATCAGGGGCAGGAGATTGGCATGCAGAATGCCAGATGGAACAGTGTGGATGAATTCGATGATATCAGTACCAAAGACCAGTACAGGGTGGCGCGTGAGGCCGGACTTTCGGATGCAGAAGCACTTGCCGTATGTTCGGTCATGAGCAGGGACAATGCACGGACGCCGATGCAGTGGAAGGATGCGCCGCAGGCGGGCTTTACCTCGGGAACTCCATGGCTGAAAGTCAATGATAATTATCCGGTGATCAATGTGGAAAAAGAGGAAGGGCAGCCGGATTCGGTTCTGCATTATTACAGAAAACTTATCGCATTGCGCAAATCTGGGGAATATCGGGAGTTGTTTACTTATGGAAAATTTGAGCCGGCATATGAGAATGCAGATCACGTAATGGCATATTACCGCATCCTGCAGGGGCGCAGGGTTCTGGTAGCGGCAAATTTTGGAACAGATACCATAGAACTGGATTGGGAAGTTCCGGCAAAAAAGGTACTTTTATCAAATAAAAAACGAACAAATGCTGAAAATAAGCTGATTTTAGAGAAATGTGAAGTGTTTGTGACGGAATGTAAATAGCGTTGCAATCTTATCGGATTTTGATATAATGAGAGCATACACGAATGTCTGTTTGGGGAGAGGAAAGGTATGCCGCAGTATATCGCAATTGATCTGAAATCATTTTATGCATCCGTAGAATGTGTGGAGCGTGGACTTGATCCGCTGACCACCAATCTGGTGGTGGCGGATGAAAGCCGCACGGAAAAAACCATCTGCCTGGCAGTTTCTCCATCCCTGAAAAAATATGGGATTCCGGGAAGGGCCAGGCTTTTTGAAGTGGTTCAGAAAGTAAAACAGGTAAACCGCAGCCGAAAAACCGGTGAGCCGGAATTGTCGTACATTGCGGCACCTCCGCGGATGGCACTTTATGTGGAATACAGTACGCGGATCTATGATATATATCTGAAATATGTGGCGCCGGAAGATATTCATGTATATTCGATTGATGAAGTGTTTATGGACGTGACACATTATCTGAAAACCTATGGAATGACAGCTTATCAGCTGGCGCAGACTATCATTCTGGATGTGCAGGATCACATCGGGATCACGGCCACTGCCGGGATCGGAACCAACCTGTATCTGTGCAAAATCGCAATGGATATTGTGGCAAAGCACATCGATGCGGATGAAAACGGTGTGCGCATTGCCCAGCTGGATGAAAAAAGTTACCGTAAACTGCTTTGGGACTACCGGCCGATCACGGATTTCTGGCGTGTCGGACCGGGATATGCGAAGAAACTGGCAGAAAACGGAATGTATACCATGGGAGATGTGGCGCGCTGCTCCATCGGAAAAGAAACAGATTATTATAATGAAGATCTGCTTTACAAACTGTTTGGTGTGAATGCAGAGCTTTTGATTGATCATGCCTGGGGGTACGAACCGTGCACGATTGCACAGATCAAAGCGTATCGTCCGCAGGCGAACAGTTCCGGATCGGGACAGGTATTGCAGTGTCCGTACCCGGCAGATAAAGCAAGGATTGTTGTGCAGGAAATGACAGACCAGCTGGTACTGGATCTGGTGGAGCATGGATTCGTGACGGATCAGATAGTGCTGACGGTTGGCTATGATATCGAAAATCTGACAGACCCGGTGCGGGCAAAAAGATATCACGGGGAAGTGACTACGGATCGTTACGGAAGAAAGATTCCAAAGCATGCGCATGGGACGGCAAATTTGCAAAATCATACATCTTCTGCCATTACGGTAGTAGAAAAAACACTGGAATTATATGACAGAATTATAAATCCGGATCTTTTGATCCGCAGGATCTATGTTACGGCATGCCATGTACGCACAGAGCAGGAGGCACAAAAAGAACAGACGTATGAGCAGATGAGCCTGTTTGATTTTGCGGAAGAAACCGAGGAACAGAAGGCACAAAAGCAGGCATTGCAGAAGGAAAAACAGATGCAGAAAGCCATGCTTTCCATTAAGCAGCGTTATGGGAAAAATGCCATTTTAAAAGGAACCAATTTCAAAGAAGGGGCAACCATGCGGCAGCGCAACGGACAGATTGGAGGACATCGGGCATGAACCGGCTGGAAAATACGCATCGTTATGATGACATCATAGATCTGCCGCATCCGGTTTCGAAAAAGCATCCGCAGATGCCATCGGAAGACCGGGCCGCACAGTTTTCTCCGTTTGCAGCATTGACCGGTTATGAACGCGCCATCCGGGAAAAAGAAATGCAACATGAGGAACGGATGATGCTCGGGGAGGGCATCAGCAGGGAAACTTATGATTCAGAATAAGGACAACATATTTTTTATGATTAAATTCATACGATATACTAAGCAGGAAATTTGTGTGGTATGAAATGGCAGACAAAAAACAATGGAAAAGATATGTGGGGTATGCACTGTTTCTTTTCCTGTCATACAGCATTGGAAACGCAGCGGCTGTTGTAAGTACAATGACACTGCAGCCGGAGAAAGTGGAGAAAGAAATGAAAACAGTTGCAATTACCTTTGATGACGGGCCGAATCCGGAATATACACCGAAATTGCTGGACGGATTAGAAAAACGTGGTGTAAAAGCCACTTTTTTTCTGCTGGGAGAAGAGGTAAAACAGTATCCGGATGTCGTCAGACGGATGCATGATGACGGACATCTGATCGGTGTTCATTCTTATAAACATGTTAATTTTAAGGAAGTGGGCACGGCATGCACTTTGCAGCAGATTGAAAAAACACAGAAGGCGATTTATGATGTGACGGGAGAATATGCAGGATATATCCGTCCACCTTACGGATGCTGGCAGAAGGAACTGGATGCGCAGGTAAATCTGATCGAAGTACTGTGGAATGTAGACCCGCGGGACTGGGCAACGACCGATGCGGATACTGTGGTTCAGAGAGTTCTAAAGGATACTAAGCCGGGGGACATTATTCTGCTTCACGATGCTTCGGCGTCATCTGTACAAGCGGCATTTACGGTCATAGATACCTTGCAGAAACAGGGATATTCGTTTGTCACGGTCGAGGAGCTTTTGTTAGAGTAGCATACTTGAATGTTCCGGTGATCTCGTGGTAAAATAACTAGCAGACCCAATCATTACAAGCTGAAAAAGAAGGAATAAAAAATGAGTAACGATAAATTTGACACGGCACGGCAGGTGCTTCGTCAGCAGAAATTAACAGGAGAACGCGCACTGTTTCAGTCTGAAAATCTGGCGGTATATGACAGTGTGTTTGAGGATGGGGAATCCCCGTTGAAAGAGAGCAGCAGTCTTTATCTGGATAATTGTCTGTTCCGGTGGAAATATCCGCTCTGGTATTGCAAACATGTCGATGTAAAGGAATGTACCTGGTTTGACATGGCGCGGGCCGGGGTATGGTATACCGATGATATTTCGGTAAGAGATTCCATTGTAGAAGCACCAAAAAATTTCCGCCGTTGCAGGGGAGTAACCCTGACAAATGTAAATTTCCCGAATGCAGAGGAAACCCTCTGGAACTGTACCGATGTAAACCTGTCCTATGTGCAGGCACACGGGGATTATTTTGCCATGAATTGTAAAAATATGCAGCTGGATCATTTTGAACTGGTTGGAAATTATTCATTTGATGGTGTGGAAAACATGGAGATCCATCATGCACGCATGCTTTCCAAAGATGCATTCTGGAACAGCAATCATGTTACTGTGTATGACAGTTTTATTTCGGGAGAATATCTGGGATGGAATGCCAGAAATCTTACACTTGTCAACTGTACGATTGAGAGCCTGCAGGGCATGTGTTATATAGAAAATCTGAAAATGGTGAACTGTAAATTGATTAATACGACACTGGCATTTGAGTATTCCACGGTGGATGCACAGATTGTAAATACCGTGGACAGTGTGCTCAATCCTTCCGGCGGAATCATCCGGGCGGATAAGATTGGAAAACTGATTTTGGAAAAAGACAAGGTAGATCCAGGGAAAACCACAATTATATGTACAGAAGATGAAGGGGAGGGACAACGATCATGAAAGCAAGTCACAGAAAAGACGTCATTATTGCCAGAATTATTTTTGCCATAATCTGCGCAGCACTGCTTGCAGGAATTATATCACTTATCGTATGGCTTCATGGGCGGAATGCAGGGAAAAACCAGACACCGGAAACGGAAATCACAAATAATGCACCGCCGGCAGACAACAGCAATCTGCCACCGGTAACGGAACAGCCGCTGGACGAAGACGGACAGAGTGTATGGACAAGCACGGATGGCGTAAATTTCCGTGCAGAGCCGAATACAGACAGTGAAATTCTTACCGTTCTCGTGACGGGAACGAAGCTGACACTGCTGGGAGAAGAAAACGGATGGGTGCAGGCAGAATATAACGGACAAAAAGGATATGTCAGTTCAGACTATGTTACCGATCAGGAACCGGATATAACAACGCAGGAAACAGAGTAACGGAAAGGGGAAACAATGAGTACAGCAGGAAAAATTATGTCCTTCCGACAGGATGGAAATGAGATTTGTGTGAAGTATGAACAGCAAAAACTGGTGGTGAAAGCCATAAGGGATGATATTGTCAATATTTTTGTGCCTTACAGAACAAAGGAACATTATTCTAAGGCCATTGATGGAGACAAGGCGGTTGCGACAGAACTGACGGCAGAGCAAAAAGGAGAAGATCTGGTAATTGCAACCGATAAGATCCGGATGCAGTTTGGAGAAAATCTGGAAATGGTGATTACGAGACCGGACGGGACTCCGCTTGTCCGGACACACCGGCAGGGCAGAAGTGTTTGCGGGGAAGTCAGTGAGCAGATGAAACAGATTCTGGAGTCGGAAGGGCATGATACGTCGAATCTGGGCGCACATGATTATCCGGTACAGATGATGTTTGATCTGGACGAGGGGGATGATTTTTACGGTCTGGGTGATAAGACCGGATTCCTGAATAAAAAAAATTATGAGTATGAGAACTGGAATTCCGATATTCCACAGGCACACAATGAGGACTATCATGCGCTGTACAAGTCGATTCCGGTGCTCTTTTGCAAGAAAAAGAATGACGTATATGGCATGTTTTTTGATAATACGTTCCACAGCTATCTCAATCTGGGCAAAGAAAATCCGGAATATTATTTTTACGGCGCGGATGATGGCAATCTGGATCTGTACTTCCTGGGTGGAGAAAAACTGACGGATCTGATTGAAGAATATACATATCTGACCGGGCGGACACCGCTGCCGCAGCGATGGACGCTTGGATACCAGCAGAGCCGCTGGGGCTATCAGTGCGCAGAAGATATCCGTGATGTGGCAGAACATTTCCGTGATCTGGATATTCCGTGTGATGCCATTCATTTTGACATTGATTATATGGATGGGTATCGTGTGTTTACATGGAATGATGCAAAGTACGGAAAACCTGGGGATCTGATTGCGGAAATAAAAAAACAGGGCTTTAAAACGGTTACGATCATTGATCCGGGAACCAAAGTCGATCCGGACTATTTTATGTGTAAAGAAGGCGAAGAAAACGGATATTTTGTGACCGATACACAGGGAACTACCTATGTCAATGAGGTTTGGCCGGGAGATGCAAATTATCCGGATTTTGGACGCCGCAAAGTACGCGACTGGTGGGGAAAACACCATAAGTTTCTGGTCGACATCGGTGTGGACGGTGTATGGAATGATATGAATGAACCGGCAAGTTTCCGTGGCGAGCTGCCGCAGGATGTTGTATTTCATGATGAGGAGCGTACGACAAATCATGCGGAAATGCACAATGTATATGGACATTATATGAGCCGTGCGACCTTTGAGGGACTGCAGAAACTTTCTGATAAGCGTCCGTTTGTTATCACACGTGCAGCGTATGCAGGAACACAGAAATATGCGACCGTGTGGACCGGAGATAATCAGAGTCTGTGGTCGCACCTGCAGATGATGGTGCCGCAGCTGTGTAATCTCGGTATGAGCGGATTTGCGTTTGCCGGAACCGACATTGGCGGATTCGGTGCGGATACGACCCCGGAACTTCTGACCCGGTGGATCGAGGCTGCCGTATTTTCTCCGCTGTTTCGAAATCATTCCTGTCAGGGAACACGCAGACAGGAGCCGTGGCAGTTTGATGATCAGGTGGTGGGAATCTATCGAAAATATGTAAAGATGCGTTATCGTTTCCTTCCGTATCTGTATGATCTGTTTTATCAGGGAGAACAGACTGGACTTCCGGTTATGCGTCCTCTGGTTCTACATTATCCAAAGGATCCGGAAACCTATAACCTCAATGGAGAGTTCCTGGTAGGAGAAAATCTCCTCGTTGCCCCGGTATTGGAGCAGGGAGCCACGAAGAAAATGGTGTATCTGCCGGAAGGGGAGTGGTATGATTACTGGACTGGAGAGAAAATTACCGGGGGAAAGTATTTCCTGCGGGATGCACCGATTGATTTGTGCCCGATGTACCTGAAAGAAGGAACGATGATCCCGATGTATGAAAAAATGGCGTATGTTGGAGAAAAGCCGTACCGTACGCTGTATCTGCTGACAACTCCGGGAGAGGCTTCTTACGATCATTTTCAGGATAATGGAGAGGACTATGCCTACCGTAAGGGTGTGTATAATTTATATCATTTCCATAAGAATGCACAGGGAGTACTGGAAACGGAAATGCGGCACAAAAATTATCCGGAATACGAGCAGATATGCTTAAAAATAGTAGGAAAATAAGCACAAAAAACCGTTGCATGGCATAGTCTATAATGATGACAGGATGGAGCATGCAAGTGGATTATTCAAACGATTTTTACCCAAAGATTCCGTTTTATATGACATATCCGATGCAGAGTATGTACCTGACAGAGATGGAATATGAAAAAGATATGGAACGAATGAAACAGTACTATCCGGCAGAGACAAAAGAGATCATGGAGCTGGTGGAACAGAGGCTTGACCAGCTGGAATATGAGGGAAGCCGCATCTACGATGAGGAACCGGACCGCCTGATGATACAGATGGAAATTGATGGAATTTACCGGAAGCTGTCCGAAGTGCAGAAAAAGAAAGAGAACCGGATCGAAGGAAACATGCAGGCGGCATCATATTTCGAAATGGTTCCGGCTTCTATCGCCGGAGAAACTATGACAACACAGGAACGGGAATGTGGGAATCCGTGGCTTTGCAGTATGATCGGTGTGCTGTTTGGGGCGGAAATGTGCAAACGGCGCTGCCGGCATCGCAGATGCAGGAGATGGATGTAACGGCGGAAATTACAGCCATAGTAAGAAGGAAAAGATAAATGAACAGGAAAGTAATTAAACCAGTGGTGCTGTCAGGGCTTTTTCTGGCAGCACTGATTGTTTTCAGTATCATAACCAATCAGGATAATAAAGATATGACAACGGCGATGAAGGAGGCAACCCTTCCCATCGTCCAGTTTTATGAAGGAAATAACAGCGTGGCACAGCTGCACGGATACGTATCGGAAATGAATATTACAAAGATGCGGGATGGAATTGTGCCGGTAGACCATACACGACTGCTTCCGCTGAAAATTAATACATATGGACAAAAAATCAGAGGCATTGCTTATGAAATCCGGAGTCTTGATGATTCCCGGCTGGTTGCAAAGGGAAATGCACAGGAGATCAAAGAAAAAAATAATGAAATCTCTGCAAACCTGAAAATCCAGAATATTCTCGGAAAAGGGGAAGAATATGAACTGATTGTTATTCTTGCTTCAGGAAAAAATAAGATCCGGTATTACACCCGGCTGATGCAGACACAAAACGATGATACTCAGGCATGTATGGATTTTGCACTGCAGTTTCATGAATATACATTCCGGGATGATGCAAATAAATTTATTCCGAAATATATGGACGCGGCAACAGGTGATACCAGCACGCTCAATTATGTGGATTTAAGCTGTACCTTAAACCAGATTACCTGGGCAGATTTAAAACCGGAGCAGATGGGAGAACTCGAGGCATCTTTCAAGGAAATCAATGATTCCTATGATGTGATCACACTCCGGTATGTGGTGACCACCAAAGGAACCGGTGGGGAAACCGAGTATTATAATGTGGAAGAATATTATCGTCTGCGTATGACGGAATCCCGTATGTATGTCTTAAATTTTGAGCGTACTTTAAATCAGATTTTTCGTGGGGAAAACCGGTTTATTACAGATAATAATCAGATCCAACTTGGCATACGTGACAAAAACATTGAATATGCTGTAAGTGAGACCGGAGATGTGATCGCGTTTGTACAGCAGGGAGAACTCTGGTGCTTTGACCGTGTAAATAATAAGATTGTACAGGTATTCAGTTTCCTTGGGGCAGAGGGGATCAATGCGAGGGATAACTGGGATCAGCATGATATCAAAATTGCCCGTGTGGATGAAGCGGGAAGTATTGATTTTGTTGTATATGGATATATGAACCGTGGGGATCATGAAGGCGAAGTGGGCACGGCAGTATATCATTATGATGGTCTGGTACACACTATAGAGGAAGAAATTTTTATCCCGTCGGATGTTTCCTATGAAATACTCAAAGCACAGATGGGGCAGTTAATGTATGTGAACGAAAAAGGGACATTTTACCTGATCATGGATCAGAAACTTTACAGTATAGATACGGACAAGCGGACTCCGGAAGTGCTTGTGAAAGATCTGAAAGAAAGCTGTTATAAAGTGTCGGAATCGAATCAGTATTTTGCGTGGGTAGACAGCGACAAAGAATACAAAAGCGATGTGATTCACCTGATGAATTTGAAAAATGCTTCTGTCTATGATATCAAGGCAAAAAAGGGAGCGTATATTCTTCCGCTTGGGTTTATCGATGAAGATTTTATTTACGGAGCAGCAAAGAAAGATAAGGTGATGGTTGCAGCAGCGGGAAATACGGTTTTCCCGATGAAAAATTTAACCATCATGGATACTTCCGAAAATTCACACAGTATCTTAAAGACGTATAAACCGTCCAGGGGAAGTATCGGTTCCATTTCGGTGGAGGATTATACAATTACCATTCATCTGATCAAAAAGTCCGGCGGACATTATGTGGCTGCAGGAACCGATGCGATCATGAACCGTGAGGGAGACACGGAAGAAAAAGTTACCGTGGGATCAACCGTGACAGATCGCAAGGAAACACAGTACCAGCTTATGATGAAAAATGGGGCAGATGCATCCAAAATTAAAATGCTGACTTCCAAATCTGTTTTACTCGAAAATCCGCGTGATGTTTCCGTGAAAAATAAGGAGTCGCAGGAATACTTTTATGTGTACAAAAAAGGTGATGTGCTGTTTGCAACCGATGAGATCGCGGATGCCATCGTCTGCGCCAATAATCATATGGGAGTTGTGGTGGATTCCAAGCAGCAGTATGTATGGATGCGTGCGCGTAAATCGGCACAGACGGCATTTAGCAGCCTGAAAGTAAACGATGCGGATAAGAGTTCATCATCCGTGGTTCAGGCGGTCAGTGCCATGCTTAATTACAGAGGAAACGGGCTCAGTGTAAAAGAACTGATTGACAATGGAGGAACCCCGAAAAGTGCGATTGAAAATACATTAAAAGATTCTGTTGTTCTTGATATATCCGGCTGCACAGTAGAGGAGATTCTGTTTTATGTCAGCAAGGGCAGCCCGGTATTTGCAATGACCGGAACAGACAGTGCCGTATTAGTGACGGGATATACCTCTGGAAGCATTTATTATTATGATCCGCAGACCCATTCCACGAGGTCAAAAAGTTATAAAGATGCGGATGACTGGTTCCGGAAAGCAGGATACATTTTCTTTACTTATTTGGACCGTTAATTTTCATTGTAAAAATGAACAATTAAGGACAAGGTTTTATGGATGATTCGTGAAGATTTAACAGAAATAAAGTTAATATATTGCAATTCCTGGATAAGTGAGATATATTTGAGAATGAGTTATACAGTTTTGGAAAGGGAGAGCGTATGAGTAAGAAAAATGTGATCGTTTCTAATGTGTCAGAAGGACACGACAATCCAATCGCAGAACTTGTTCAGGTAGCATGTCAGTTCGACAGCGATATTATGTTGGAGAGCGATAACCGTAGAATTAATGCAAAGAGCATTATGGGAATTATGGCGTTTAATCCATCCGATGGAATGTCGGTTGATATTGTGACGGAGGGTGCCGATGAAGAAGCAGCGCTTGATGCAATTGAAAAATTTTTAGTATGTGAATAATTCTGGTTAGGAGGAATCGTTATGCAGGAGAAGAAGTTAAACAAAGCAGTTTCTGACGTGAAGCTGATGAAGACACCAGAGGGAAAGACAGAAGTTAAAAATGCGGTTAAGGATGCTACAAAAAAGGTAGAATCAAAAGTCGGGGATGTTGCTGAGGCAGCAGCAAAGAAAGCAGAGGTTGTAGAAGAGAAGGCAAAAGAAGTTGCAAAGGCAACAACAAAGGCTGTTGTTGAGAAGGCAGAACCTGTTGTGAAGAAAGCTGCAACGAAAGCAAAGGCTGCTACAAAGGCAAAGAAAGAAAAACAGCCGGCAAAGACCGAAATCATTGTTCAATATCAGCAGAATGCTGCAAATCTTGGAGAACTTGAGGATAAGGTAAAGAAACAGTTTGTAGCTGAGGGACATCGTGCCGGATGCATTAAGACATTAAATATTTATGTAAAGCCGGAAGAGTACAAGGCATATTATGTAATCAATGACAAGTTCTTCGGAAGTGTAGATCTCTTCTAAGCGAGTTTTATTACCCATACATGATATAAAGGACGACTGCAGATGCAGCCGTCCTTTTTACGTGGTATGAGACAGGATATTCATAAAAAAGAGTATAAAAAAAGAAACCGGATAAACAGTTTCTTTAAAAGAGCGGGTGATGGGAATCGAACCCACGTATCCAGCTTGGAAGGCTGGTGTTCTACC
>ERZ1106919.1921-NODE-1921-length-12509-cov-3.039184_pt1 | contig 12509 bp, 7 predicted proteins | sample MGYA00403654_ERZ1106919 | MGnify/ENA primary metagenome ERZ1106919 (study PRJEB35170, sample SAMEA104062450) | human gut metagenome | biome: human gut; feature: human-associated habitat; material: faeces | place: Denmark | collected 2012-10-08 ... | reverse complement strand
CGCGCACGAAGGTCGGCTCGTACAGCTTGTCCTCGTAGAAGTGCTCCCACAGGTGCTCGACGAGCTTGCCGTGGTTCTCAACATCGTCACGCTCCACGCCGAGCTTGTCAGCGATCTCGCCCAGATGCTCCACGGAAGTGCCAGGGTTGTCCGGCCCGCCGTTCGGCACGATCTCTTCGCCGAGCGCCTCGGAGAGCGAATCATACATGCTGATGGTCTTCCAGTCGCCGCCGAAATCGTATTCGGTGCCGTCGAGCAGCGTGACCTTATGGGAGCCGAACACGTCCATCGCGGTCTTCTGCACGAGCTCCTTGACCAGCTGGCCGATGGTGTCGTAGGTGCCGTACGCCTGGTAGGCCTCGACCATCGTGAACTCGGGGGCGTGCGTGGCGTCGACGCCCTCGTTGCGGAAGTCGCGGTTGATCTCGAACACGCGGTCGATGCCGCCCACGAGGCAGCGCTTGAGGAACAGTTCCGGCGCGATGCGCAGATAAAGGTCCAGGTCGAAGGCGTTCATGTGCGTGGTGAACGGACGGGCGGCGGCACCGCCGTGGATAGTCTGCAGCATCGGCGTCTCGACCTCAAGGAAGTCGTGGTCATCGAACGTGCGGCGCAGCGAGGCGACGGCCTTGGACCGGTTGCGCACCATGTTGCGCACCTTCTCATCGGCGATCATGCCGATGTACGGCTTGCGCGTGCGCGTGTCGTCGTTCAGGTCCTTGTGCAGGGCGGGCAGCGGCTGCAGCGCCTTGGACGCGATGGCCCATTCGGTGGCGAACACCGACAGCTCGCCGGTCTTGGACGCGATCACGCGGCCGCGCAGGTACAGGTGGTCGCCGAGGTCCACGAGCTGCTTGAACTGCTTGAGCGAGTCAGCGCCGATCTCCTTCTTGGAGATCATGCCCTGGATCTTCGTGCCGTCGCCGGCCGACAGCTGCACGAAGCACAGGCCGCCGCCGTTGCGCAGAAACAGGACGCGCCCGGCGATGCCGACCACGTCCTCGGTCTCCTGACCGGCTTCAAGCTTGCCGTCATACTTGGCGCGCACGGCCTCGATGGTGTCGGTCACGTCGAGGTGCACCGGGTAGGGCTGCATGCCGGCCTCAAGCATCATCGCGCGCTTGGCGACGCGCATCTGCACCTGCTCGGGGTGGGCCAGCGGGCCGAACTCCTTGTTGGAGGGGTCCACGGCTTCGTCCAGCGTGGCACCGGACTTGATCTTCTCGCGGATGGTGGCGTCCTGCTTGAGCAGCATTTCCGCACGTTCGACGGTGCTCATCTGCGGGACGGCCGGGGTTTCATTCTCAGTGTTTTCGGTATTTTCGACAACTTCAGCCATGATTCATCAGTGTACGCAAGGCCGGCGATTATGAGCCCGGCAGACCGCACGGCCATCTGAACACCCGCTCACATGACGCAAAACCGGCCCTGCACAAGGCTTGAGAGACCTGTACACATGGCGAATCCACCATCACGCAACACTCGCGACATGCCGATTTGCATTGTCCACCACCACAATGTAATATCTACATCTGTTGCCAAACGGGCTGTAGCGCAGCTTGGTAGCGCGCTTCGTTCGGGACGAAGAGGCCGCGGGTTCAAATCCCGCCAGCCCGACAACTGGACCGGATTGTTGAGAAATCAGCAATCCGGTTTTTCGTTTCCTGTCCCAACAATCAAACCAAGCGATCGAACAGCGGTAAACAACCCGCCGCACACAGCGACAAACCACATCACGGCAAGCCCCCGTATTTGTTGGCGGACCACCGTAATATATCGCTCGAATCAATCGATTGCCGCACTGTTTTTGTAAGTAATACTGAAGTAATTAGAGGAACCATGAAGAAGAGTCTGCTTGCACTGGCTTCGGGCGCGTTCATTCTCGGTGCCGCCGAGTTCGTGATGATGGGCATTCTGCCGCAGGCCGCGGCCGCCACCGGCGTGGACATCCCCACCGCAGGCCATTACATTTCCGCGTATGCGATCGGCGTGTGCTTCGGCACACTGATTCTGGTATTCGGCCGCAAGGTGCCGCCGAAGGACCTCATCATATTGTTTATGGTGATTGCCTTGGTGGGCAATCTGGCTTCCGCATTCTCCGTCAATGCCGCCATGCTGGTCGTCGCACGATTCGTCGCCGGCCTGCCGCACGGCGCATTCTTCGGCACAGCCACACTCATCGCCAAGACTCTGGCGGAGGAAGGCAAGGAGGCGCAGGCCGTATCCGTGATGGTCACCGGACAGACCGTGGCCAATATGCTCGGCGTACCGGCGGGCACCTTGATGGCCGAGTTCCTTTCCTGGCGTCTTGCCTTCGGCATTTTGGCCGCTTGGGCGGCAATGACGATTGTGCTGGCGTCGGCGTGGATTCCGTACGTTGCACCGATCAAGGACGCAGGCATCGCCGGTCAGTTCAAGTTCCTCACCCGCCGTGGCCCGTGGGTGATTTTGGCCGCCGTGTTCACCGGCAATGCCGGTGTGTTCTGCTGGTGGAGCTACGTCTCCCCTTGGCTGCAGAAAACCGGCGGATGGTCGTCTTCCCTGGTGCCGATGCTGATGATGCTTGCCGGCTTTGGTATGGTCATCGGCGGTCTGCTTGGAGGTCGTCTGACCGACCATTGGAGGCATGCCGGCGCGGCCGCAATAGGTCAGTCCATCTCCTGCCTCGGCTTGTTGCTGGTGCTTATCACTCCGGGTAATCAGCCGATGACCGCTGTACTGACGTTCTGGATCGCCATCGGATTGTTCTTTACTTCCGCTCCACAGCAATTGCTGATGACCGAAGCCGGCCAGGGCGGCGGCGAGCTGATCGCCGGCGCGGCTGTACAGGTGGCGTTTAACTTCGGCAATGCCATCGGCTCGATTGTCGGCGGCGCGATGCTCACCACCTTCTCGATGAACTATCGCTATACCGGCCTGGGCGGTATGCCGCTGGCTCTGCTTGCCGTAGGGCTGCTGGCCTTCTACTCGTGGCGCTGCGAAACCGATACCGACGCCATTCACCGCTTGCGCGAAACCAAGGTGGACTGAGACCAAGCTCACAGCAAACTCCCTGACGTGTTTGTTCACAGTATTAATAGACTGAAATCAGACACGATTCAGGGAGGTCTGGCGGTATGGATGAGGAAGCACTGCTCAAACAATTCGCCGCGCAATTCGCGCATGGTCCAGACGATGCCGACGACACCGATGCGGCGGCCGCAGCACAAGGTGCCGATTCCACGGCGAACCAGGTTGCGGACGATGCCGATCAATCGCCCGCAACCTTTGATACCCAACAATTCCTGAACGGACTGGACGCGATTTTCGATCGCCACACGGCCGCCACCGAAGCCGGCCCGTACTTGGAACAGGCGATGGTGGACGCGGAAAACGCCGGCGACGAGGCCGGACTGCTCACCGTGCTCAACGAAACGATGGGCTTCTATCGCTCGCAAGGTCGGCACAAGGAGAATCAGTGGATTGTGCAGCGAGCGCTGGAACTGGCCGCTCGTATGGGCTTGACCACCGGCACATCCGAGGCGTGGGCCATCACGCTAATCAATTGCGCCACCTCGATGCGCGCGGCCAAACAATACGATCAGGCCGAGGATTTGTATCATCAGGCGCAGAGTGTCTGCCGGCATTCGCTGGCGCCCACCGACCGTAGGCTCGCAGCACTGCACAACAATCTGTCGATGCTCTACAGCGAGACGAATCGGCCCGACAAGGCGGAACTGGAGTTGCGTGAAGCGCTGCGCATTATCGAAGCCTCGAGCGTGAACCCGGACGCGGATATCGACGTGTCCAGCTCGCACACGAATCTGGCGTTGACCCTGCTGACCGAACACAAGTTGGAGGACGCGCATTGGCATGCAGCCAAGGCGCTGGAAATCTATCGCACCGGCCATCTGGAACATTCCGCGCATTATGCCTCCGCACTGGCGGGCTTCGCGCAGGTGTGCTTTGCCGAGAGACGGTATGCGGATGCGGTTACTGGATACCGGCATGCGCTGGCCGTGATCGAGGAATGTTACGGCAAGGACACCGATTACTGGCGTATCACCGCCGACAATCTGCGGCAGGCCGAGGAAGCGGCGGCGCAGGCCGGGGTGACGGTTGACAATGCAGGTGTTGCCGGCGATGCAGGCGCGCTGCCCCAGTCCGGCTCGCGGCTGCCGAACAGCCCGGCACAGGGCAAGACCGGTGCGAACGCGGCATCTTCCCCATCCACCGTTTCGGTGTCGACCGGTTCTGCGGGCGCGGCCGAGGCCGTTTCCGCATGCCCGGTGTCCGGACTGAAGCTGGCCCGCGCGTTCTGGACGCAGATGGGCAAGCCGATGATTGCGGCGAAGTATCCGCAGTATGCCGGGCGTATCGCCGCCGGTCTGGTGGGTCATGGCTCGGAATGCTACGGATTCGATGATGCGTATTCGCAGGACCACGATTTCGGCCCGCGCTTCTGCCTGTGGCTTACGGATGAGGATTACGCGGCGATCGGCGAGCAACTTGAGGTCGATTACGAGGCACTGCCGCGCAAGTTCAGCGTGGATGCGCAAGGCCGCGTGACGTTCGAGGCGCATGCCAGGTCCGATGCTTCCGGAGCATTCCCCTCCGCAGGTGCAGGCTCCACCGTCATACCCGATGCGGCAAACGCACCCACCCCCGGCACCGCTACGCACGATACCGCCACTGCCGAGTCAGGCGCGGCGTCCTCTGATGTGGCGGAAGCGATGACGACTCCGATTGATGCACCGCTCTCCCCCGTCACGCCGCGCGCACAGGGCGCGAATCGCCGTGACGGCGTGTTCCGCATCGGTGACTTCTTTGAGTCGATCACCGGGTATCACACTGCGCCGGCGCAGACCGCGCCGCATGAGTGGCTAATGCTTCAGGAATCGACCTTGGCCGCCGCCACCAATGGCGAGGTGTTCGCCGATCCCACCGGTCTGTTTTCCAAGACGCGCCAAGGGTTCAAGAACATGCCCGACGATGTGCGGCTCGCGCTGATCTCCAAGCGACTCGGCATGATCGCCCAGGCCGGTCAATATAATCTGCCGCGTTCGTTGAAGCGCGGCGACGGCGCGGCCGCATGGCTGTCCATCCACGAGTTCGTGCAGGCCACCGCCTCGTTGGTGTTCCTGGTTAACGTGCCGATGGTGGTGGGCTATATGCCGTATTACAAGTGGCAGTTCGCAGCATTGCGCAAGCTGTCTGGCTCGATGTTCGCGCTGTTGCCGAACGTGGGCGAACAGTTGGAAACCGTGATGCGATTGAGTTCGGCAGCCTGCTATGGCGGGGCCGGATTTGGCGAAGGCGGCAAGGGCGCGGCTCCAGCAATCGAGAAAATCAACGATATTGTGGAGCAGATTGCGGTGGATATCGTCAAGGAACTCAAACGCGAACACCTGACCACGTCCGGCGAGACCTTCCTCGAATGGCAGCGCCCGTATGTCGAGGACCACATCGCCTCTGATGATCCGGTGCTTAAAAGTTTGTAGATTCAAGCTCCCTCTGCCACGGCTTCGCCGTGCCACCTCCCTCATCAGAGGGAGGTATCAGTGAAAGGAACGTCGATGACCAACGAACTGACTGATGATGAACTGCGCGAGGCTATTGTGCGTCATGAATGGGATCAGTTCCAGCGCACCAACAATGAGGGTGGACGCGCGGCATGCCAAGGCAACTGGCCGGTGTTCCACCAGATGCGGTTGGCCCAGTTCCTCACATGGGAGCGGCCATTACTCACCAGCTATGCCGCTGATCTTGACGCGGCCGACCACGTGGGCCGCAACCTCGTGACCGAAAAATACGGCCGCATGATGGCCTCCACCGCACCGGAAAATTTCACGAAGAACATAGAGCCGTATATTCCGCGTCTCTCTGAAGAGCGCGCGGCCCGTCAGGAACAGGTCATCGCCCAGCAGGTCGCCTGGGCCAAGGATTTCCGCGAGCGCTACCCCAAGCTCGGCGAGGCGATGCGCGCACTCACCACCACCGAAGACACACCATCTGCCACCTCATTCGAAACCTATCTGCGCGGCGAGCTTGGTACGTATTCCGACCAGACCTTCGAACGTTACGAAGCGATGATTGGCGAGCGCGCCGCAGCCAGCCCGCAACGCAATATCACTGAGGAAACCTTGTTGCACACAGTCCAGCTCGGCGGTTTCGACACCTTAGAGGAGGCCGAAGCCTCCCAAGCGTAATACTCAGCCATTCACTGTGTATCGGACACCCCGACTGATGTACGTCGGCCGGCCATACCCAGGCCAACGCAATCTGCCGATCGCCCCACACCCAGACCACCAACGCAGCCTGCCCGCCAGGCCCCATTTACCAGCGCACATCGGCAGAATTACAGCGAGAATAGGCCCCAAAATGCCAGTGTCATCAGTGTGGCGAGAGTGCCGAGCGCTACCATCACGCATATGACGCGCCGCACACCGACGATATCGGCGCGGCAATACCAGACACGTTCCATTTCCCAAGCAAACAGCACCACCAACAGCATGGTCGCTATTCGCAGCACCACCCATCCGACGGCAAACAGCCGCGGTTGAGGCATAACCAATACAGCCGATACGCCTACGGCGCTCATATAGCCGTACAACAGCCCAGTAATCACCATCACCGCTGTGCCGATACCGGCAGATAAGCCGGCAATGCCGTGCAACATGCGCCGCTGGGCGGCCCCCAGCTCACTCGGCGTCGCATGCACGGCCCGCACAGTCGCCACACTACGTCGCCCGGCCAGCAACGTCTGTAGCCAAGAAAACACAGTCAAGCCAATACCTAATATCGCCGCCATCACGATCAGCACGGGCCCTGCCACCATCAGACCGGCCAGCACGCCGAGCGAGCCGACGATACCGGATCTGGTACGTTGCGGCGCGGCGAAGCGCTGGTGAGGTGTCGCACCGGCGACTTGAGGCGTTGCCCATCCATCGGCTTTGGTTCCGGCAGTCACACCGTTCACCCAATTTTCCAGCGCTTGCGTATAGCCTTCGGCCAATGGCAGGTTCGGGGTGAATAAGCCCTCACCAGCCCGCATCTGATGGTTGCCGGCAAAATAGCGTACGGTGACGTTCTCGTTGCCGGACTTGTTGGCCGTAGCGATGATCCGCTGCGCCCCCTGTTCGATGGGCATGGCCGTATCGTAGGTGCCGTAGTTCACCAGCACCGGCATGGTGAGGGATTTCAGATACCGGTCGGCATCAAAGTCGGCATAGGCTAGATCAAATGGCGCGTAGTCCAGCGACATCAATTTGGCCATGTCTTTGACCACGGGCTTGGGCGCGCCGGCCTCATGCGTATAGGCGCTGACAGCCATGGCCATTTGCTCACGTCCATTGAACACCGGTGCGGATGTAAGTACGGCAAAGGCAATGTCTTGCCGTTTCGAGGTTAGAATCGTGGCGATCCAGGTGCCTTCGGATTCGGCGTAGATGCCGGTTTTGGCGGGGTCCACGCCGATTCTGCCACGCAACACGTCGAGCGAACGCCCGTATTCGCGAGCAAAACGCGGGTAGTCGCGATGCAGCACGGTGTAGTTGTCGTTGCGCTTGGCCGGCACCAAGGTCACGATACCGGCAGAGGCCATGGCGTTGGCGATATCGCCGAAATCCTCGGCACCACTGGTACCGGACCCGTGAATGAACAGACAAGCCGGGCGTGGCCCGGGAGCGCCGACCGGTTCACGTAGTACGGCGGGGAGCGGGACGCCGTCGCCGGGCTTGATGGATAGTCGGGTTTCACGCGTACGATATCGCCCCTCGTGGGGAATGTTCGCATGGGCAGGGGTGATGGTGGTGTCGGCAGAAGCGATAACGATGTGCTTGGTGTAGGGCCGTGTGTTCCATTGCGGCATCATCGCCCAGCCAAGTGTGGCGAATACCAGCGTCATCGCCATCGCGGTGACGATGACGCTCGCTACCCGCCGCGCCGAAATCCGTTTCATAGTTACTATGCCTCCCCCCATCAGCATAGAACGGTCGGCTCTTATCGGTCGGCTCCCGTCATAATGTGCTTCTACTGGGACCGTAATGCAATGGTTTGTAACGCTATTTTCTCTTCTTGACGGCACCGACTATGGCCCATACAACGGCCACTATTACCAGAATCAGTCCCACTACGGCGCAAATAATAGCCGTCAGCAATTGCGGATTCGGCGAGAACAACGAAATCATCCGATCCGGAGATATGTACCCGAAAACCAGCGCGATCACGCCGATAATCACGCCTAATAGTCCGAATACCACAGTAGGCGCGCTGGTGCTCTGTTTCTGGATGTTCTTGGCACTCTTGACATCCTTAGCATTCTGGACGTTCTTGGCGCTCTGGACGTTCTTGGCGCTCCCCCCAGGCTGGCATGGTTTGCCGGCGGTCTGAGACTGCCCATAGGGAGGTCGTGCTGAAGATGCTGCGTACATCGGCACATCATCGGCAGATGGAATCGGCCCACCATCTCCCTCCACGGCATCGGCAACTGTTTCCAGGGCAATCCGATCTGTGGTTGGTTCGATGGGCGATGGAGAGGCAGCTGTTGCCTGCGTATCCACATCCGAGACCGACGCATCCGCATGATTGTCGGGGACGGGCAGCACAGCCGTTTCGTCATCATCCGCTGCGGATGGCAGCACCGTGGTATCGGTTCGGTCATCGACGGTCACCATGGTTGTGGTCGCGGTGGTCGCGTCGGTTTCGGAAGGTATGGCCGTGGTCGGTGTCGCATCCTCGATGGAGGCGAATTCCTTGGTTTCATCAGTCATGATTCCATCTCCTAGTTGCAACGGCTTGATCATTCCGATTGTTCGGTTGTGTTCTTGCTTGTACTGTTGCCGTCGTATATATCGGCAAGCGGCTGGAACGTAGAGCCTTCCCAATCGGAGGCGTACACCACGTTGACACGTGCTTCCACCACATAGGGAATATTGATTTTTAATTCTGGGCCGTTGTCCGGCATGGCGGATTCCTTATACAACCATTCGTGATCAGGCCCATTGGTGGCACTTTCAGCTTCGAAGAAAACAAAGCTTGGACCCATGTAGTTGTTGTATACCATCTCGTATTTGCCGCCAACGTCACTCGAAGTGGAGTAGTAGGAGTCGGCGGTGCCGAAGGCGTAAGTGCAGGAATCCGGCAGAACGATATGCACTTGCGCCTGTGTTGCGGCTATGGTGATGGTACCGACCGGGCAATTACTGATGGAAGTTTTGCCATCCAGCATCTTCACCGTGTGCGGTCCATGTGTCTTGTCCCAATCGGACCAATCAATGATTGCCTGATCGGTGTTGTAGTTTTCACCGCTGAACGCCACACCTTGCTGCAATGTTTCAAACGTGGCATCGCTGGCATCGGCAACGAAGATGCCATCCTTTTGCACATCGTTCATGCCGTCGCTGTTTCTCGCACTGACAGATTGGCTCAGTGAAACAACAGTATTGATGCCGCTGGCACCAAGATCACGGTAGTACACGCCATACGTGCCTGAAATGATGGTCATGCAGAGCGCGCATCCACCGGCAACCAGTCCGAGAGGAATCAGACCACCGGTACGCCGTCCTCTGAATCCGAGAATGATGACCACCAGCCCCATCACTATGCATACTGCGGCAATCCAGATGGTGCCCAGACGCATAATGCCGATAATGCCCATGTCGTTTACCCAAATCAGTCCCATCAGACCGGCAAAGGAGAGGAAGGTAAGGCCCAGTATGCTCAAGACCACGATTGGGCCCGCCGGATTGCGGCGCTTGGACTCGGTGGGGGCATAGGCCGTCGCATTCATACGGTCGGGGGCAAACGGCCCGTTGCACAGTACCCGGCATCACGCTGGGCATCGACTGATAGACAGGCTGTGAAACAGGCTGTGAAACACTAGGCGCGGTTTGTGAAACAGGTTGTGAAACAGGTTGTGGAAAAGGTTGCGGAGCTGAATACAAAGGAGATTGAGGTACTGGTTGCGCGGCTGGATATGACACAGGCTGTGAAACCGGTCGCGGCGCAGATGCCCCGAATCCGTACCCTTCCTGCTGGCGAATGCCGCTTTTGGCCAACAGCCATAGCGCTAAGGCGGCGAGCGCAATACAACCCCACCCCGCACCTGGAATCACGATTGCCACGGCGAGGAACAGGAAGCATCCCAGACAATTCCAGTCCCATTGGCCGGCAATGAGGTCCTCGGCCAAGATGTGCCCATCGCGTACATCCGGCATCAGAAACCAGCCGAGTGCGTACAGAGCTGCGCCAAAACCGAAGAACAATGTACATACAATCACCAACGCACGTACTAATGTGGGGCTCCAGCCAAGCCGTAAAGCGATGCCGCTGCATACGCCGCCGATCCACCGGTCGTCGCCGCGAACCAGTCCACTGGATCGCACCCAAGTGAAGAAGCGTCGCGATGTCTTGTTTTTTTGCGGACCAGGCTGCGGCTGTGGCTGATATGGATTCGCGTTTGGATTGCTCATGATTCCATTACACCGCCCGACCACTGCCACAACGCTCGGGGAACACCCTGATTGTTCCCTGAACACCGGGTAAAACCCCGGCCGCAACGCCCTGAGCGCGGCACAATAGGAGTATGACGTCATCTCCCGAACCATTGCTGCCCGCGCGCATGCCGTTGATGCGCCCCCGGCAGGGCCGTTGGCTCACCGGCGTGTGCAAGGGCATCGCCCTGCACTTGGGCATCGGCGTGGCATGGGTTCGGATTGCGTTCATCGCACTGACCGTCCTCTACGGCGCAGGCATCATCGCTTATGTATTCCTGTGGGTGTTCATGCCTGCCGGAGACCCGGTGGCGGCTGCGGCTCGCACAGTGCCCGTTAATCAGGCGCCGCTTGCGCGAGGCAATCAGCCACTTGCCGCTCATGACGACGAATCGGCTGCCGCACCGGAATCATTGTCCGAGGCCATCCAACGTGCTCCGAAACCGGCCGTCGTGGCATTGGCCGGTTTCGCGTTGATGGCCACTGGACTGTTGCTCACCAGCACCGGTGCGGATGTCCAGATTGTGTTTCCGCTGCTGGTAGGGTTGGGCGGCATCGCACTGGCATGGATGAATCTTAGTCCGCGAGGCACGCAGCTGTTGTCTATGTTGGGCGGCATCGCACTGATTTTCATGGGATGGGCATTGTATGTGCATAATGTCAGCATTCCTGGGTGGGGCACCTCTCCTCGACGCATTGTTGCCAGCGGATTCGTGATGATCGTCGGTATCGTGGTGGCGGTGATGCCGTGGGCGAACGCGATGCTGCAACGACTCACCCACGAGCAGGCATTGAAGGAGCGCGAAGAGGAGCGCGCGGACATGACCGCCCATCTGCATGATGGCGTGCTGCAAACGTTGGCGCTGATTCAGCTGAACTCCGAGGAACCGACCACCGTATTCGCCCTGGCGCGTAGCCAAGAGCGCGAGCTGCGCGAATGGCTGTATCAGGAACGTTCCACATCGGATCGTTCGGTGGGAGCCGGATTGAAGCAGATCGCCGCCGAGGTGGAGGACGAGCACGGCAAGCCGATTGAGGTGGTCACCGTGGGCGACGCGCGGCCGAGCGCCCAGACCGATGCGCTGCTGGACGCCACCCGTCAGGCGTTGGTCAATGCGGTCACGCATGGCGGCGAGCCGGTGTCTTTGTATTGCGAGGCCAGCGACACGATGGTTGAAGTGTTCGTGCGCGACCATGGCGAAGGCTTCGATATGGACGCCATTCCGCCCGACCGGCTGGGCATCCGCGAATCGATTATCGGCCGCATCAAACGGCGCGGCGGTACAGTGGAGATAGTGTCCAGGGCCGGCTGGGGCACCGAGGTCAGAATGCATATGCCGATCGCGCTGAAAGCGGCGCAGGGAGAACATCGATGAGCGAGAACGAGACAGCCAAGATTCGTGTGGCCATGGTCGATGACCATGAGATGTTCCGTGCGGGCGTAATCGCCACGTTGCGCGATTCCTTCGATATCGTCGGCCAAGCGGCGGACGTGCCCGGTTCGGTGGCGATGATCGCACAGACCAAGCCGCAGGTGGTGTTGCTGGATGTGCATGTGCCCGGCGGCGAGGGTGGCGGCGGTGCCGAGATCCTCGCCAAATCGCGGCCCTACTCCCCCACTACCGTGTTTCTGGCATTGTCGGTTTCGGATGCGCCGCAGGATGTGGGGTCGGTGATTCGCGCCGGCGCCCAGGGCTATGTAACCAAGACGATTACCGGCGCTGATTTGATTTCATCCATCAAGCAGGTGCATGAGGGCTATGCCGTGTTCTCGCCAAAACTGGCCGGTTTTGTACTTTCGACCTTCCAGGGTGTGCCGGCGGCGGGGTCTGATGGCGGCGCTGATGGTGCGGCACGGGCTCATGATGAGGAGCTGGACCGGCTGTCCGCCCGCGAGCAGGAGGTCATGCGGCTGATCGCGCGTGGTTACACGTATAAAGAGGTGGCGGCCGAACTGTTCATTTCGATCAAGACGGTCGAAACGCACGTGAGCTCGGTGTTGCGAAAGCTTCAGCTTTCGAATCGCACCGAGCTCAC
>ERZ1106919.1907-NODE-1907-length-12583-cov-2.824074_pt1 | contig 12583 bp, 6 predicted proteins | sample MGYA00403654_ERZ1106919 | MGnify/ENA primary metagenome ERZ1106919 (study PRJEB35170, sample SAMEA104062450) | human gut metagenome | biome: human gut; feature: human-associated habitat; material: faeces | place: Denmark | collected 2012-10-08 ... | reverse complement strand
GCCATTGCAGGCCTCTCGATGGGTGGCTTCCACTCTTGCAGCATCTCGAAGTACTATCCGGATATGTTCGACTATGTGGGCTTGTTCTCGGGTACTGCTTCCAGAAACGATAAGTCCACTTGTCCGGTCTATACCGACTTCGAGGGTAAACTGAAGACGCAGTTTGCCAAGAAACCGGCACTCTATTTCATCGCTTGCGGCAACCGTGACTTTGTCTTCAAGAGCGTGACGGACTTCCGCAAACTGCTCGATGACAACGGTTGCAAGTACGAGTATCTGGAAACGGGCGAGGGACATATCTGGAGGAACTGGCGCATCTATCTGACGGAGTTCGCGCCGAAGTTGTTCAAGTGACTTCGTGCCGATTGATTCACCCTGCACTTCGCCAATCCGAAGTGCAGGATTATAGACTATCTGTTTAATAACAAAATAACAAACTCATTATGAAAAGAATTTCTATTTTATCAGCTCTGTTGCTGATGTGTGCGATGACTTTCGCGCAACAAGCTCTCTGGGGCGGTGCCCCCGTGGTATCACCTGAGATACACGACAACAATACGGTAACTTTCCGCCTGAAAGCGCCGAAAGCCGTAAAGGTGCAAGTGACCGGCGACTTCCTGCCCACGCAGAAAATCAAGACTCCCTTCGGCGAGTTCGACGGACCGGGTGTGGCCGACTTGAAAGAGAACAAGGACGGTGTGTGGGAATTCACTACTCCCGAACCGCTGAAACCGGAACTCTATAGCTACACTTTCCTGGTAGATGGCCTGAAAATCAACGACCCCTCCAACGTTTATATGATTCGCGACGTGGCAAGCGTGACGAACGTGTTCATCATCGGCGGTGACGAGCGCATCGACCTCTACAAGGTGAATAAGGTTCCCCACGGAACGGTATCTAAGGTATGGTACAACAGCCCCACGCTGGGTATGGACCGCCGCCTGACTGTCTATACGCCTGCCGGATATGAGACAAGCGGCAAGCGCTACCCCGTCTTCTACCTGCTGCACGGCATGGGTGGCGACGAGAACGCATGGAGCGAACTGGGACGTACGGCACAGATTTTGGATAACCTCATCGCCCAAGGCAAGGCCAAGCCGATGATTGTAGTAATGACCAACGGCAACGCCGCATTGGAAGCAGCTCCGGGTGAATCTTCACTGGGCTTTGCCGCTCCCAACATGAATCTGCCCAAGACGATGGAAGGCTCTTTCGAGACCGCTTTCCCCGACGTGGTGAAATTCATCGACAAGACTTACCGCACACAGGCCAACAAGAAGGGGCGTGCCATTGCCGGTCTCTCTATGGGTGGTTACCACTCCATGCACATCTCCAAGCAATATCCGGATATGTTCGACTATGTAGGGCTGTTCTCCGCTGCCATCATGCCCAACAAGGATGTGAAGTCTCCGATTTACGACAACCTCGAAGCTAAACTGAAAACCCAGTTTGCCAAGAAGCCGGCACTCTATTATATCGCCATCGGTGACAAAGACTTCTTGTTCCAAGCCAACAACGAGTATCGCAAGATGCTGGACGAGAAGGGTTACAAATATGAATATTATGAAACCGGAGAAGGTCATATCTGGAAGAACTGGCGTATTTACCTGACAGAATTCGCACCGAAGATATTTAAATAAGATTATGAAGAAGAATATCATATCCATGGCAGCAGCAATGGCTGTTTTGTCAGCTTGCGGACCGGGTGTGCCGCAGCTTGGAAAGTCCTCTCTGGATGAGGTGATTGGCGCCATGACCTTGGAAGAAAAGGCGCATCTGGTAGTGGGTACCGGTATGGCAGGTTTCTCGGGTGACAGTGCCGTAATCGGTGCAACGAGAAAGCTAGTGCCGGGTGCGGCAGGAACCACATACCCGATTGAACGCCTCGGCATTCCCGCTGTGGTGCTGGCTGATGGTCCCGCCGGACTGCGTATCGACCCCAAGCGTGAGGGGGATTCGGCTACGTACTATTGTACTCATTTCCCTATCGGAACTTTGCTCGCCTCTACCTGGGACCAGGAACTGGTGGAAAGTGTAGGTCAGTCCATCGGTAACGAAGTGCTGGAATACGGTGCGGACGTGCTGTTGGCTCCGGCGCTGAACATTCACCGTAACCCGCTTTGCGGACGTAACTTCGAGTATTATTCTGAAGACCCGTTGGTGTCGGGTAAGATTGCCGCCGCCTACGTACGTGGTGTGCAGAGCAACGGTGTGGGTACCAGTATCAAGCACTTTGCTGTGAACAACCAGGAAACCAACCGTATGGCTACGGATGCGCATGTATCTCCACGCGCCTTGCGCGAAATCTACTTGAAAGGGTTCGAGATTGCCGTGAAGGAATCCGCTCCTTGGACCGTGATGTCCTCATACAACTACCTGAACGGTGTCTACACTTCGGAAAACAAGGAGTTGCAGACAACGATGTTGCGCGACGAATGGGGCTTCAAGGGCATGGTGATGACCGACTGGTTTGGCGGCAAGGATGCCGTGGCACAGATGGTGGCAGGCAACGACATGTTGCAGCCCGGTCTGCCCAAGCAGTACGAAGCCATCGTGAAGGGTGTGCAGGACGGAGCGTTGGACGAAGCCATCCTCAATCAGAATGTGAAGCGTATTCTGGAGATGATTCTCCAGACTCCCCACTTCAAGGGATATAAATACTCCAACAAGCCTGATTTGAAGGCGCATGCTGCCGTTACTCGCCAGTCGGCAACGGAAGGCATGGTATTGCTGAAGAACGATAACGGTGCTCTGCCGCTGGCTGCCGACGTGAAGAACGTGGCACTCTTCGGTTGCACTTCCTACGATTTCATTGCAGGCGGTACAGGTTCGGGCAATGTGAACCGCGCTTATACCGTTTCGCTATTGGACGGCTTGAAGAATGCCGGCTATGTGGTGGATGAAGCGCTGAAGAATAGCTATGAAGCTTACCTGAAAACTGAGAAAGAACGTCTGTCCAAAGATAAGAAAGAGTGGTTCATGCCCGATACCCGTCCGGCTGAGATGGCTGTTTCCGCACAAGTCATCCGCGAGCAGGCTGCCAAGGCCGATGTGGCACTGGTGACGCTGGGACGTACCTCCGGTGAGTTCCTTGACCGTATGGTAGCCGACTTCAACCTCACCAAAGAGGAACAGAACATGTTGAAAGCTGTGTCCGATGCTTTCCACGCTGCCGGAAAGAAGGTAGTGGTGGTGCTCAATATCGGTGGTGTGATTGAAACCGCTTCTTGGAAATCTGCTCCCGATGCCATTCTTTGTGCATGGCAGGCAGGCCAGGAGGGAGGAAACAGTGTGGCTGACGTGCTGAGTGGCAAGGCTTCTCCTTCGGGCAAGCTGACAATGACTTTCCCGGTGAAGTTTGAAGATGCCGCTTCTTCCGACAACTTCCCGATAGACATGCGTGTGAGCACCGACCTCATGAACAAAGGCGGGAAGAAGAACGACGTGAAGAACGTGGACTATACCAATTACGAAGAGGACATTTACGTGGGTTACCGTTACTTCGACACCTTTGGCAAGCAGGTTTCCTATCCTTTCGGTTACGGTCTTTCCTATACCACTTTTGCTTACGACAAGGCTGCTGTCAAGGCAGACAACGGTGTCTATACCGTGTCTGTAGAAGTGAAGAACACCGGTAAGGTAGCAGGCAAGGAAGTGGTTCAGCTTTATGTATCCGCTCCCGATGTTGCTGCCAACAAGCCCGAAAAGGAACTGAAGGCTTTTGCCAAGACCAAGGAGCTGAAACCGGGCGAAGCGGTTGTGGTGACGCTGAAAGTGAATGCTGCCGACCTGGCTTCCTACGATGAGGCTGCATCGGCATGGGTGGTAACTCCCGGAAACTACAAGTTCCTCGTCGGAGCTTCCTCACGCGACATCAAGGCTATGCTGGAGGCTGAAGTAGCTGCCGCAACGCAGAAGACGAACGACATCCTGAAACTTCAGGAACCGATGAGTCTCTTGAAGAGATGAGAGTAGGATTGTCTGAAAAAATAACAAATCATACCCTAAAAAACATCCTGTTGTACCCTTTGGTATGGCAGGATGTTCTTATCTTTGTACCTCGTATAAACAGATAGTGCAACTATTATAAACCAATATCACAACCATGAGTAAAAAGTTAATCTTATCTTTAGCCCTATCAGGGTTAGTACTTACTGCTACGGCGCAGACCACTGTTGCGCCTGCCATTCCAAGAGACGAGAAAATAGAACAGCAGATTGAGACTTTGCTGAAGAAGATGACGCTTGACGAGAAAGTCGGTCAGATGTGCGAACTCACTATCGACCTCCTGCAGAAACGCGCCAATCCCTTTGCCGGCCTCGACCCGAAGAACATCACGGTGAAGGACCTGCAAAAAATCATCAAGAGATACAAGCTTGAAAAGGAATTCAAGCTGGGCAAGGAGATGCCTTCGCAGGATGTGATGATGAAGCTCTATATGCGTATCCAAGGCATTGAGAATGCCAAGGGCTTCCAGTTGGACGAGGCGATGCTCGACTCTGTCATCGGAAAATACAAAGTAGGCTCCATCTTGAACGTGCCCAACGGTGTGGCACAAAGCGTGGAGAAGTGGCAGGAAATCATTAAACGCATTCAGGAGAAATCCATGGAGGTGATGGGTATTCCTTGTGTGTACGGTGTAGACCAGATACACGGAACTACCTATACGCTGGGTGGTACTTTCTTCCCGCAAGGCGTCAATATGGGAGCTACCTTCAACCGTGAACTGACACGTGAAGGTGCACGCATCTCCGCTTATGAAACAAAGGCGGGAAGCATTCCCTGGACGTATGCCCCGGTGACCGACCTCGGACGTGACCCGCGCTGGCCTCGTATGTGGGAAAATTATGGTGAAGACGCCTACGTCAATGCCGAAATGGGACGTGAAGCAGTTATCGGTTTCCAGGGCGAGAACCCCAACCTGATTGGCGAGAACAACGTTGCCGCTTGTATGAAGCACTATATGGGTTATGGTGTTCCCGTTTCCGGTAAGGACCGTACGCCGTCTTCCATCACCGAGCAGGATATGCGTGAGAAGCATTTCGCTCCTTATCTGGAAATGGTGAAAGCAGGTGCCCTCTCCGTGATGGTGAACTCCGCCATGAACAACGGTCTGCCTTTCCATGCCAACTATGAGCTGCTGACCAAGTGGCTGAAAGAAGACCTCAACTGGGACGGTATGATTGTGACTGACTGGGCGGACATCAACAACCTTTATAGCCGCGACCACATAGCCAAGGATAAGAAGGAAGCCATCAAGCTTGCCATCAATGCCGGTATCGACATGTCTATGGACCCGTACGACTGGAAGTTCTGTACACTCTTGAAGGAGCTGGTGGAAGAAGGAGAAGTCCCCATGAGCCGCATTGACGATGCTGTTCGCCGTGTACTGCGCCTGAAGTACCGTCTCAATCTGTTTGAAAAGCCCTATTATGATTTGAAAGACTTCCCCTTGTTCGGTGGTGCAGAACATGCCGCCGCCGCCCTCCAGGCTGCCGAGGAATCTTTGGTACTCCTGAAGAATACAGACGGTATATTGCCGCTGGCAAAAGGCAAGAAGTTGCTGGTTACCGGTCCGAATGCCAACTCCATGCGTTGCCTCAACGGCGGCTGGTCCTACTCTTGGCAGGGTGACAAGGCCGATGAGCATGCAGGCCAATATAATACCATCCTCGAGGCCTTCACCAATAAATTCGGTGCGGAGAATATCATCTACGAAGCTGGCGTCACTTATAAGCAAGGTGGCAACTGGTGGGAAGAAAACACTCCGGAGATAGAGAAAGCTGTAGCTGCCGCTGCGGCTGCCGACTACATCGTGGCTTGCATCGGTGAGAACTCTTACTGCGAGACTCCGGGTAATTTGACAAACCTTACCCTCTCCCAGAATCAGCTTGACTTGGTGAAAGCTCTTGCCAAGACCGGCAAACCCATCGTCCTGATACTGAACGAAGGCCGTCCCCGTCTGATTGCCGACATCGAGCCACTGGCTAAAGCGGTTGTCAATACTATGCTTCCGGGTAACTATGGTGGCGATGCGTTGGCAAACCTCATTGCCGGCGACGCCAACTTCAGCGGAAAGATGCCTTTCACTTATCCGAAAGAAATCAACTCACTGATTACGTACGACTACAAACCGTGCGAACACATCGGCAAGCAGATGGAAGGTGCTTATAACTACGATGCGCAAGTGTCCGTACAGTGGGCGTTCGGTTATGGATTGAGCTATACCACTTTTGCATACAGCAACCTCAAGGTGGATAAGTCGGACTTTACCGCTGATGATGTGCTTACTTTCACTGTAGATGTGAAGAATACCGGTGACCGTGTCGGCAAGGAGAGCGTGTTGCTCTTCAGCAGTGACCTCGTTGCCTCCCTTACTCCCGATACCCGCCGTCTTCGCGCTTTCGAGAAAGTGGAACTGAAACCGGGCGAGACAAAGACCGTGACTCTGAAACTGAAAGGCTCCGACCTTGCTTTCGTAGGCTATGATGGCAAGTGGATTCTGGAGAAAGGTGACTTCCGCATCCAGACGGGTGACCAAACGGTGAACGTGGTTTGTACGGATACCAAGAAGTGGGAGACTCCGAATAAGTGATACGACAAGGTCTTTTAGACCTTTAGAACCATAGTAAAAGGGCCGATAGCATGAAACAAGCTATCGGCCTTTTATTTTTCCGCGTTGTCTTTCAACAGTATCTTCTTTCCGTTTGTATCTCCTTACTTCTTTTCCTGAAACAATAGAGATTGTATGCTTGAGATGTACATCTCATGTTGTCCGAGATGCACATCTCGTTGTGCTTGACATGTGCATCTCATGCAGTATGGAACGTGATAATTCATTTCATAAAGTATAAGCTTCTGTCTCATAAGATTATATGTTTTACCCCTTATCTTGAAGTGTTGAAAGGGTGTGTTTGTAATATAATTCCCGTTTGAACCGTTAAATCAATCTTTTTTTCTCTAATATTTTGTAGTCGAACAGATTATTTATATCTTTGCAACCGAAAACGGATGAAAGGTGGAGGGGCGATTAAGCTCCTCTTTTTTGTTCCTAATGGTTAATCTATGATAGAAAAGAAAACTGTTTGTCAGATTGTTGACGAGTGGCTGGCAGGAAAGGACTACTTCCTTGTGGAGGTGACAATCAGCCCGGATGACAAGATTTTGGTGGAAATAGACCACAAAGAAGGTGTTTGGATTGAGGACTGCGTAGAGCTGAGCCGCTACATCGAGTCCAAGTTGAACCGTGAGGATGAGGATTATGAGTTGGAAGTCGGTTCGGCCGGCATCGGACAGCCCTTCAAGGTACTGCAGCAGTACATTAACCACATCGGCAAGGAAGTGGAAGTGCTGGCAAAGGACGGCCGCAAGCTCAGCGGCGTGTTGAAGGAAGCCGACGAACAGCATTTCGTCGTGACCATTCAGAAGAAAGTGAAAGAGGAAGGTGCCAAGCGTCCCAAGCTGGTGGACGAGGACTTGACCTTTACGTATGAAGAGATAAAATACACTAAATACTTAATCAGTTTTAAATAAGACTATGGCCAAAAAAGTAGAAACTGTCAGCTTGATAGATACATTTTCGGAATTTAAGGAACTGAAGAATATCGACAGAACCACGATGGTAAGCGTACTCGAGGAGTCGTTCCGTAGTGTGATTGCGAAAATGTTCGGTACCGATGAGAATTACGACGTAATTGTAAACCCGGACAAGGGTGACTTCGAAATATGGCGTAACCGTGAGGTAGTGGCAGACGAGGATTTGGAAAACCCGAACCTGCAGATTGCATTGTCCGAAGCACAAAAGATTGATGCTTCTTATGAAGTGGGCGAGGAAGTGACGGATGAAGTTATCTTCGCGAACTTCGGTCGCCGTGCCATCTTGAACTTGCGCCAGACACTGGCCTCCAAGATATTGGAACTGGAGAAAGATAGTATTTACAACAAATACATTGATAAAGTGGGTACCATCATCAATGCGGAAGTCTACCAGATTTGGAAGAAAGAGATGCTGCTGCTCGATGATGAAGGCAACGAACTGTTGCTGCCCAAGACCGAACAGATACCGAGTGACTTCTACCGCAAGGGCGAGACCGCCCGCGCCGTAGTGGCACGTGTGGACAACAAGAATAATAATCCGAAGATTATCCTAAGCCGTACGTCGCCCGTCTTCCTGCAACGTCTGTTCGAAATGGAAGTACCCGAAATCAATGACGGACTGATTACCATCAAGAAGATTGCCCGCATCCCCGGCGAGCGTGCCAAGATTGCCGTTGAGAGCTACGATGACCGTATCGACCCGGTAGGTGCCTGCGTGGGTGTGAAGGGTAGCCGTATCCATGGTATTGTCCGCGAGCTTCGCAACGAGAATATCGACGTTATCAACTATACGTCCAATATCCAGTTGTTTATACAGCGTGCCTTGAGCCCTGCCAAAATTTCTTCCATCCGCTTGAACGAGGAAGAACGCAAGGCTGAAGTGTTCTTGAAACCCGAAGAGGTGTCGCTGGCTATCGGTAAAGGCGGTTTGAATATCAAGCTTGCCAGTATGTTGACTGAGTACACCATCGACGTGTTCCGTGAGTTGGATGAGGCCATAGAGGATGAAGACATCTACTTGGACGAATTCCGTGATGAAATAGACGGTTGGGTTATCGATGCCATCAAGGCTATCGGTATCGATACGGCTAAGGCTGTGTTGAACGCTCCCCGTGAGATGTTGATTGAGAAGACGGACCTCGAAGAAGAGACGGTGGACGAGGTATTGCGCATTTTGAAACAGGAGTTTGAAGAGGAGAATGAATGATTTACGATTTTACGATTTACGATTTACGATTAGAGTTTGATTGTAAATGTAAGTCGTTCCGCTCCGAGTATTATCAATCGTAAATCGTAAATGGTTAAATCGTAAATAGAAAAAATTGATGACGATAAGGTTAAACAAAGTAACAAGAGATTTAAATGTAGGGATTACGACGGCTGTCGAGTTCCTGCAAAAGAAGGGATTTACCGTTGAGGCAAATCCGAACACAAAAATTACGGATGAACAGTTCGAACTGCTCAAAAAGGAGTTTAGTACAGATAAGGACCTTAAGATAAAGTCGGAGCGTTTCAGCCAGGAACGTCAGAGCAAGGACCGCAACAAGGCGTCCGTGTCTATTGACGGCTATAGGGAAACGCAGGAGAAAGCGAAGCCCGAAGAGATTAAGACGGTTGTTCCGGAAGACGCACGTCCGAAGTTCAAGCCGGTAGGCAAGATTGATTTGGACAAACTGAACCGTAGACCTGCTCCTGCTCAGGAAAAAGAGAAAGAAGCGGAAAAAGCGGTAGAGGAGAAGAAGGTGGAGGAACCGGCAGTTGTAGAAACGCCGAAACCGGAACCTGCTCCCCAACCGGAACCACAGCCGCAACCGGAGGTACAGCCGGCATCTGAGCCCGAGCCGCAGCCCGTTTCGGAACCGCAGCCACAACCCGTTGTCAAGGAAGAGCCTGCTCCGGTTGTAGAGGCTCAACAAGAATCTAAAAAGGAAGAAATGATAGAAGCGCCTGCTCCCGCACCGGCAGCTGAAGAAGCACCGGTTGAAAAAGAGGGGAAAGAAGAAGGAGAAGAAATCTTCAAGATACATCAGCCTGAGTTTGTTTCGAAGATTAATGTTATCGGACAGATAGACTTGGCGGCCCTGAACCAATCCACACGCCCAAAGAAGAAATCGAAAGAGGAGAAACGCAAGGAGCGTGAAGAGAAGGAAAAGATTCGTCAGGATCAGAAGAAGCAGATGAAGGAAGCTATAATCAAGGAAATCCGCCGTGATGACAGCAAGTTGAAGGATACCGCTGCCGGTGATGCCAACGGCAAGAAGAAACGTGTCCGTATCAATAAGGAGAAAGTGGACATCAACAATGCTTCCAACTTCCAGCGTGGTGGCAACGACCGTGGACACGCAGGTGCCCAGCAAGGTCAGGGTGCCCGCCCGCAAGGTGGAAACCAGCCTGGTGGAAACAATGCCAATAATAACCGCAACCGCAATAAGGACCGCTTCAAGAAGCCGGTCATCAAGCAGGAGGTTAGCGAGGAAGATGTAGCAAAGCAGGTAAAGGAAACTTTGGCACGCCTCACTTCCAAAGGAAAGAACAAAGGTGCCAAGTATCGTAAGGAAAAACGTGACATGGCTTCCAGCCGTATGCAGGAATTGGAAGACATGGAAATGGCAGAAAGCAAGGTACTGAAGATTACGGAATTCGTGACGGCCAACGAGTTGGCAAGCATGATGGATGTTTCTGTTACTCAGGTCATCGCCACTTGTATGAGCATTGGCATGATGGTATCCATCAACCAGCGTCTGGATGCCGAGACCATCAACCTGGTGGCTGAGGAATTCGGCTTCAAGACAGAATATGTAAGTGCAGAAGTGGCGCAGGCTATCGTAGAGGAAGAGGATGATGAGGAAGATTTGGAACCTCGCGCTCCGATTGTAACGGTGATGGGTCACGTAGACCACGGTAAGACTTCATTGCTCGACTATATCCGTAAGGCGAATGTGATTGCCGGTGAAGCGGGTGGTATCACACAGCACATTGGTGCCTACCACGTGTCGCTGGACGACGGACGTAAGATTACATTCCTCGATACTCCGGGTCACGAGGCGTTTACCGCCATGCGTGCCCGTGGTGCCAAAGCTACGGATATTGCCATCATCATTGTGGCTGCTGACGACAACGTGATGCCGCAGACAAAGGAAGCCATCAACCATGCCATGGCTGCGGGTGTTCCTATTGTATTTGCAATCAATAAGATTGATAAACCGACTGCCAATCCCGACAAGATTAAGGAAGAGCTGGCTGCCATGAACTTCTTGGTGGAAGAGTGGGGCGGTAAGTATCAGTCGCAAGATATCTCTGCCAAAAAGGGTATCGGTGTACCCGAGTTGATGGAGAAAGTGCTGCTCGAAGCAGAAATGCTGGAGCTGAAAGCAAACCCGAACCGCCGTGCTACCGGTTCCATTATCGAGTCCTCATTGGATAAGGGTCGTGGCTATGTGGCTACGGTACTCGTTTCCAACGGTACCTTGAAAATGGGCGACATCGTGCTGGCGGGTACCAGCTACGGTAAGGTGAAGGCTATGTTCAATGAGCGTACCCAACGCATGCAGGAGGCTGGTCCTTCTACACCTGCCCTGATATTGGGCTTGAACGGTGCACCTGCTGCTGGCGACACGTTCCACGTAATCGAAACGGAGCAGGAAGCACGCGAGATTGCCAACAAACGCGAACAGTTGCAGCGTGAACAAGGTCTGCGTACGCAGAAGATGCTGACGCTCGACGAAGTGGGCCGCCGTCTGGCGCTGGGTGACTTCCATGAGCTGAACGTGATTGTGAAGGGTGACGTGGACGGTTCTGTGGAAGCGTTGAGCGACTCTTTAATCAAGCTGTCTACGGAGCAGGTGCAGGTAAACGTAATCCACAAGGGTGTCGGTCAGATTTCCGAATCGGATGTCTCGCTGGCTGCCGCTTCGGATGCGATTATCGTCGGTTTCCAGGTACGTCCTTCGGGTGCTGCCGCCAAGATGGCAGAGCAGGAGGGTGTGGATATCCGCAAGTACTCCGTCATCTACGATGCCATCGAAGAGGTGAAGGCTGCCATGGAAGGTATGCTGGCACCGACATTGAAGGAGCAGATAACGGCAACCATCGAGGTGCGCGAAGTGTTCAACATCACGAAGGTGGGACTGGTGGCAGGTGCCATGGTCAAGACCGGAAAGGTGAAACGCAGCGACAAGGCCCGCTTGATACGCGACGGTATCGTAATCTTTACGGGTGCCATCAATGCCCTGAAGCGCTTCAAGGACGACGTGAAAGAGGTAGGTACCAACTTCGAGTGCGGTATCAGCCTGACAAACTGCAACGATATCAAGGTGGGCGATATTATCGAATCTTACGAAGAAATAGAAGTGAAGCAAACATTATAATTGAATAATGTGCAAATATGCTAATGTGCCAATTGGCTGCGCGTACAGAAAATGCCGCAGGGCAATTGGCACATTTTGCATATCAGCCATTTGCTCATTAGCATATTGGCACATTACCACATTATCACATTAATCTATGGCAATTATAGATATCATCATATTGGCTGCTTTCGGCTTGGGCGCAATCATTGGCTTCATGAAAGGTTTTGTGAAGCAATTGGCCTCTTTGCTGGGGCTGATTGTCGGTCTGCTGGCGGCAAAGGCTTTGTATGCCTCGTTGGCAGTGAAGCTGTGCCCCACGTTGACAGACTCTATGACAGTGGCGCAAGTACTGGCATTTGTCCTCATCTGGCTGGCTGTTCCCTTGCTCTTCTCCCTGGTGGCTTCTCTGCTGACCCGGGCAATGGAGGCCGTCTCGCTGGGCTGGCTCAATCATTGGTTGGGGGCTGGTCTAGGAGCTTTGAAGTACCTCCTGCTGACGAGCCTGCTGATTGGTGTCATCGAATTTATAGACGGAGACAATACGCTGATTAGCAAAACAAAAAAGAAAGAATCAGTGTTATATTATCCTATGGAAGAGTTTGCCGGGATATTCTTTCCCGCGGCAAAGGCGGTTACGG
>ERZ1106919.1905-NODE-1905-length-12593-cov-2.286888_pt1 | contig 12593 bp, 10 predicted proteins | sample MGYA00403654_ERZ1106919 | MGnify/ENA primary metagenome ERZ1106919 (study PRJEB35170, sample SAMEA104062450) | human gut metagenome | biome: human gut; feature: human-associated habitat; material: faeces | place: Denmark | collected 2012-10-08 ... | reverse complement strand
TTTCATACTCATGCAAACTGATAATACCCTTTTACGGGCTCAAAGCCCAGCCGCTCTTGCCGAAGAATATATTGTTAGAAGTATTTGGGATAATGTATTTCCCGCAGGCACCAATCTTCCTTCTGAGCGTGATTTAGCTGATAAAATCGGTGTCACGCGCACGACATTACGTGAGGTATTACAGCGTTTGGCTCGTGATGGCTGGCTTACCATTCAACACGGCAAGCCGACAAAAGTCAATGATATTTGGGATACAGCTGGTCCAAGCATCATTGAAACCTTAATTACCTTAGATCGCCAAAGCGCGCCGTTAATTATTGAAAATATGTTGTCATTGCGTAGTCGCATGTCGGAATCTTATATTTATGAGGCAGTAAAAAATTCACCTAAAGCCTCTGTCGCCTTGTTCAAAGGAATGGATGCTTTAGAGAATACCGCTGAAAGCTACATGGAATTTGACTATGCTTTATTTCGTCAATTTACGGTTATGGCTAATAAACCTTTCTATCGTTTAATTTTCAATAGCTTGCGTGGGGTTTATCATAAAATTGGTTTGCTATTCTTTAGTGACGAAAAACATCGTCAAGTGACACATGATTTTTATGTAGAATTGCGTGATATTTGTGAAAGAGGTCAATCCGATTTAGTGGTGGAATGTATTCGTAAACACAAGCAAGTGACTTCCGCTTACTGGCGAGCCATTTTAGAAAGCTTGCCAAAAGATTTAGCAACAGAATAATATGAAAAGTGCGGTTGAAAATGACCGCACTTTTTCCTTATATCAAAGACTCAATATTATGCGTATTCCAAGAATTTATCACCCAGAATCCCTTAAAAATCAATCTACTTGCCAACTTTCAGAGGATGCAGCTAATCACGTAGGGCGTGTACTGCGTATGACTGAAGGTGAGCAAATTGAATTATTTGATGGAAGTAATCATATTTATCCAGCAAAAATTATTGAAGCAAGCAAAAAAGCCGTTAAAGTAGAAATTCTTGGGTGTGAATTAAGTGATAAAGAGTCTAATTTACCGATTCATTTAGGGCAGGTTATTTCCCGCGGTGATCGAATGGAATTTACCATTCAAAAGTCCGTAGAGTTGGGCGTGAACGTGATTACACCATTATGGTCAGAACGCTGTGGCGTGAAGTTGGATGGTGAACGTATGGATAAGAAAATCCAACAATGGCAAAAAATTGCCATTGCGGCTTGTGAACAATGTGGCCGTAACGTTGTGCCAGAAATTCGTCCGTTAATGAAATTACAAGATTGGTGTGCAGAAAATGATGGCGCGTTGAAATTGAATTTACATCCAAGAGCCCAATATTCAATTAAAACCTTGCCTTCTATTCCTAAAGAAGGGGTTCGTTTACTTATTGGTTCAGAAGGCGGTTTATCACCTCAAGAAATCGCTCAAACTGAACAACAAGGATTTACTGAAATTTTATTAGGAAAGCGTGTGTTACGTACAGAAACAGCCTCTTTAGCGGCGATTAGTGCGTTGCAAATTTGTTTTGGAGATTTGGGATAATGATGGATTTACAAGGGCAATTTTTAATTGCGATGCCACAGTTGGAGGATTATTTCCAAAATACCGTGGTGTATATGTGTGAGCATAATGAGCAAGGCTCGATGGGCTTAGTGATTAATCAACCCACCGATTTAAGCATTGCAGAGCTATATTCAAAAATGAATTTTATGATGAAAAATGACCGTACTTTTAGCAATGAACTTGTACTTGCGGGTGGCCCAGTACATTCTGAGCGTGGTTTTATTTTACATAAGAAAGCCGCGAAAGAATTTGAGCATAGTTATAAAATTACCGATGAGATGTTTTTGACCACTTCGGCAGATATTGTGGAAACTTTTGGTTCAGAGGATGCGCCCGAAAAATATCTTGTTGCTCTCGGTTGTGCAAGTTGGACAGCAGGACAGTTAGAACAAGAGATTGCAGATAATGCGTGGTTAGTGGCACCTGCGTCAGACACCATTTTATTTGAAACCATTTATGAAGATCGTTATCCTGCAGCGAATCAATTATTGGGGATTAATCCTCATAATTTCGTCTTTTCACAGGTAGGGCATAGTTAATGGGCATCACGGTAATTGCATTTGATTTCGGTACAAAAAGCATCGGTTGTGCAGTCGGGCAAAGTATCACGGGTACAGCGCAAGCATTACCTGCATTTAAAGCGCAAGATGGGATTCCAAATTGGGATGCTATTGAAAAATGCTTAAAAGACTGGAAGCCTGATGTTATTGTGGTGGGATTGCCTTTAAATATGGATGGTACCGAGCAAGATTTAACACTTCGTGCGAAAAAATTTGCCAACCGCTTAAGTGGTCGTTTCGGTATCAAAGTAGAACTGCAAGATGAGCGCTTAACGACGGTTTCTGCGCGAGATGAAATTTTCCAACGTGGCGGTTATCGTGCTCTCAATAAAGGCAAAGTAGATGGAATCTCTGCTTGCCTAATTTTAGAAAGTTGGTTTGAAAACTATTCAGAATAAGCCAAAAATAAACCGCACTTTAAGGTGCGGTTTGTTGTATTTATGAGTTTATTTTTTTATCCAAATTAGGCTCGCCATTCGGCCAGTTTTGCCATCTCGACGATAGGAAAAGAAGCTCTCTTTTTCATTGAATGTGCAATGCTCCCCACCGTAAATTTGCGTAATCCCTAATTTGTTGAGGCGTTGAGTAGCAATTTGATAAAGATTGCCGAGGTATTTCCCTGGTTCCTTTGGGTCTGGCCGAAAAGCTGTTTCTGCAATTGGGTCAAAAGCCATAAATTGCTCAATCACTTCTTTGCCCACTTGGAATGCATTAGGGCCGATAGCAGGCCCAAACCACGCAATAATCTCTTCGGGGACAGATTGGAAACATTTCACCGTTTCTTCTAATACTCCATCACAGAGTCCACGCCAGCCCGCATGTGCCGCAGCCACTTCAGTACCTTGCTTATTAGTGAATAAAACCGGCAGGCAATCTGCTGTCATCACCAAACAGACTTGGTTTGGTTGGTTGGTGTAAACTGCATCAGCTTCAAAATTATTTCCCTCATAAGGTACTGTAACCACACGAGTGCTGTGTGTTTGAGTTAAAAACAACGGGAAATGTGGCAGATTAAATTTTTCGACCAGTAAAGTGCGGTTAGTTTTGACCGCACTTTTATCATCTTCGACATGATCACCCAAATTGAAACTATCGAAAGGCGGCAGGCTTACACCACCTTCTCTTGTGGTTGTAAAAGCTTGGATATGTGGTGGAACATTCCAGTTTGGAACAATGGTTTTCATCTTAATAATCCAATTCGTCTTTATGTTCGAGGTAATCCGCTTTTAAGGCATGAAGTAATTCGACAAAGTCATCTGGCAATGGCGCATACCACTCCATCATTTCTCCCGTAATTGGGTGAGCTAAACGCAACATAACAGCATGTAAGGCTTGACGTTTAAAATTGCGTAGTACCTCAGTGAAGGCTTCACTTGCGTTTTTAGGGGGACGAGGACGACCGCCATAAGTTTGATCACCTAATAATGGATGTGCGATATGCGCCATGTGCACACGAATTTGGTGAGTCCGGCCTGTTTCTAAACGTAAGCGTAAACGTGTGTAATTACGGAAGTTTTCCATGATGCGATAGTGAGTCACAGCTGGTTTCCCCATTGGGTGAACCGCCATTAATGTGCGTTTTGTCGCATGACGAGCCATTGGCTGATCTACTGTGCCACCTTTGGTCATAATACCACTTGCAACGGCTTCGTATTCACGAGTGATTTTGCGTTTTTGTAAATCACGCACAAGTTTTGTTTGTGCGGGAATCGTTTTAGCGACAACCATGAGACCCGTTGTGTCTTTATCTAAACGATGCACAATCCCTGCACGCGGTACTTCGGCAATAGGTGGATAGTGATAGAGTAGCGCGTTAAGTACCGTGCCATTTGGATTGCCCGCACCGGGGTGAACCACGAGATCTTTAGGTTTATTAATCACGATAATATCGTCATCTTCATAAACGATATTGAGCGGAATATTTTGCGGCTCAAAACGGTTTTCATCTTCCACTTCTACCGAAATTTCAATTTGCTCTCCGCCATACACTTTTGCACGTGGAATATCGGCAATTTCACCGTTCATTTTTACCTGTTTTGCTTCAATCCAGGTTTTTAAACGCGAACGGGAATATTCAGGGAACAACTCTGCGAGGGTTTGGTCTAAACGCTGTCCCATTTGCTCGGGCTGAATTTCAGCCGTTAAGGTCATTTGTGGCATAAAAAATCCATCTAAAAATTTAAAAAGTTGGCTTATTGTGTAATGTTCTATACAATATTCGTTAATTGTAACTTATTTATTGATTTTCGTAAAAATTAAGGAAAAAAGAATGCGTAAAATAAAATCTCTCGCACTTATTGCATTGACCTCATTCGCGATTGCAGCTTGTAGCAGTGGTAATAAAGAAGTGGAGCAAGCTTCTGTTGATGAGCTTTATGCAAAAGGTGCGGCTGCATTACAAGAAGGAAGCTATTCTGACTCGATTCGTTATTTAAAAGCAGCGACAGAGCGTTTCCCTGGTAGTACTTACCAAGAACAAGCAATGCTTGATTTAATTTATGCAAACTATAAAACACAAGATTACACAGCAACGTTGGTTACTGTAGATAACTTCTTACAGCAATTCCCACAAAGTCCAAACCGTGACTATGCAGTGTATATGGCGGGTTTAACAAACTTAGCAACGGCCGATAACATGATCCAAGATTTCTTTGGTATCGATCGTGCAACGCGTGAAACAACTTCAATGAAAACGGCGTTTTCTAACTTCCAAAGCTTAGTGCGTGCATTCCCAAATAGCCCATACTCACAAGATGCAGTAGCACGTATGGCATATATCAAAGATTCATTAGCTCGTCATGAATTAGAAATTGCGAAATTCTATGCAAAACGTGATGCGTGGGTGGCGGTATCAAATCGTGTAGTGGGTATGTTACAACAATATCCAGATGCCAAAGCGACTTACGAAGGTTTATTCTTAATGAAAGAAGCCTATGAAAAAATGGGTTTACAACAATTAGCGAGTCAAACTCAACAAGTCATCGATGCGAATAAAGATAAACAATTTGCAGATGTGAAAAAACCGGAAGAGTCTGATTTAATTCAACCGGTTAAAAAATAATCCCGTCCCTTGTGGGACGTGCTTGAATAAGCAAAATTATTCAAATAAAGGCTAGTCAAACTAATCAAATTGAGCTAGTATAAATTTAAAAGATTTCCTGGGGTGTTCGTGGATGGGTTATGTCCCTGAGCCGATACTTAGAACTTTATAAATCGGTTTCCCGCCATTGGTGTGTAGGCTTGACCTTTGACTTCGTCATTGGACTAAAGAAACCTAAAAATGGCCTTACCGGTTTCCTTGGACCGTCGGGTTCAAGGACTACTACTCGTAGCGGCACTCTGGGACCTTCCTTTAAAGTCCATTCTTTCTAATCGAATGAAATCAACACAGCAAACGCTTCGCAATCAACTCCGTCAACAAATTCGTAAAACACGAGCAAATTTGACCGCACTTCAGCAACAACAGGCGGAAGATTCCATCACTCAACAAGCGCTTGCATTAATTGAAGAACGAAATGCGCAGCATATTGCCTTGTATGTTTCCTTTGATGGTGAAATCTCCACGGATAAACTTATCAAAACCCTTTGGGCACAAGATAAACACGTTTATTTGCCAGTATTACACCCTTTCAATCCTAACCACCTTTTGTTTTTACGTTATTTGCCAGATACACCAATGCTGAAAAATAAATTTGGCATTTGGGAGCCAAAACTCAATGTGCAAAATGTATTGCCTTTGGATGAATTAGATATTCTTTTTACCCCACTTGTCGCTTTTGATAAAGAAGGGAATCGTCTTGGCATGGGCGGTGGTTTTTATGACCGAACCTTACAAAATTGGCAAAATTCTTCTTTTATTACTGTGGGATTAGCCCATCAATGTCAGCAAGTCGAACAGCTTCCAACTGAAGCGTGGGACGTGCCACTTCATCAAATCTTAGTTGCTTAAACCTATCAAGAAGTAAAATTTGATAGAAAAAATTAAAAATTGTCGATTTTTTCTCTTGAAATACCAAAAAAGGGTCTTATCTAATAACTCGTAAAGGGGGGGGGGACCCCAAGAATTTAATCAGGAGAAGATAAGCATATGAATATTGAAAAATTTACCACAAAATTCCAACAAGCACTCAGTGAAGCACAATCATTGGCGCTAGGTAAAGATAATCAGTTTATCGAACCAGTGCATTTATTGACCGCACTTTTAAATCAACAAGACGGTTCAATTGCACCAATTTTAACGACCAGTGGCGTGAATGTGGCGTTATTGCGTAATGAATTAAACGCCGAATTGAATAAATTACCACAAGTGTCGGGTAATGGCGGTGATGTGCAAATTTCTCGTCAATTACTTAACTTATTGAATTTATGTGACAAATTAGCTCAACAAAAACAAGATAAATTTATTTCCAGTGAATTGTTCTTATTAGCTGCGCTTGAAGAGCGAGGCGCATTAAATGACATTTTGAAAAAATGTGGTGCGAAAAAAGAACAAATTTTACAGGCGATCCAACATATTCGTGGAGGACAAAGCGTGAACGATCAAAATGCAGAAGAAAGCAGACAAGCTCTTGAAAAATATACTATTGATTTAACAGCTCGTGCTGAAAGCGGCAAACTCGACCCGGTGATTGGCCGTGATGAAGAGATTCGTCGAGCGATTCAAGTATTACAACGTCGTACCAAAAACAACCCAGTATTAATCGGTGAGCCTGGTGTAGGTAAAACCGCTATCGTGGAAGGTTTGGCACAACGTATTGTTAATGGTGAAGTACCTGAAGGTTTAAAAAACAAACGTGTACTTTCTTTAGATATGGGCGCCTTGATTGCCGGTGCGAAATACCGCGGAGAATTTGAAGAGCGTTTAAAAGCCGTTTTAAATGAGTTATCAAAAGAAGAAGGTCGCGTGATCCTCTTTATTGATGAAATCCATACTATGGTTGGTGCAGGTAAAACTGACGGTGCAATGGATGCGGGTAACTTATTAAAACCAAGTTTAGCGCGTGGTGAATTACACTGTGTGGGTGCAACAACACTAGATGAATATCGTCAATATATCGAGAAAGATGCGGCACTTGAGCGTCGTTTCCAAAAAGTCTTTGTGGACGAGCCAAGCGTGGAAGATACCATTGCGATCTTACGTGGTTTGAAAGAGCGTTATGAGATCCATCACCATGTGGATATTACTGACCCAGCAATCGTGGCAGCTGCAACGCTTTCACACCGTTATATTTCTGATCGTCAATTGCCGGATAAAGCCATCGACTTAATCGATGAAGCTGCTTCGAGCATCCGTATGGAAATTGACTCTAAACCAGAGCCGCTCGATCGTCTTGAACGCCGTATCATCCAATTAAAATTGGAACAACAGGCATTACAAAAAGAAGAAGACGAAGCAAGCCGTAAACGTTTAGACATGTTAGAAAAAGAACTTTCTGATAAAGAACGTGAATATGCTGAACTTGAAGAAGTTTGGAAATCAGAAAAAGCGACTCTTTCAGGTTCACAACACATCAAACAAGAGTTAGATGCGGCAAAAACTGAAATGGAGCAAGCGCGTCGTGCAGGCGATTTAAGTAAAATGTCTGAGCTTCAATACGGTCGTATTCCAGAATTGGAAAAACAACTTGCTGCCGCTGAAACTAGCGAAGGCAAAGAAATGACCTTGTTACGCTATCGTGTGACTGATGAAGAAATTGCGGAAGTGCTTTCTAAAGCAACAGGTATTCCTGTTTCTAAAATGATGGAAGGTGAGAAAGAAAAACTCTTGCGCATGGAAGAAGAATTGCACAAACGTGTGATCGGTCAAGAAGAAGCAGTTGATGCCGTCGCGAACGCAATTCGTCGTAGCCGTGCAGGGCTTTCTGATCCTAACCGCCCAATTGGTTCATTCTTATTCTTAGGTCCAACTGGTGTAGGTAAAACAGAGCTTTGCAAAACATTGGCGAAATTCCTCTTTGACAGCGAAGATGCAATGGTGCGTATTGATATGTCAGAGTTTATGGAAAAACACAGCGTATCTCGTTTGGTTGGTGCGCCTCCAGGCTACGTAGGCTATGAAGAAGGTGGTTACTTAACTGAAGCAGTTCGTCGTCGTCCATATTCGGTAATTTTGTTGGATGAAGTGGAAAAAGCTCATGCGGACGTATTCAACATCTTATTACAAGTATTGGATGATGGTCGTTTAACTGATGGTCAAGGTCGTACTGTGGACTTCCGTAACATAGTGGTGATTATGACCTCTAACTTGGGTTCTGATTTAATCCAAGGTAGCAAAAACGAAAGCTATGGCGAAATGAAAGCCTTAGTGATGTCAGTGGTGAGCCAACATTTCCGTCCAGAATTTATCAACCGTATTGACGAAACTGTGGTATTCCATCCACTTGATAAAGAAAATATCCGTGCAATTGCAAGTATTCAATTAGAACGCTTAGCAAAACGTATGGAAACTCGTGGTTACGAATTAGTGTTTACTGAAGCGTTATTAGATTTCATTGGTGAAGTCGGTTACGACCCAATTTATGGGGCGCGTCCATTAAAACGTGCAATCCAACAAGAGATCGAAAACAGCTTGGCACAACAAGTTCTATCTGGTCAATTATTACCAGGCAAAGTAGTCACAATCGATTATGTAGATGGCAAAGTTCAAGCCAGACAATAATGTGTAAAATAAAAAGCCATTTAGTGAAAGCTAAATGGCTTTTTTATGCTTTGGTAAAAGAGAAAATAGGGTAGAATGACGCTGTTTATAGCGTATAAAAATGAGGAAAAAAATGACCGCACTTTTAAAAATAGGTTTGGTTTCAGTATCAGATCGAGCATCAAGTGGTGTATATCAAGATCAAGGGATTCCTGAATTACAACAATGGTTAGAACAAGCGTTGATGGATCCTTTTGAAGTGGAAACTCGATTAATTCCAGACGAGCAGCCATTAATTGAACAAACACTGAAAGAATTAGTGGATGAGCACCATTGTCATTTAGTGCTCACAACAGGCGGTACAGGGCCGGCAAAACGTGATGTGACACCTGACGCAACGTTAGCGGTAGCCGATCGTGAAATGCCTGGATTTGGTGAGCAAATGCGTCAAGTGAGTTTACATTTTGTGCCGACAGCGATTTTATCTCGTCAAGTTGGTGTGATTCGTAAAAATAGCCTAATCTTGAATTTACCAGGTCAGCCAAAAGCCATCAAAGAAACCTTAGAAGGCGTGAAAGATGAGCAAGGTAAGGTCTTAGTGAAAGGGATTTTTAGTGCGGTGCCTTACTGCTTGCAATTAATCGATGGTATTTATATTGATACCAAGCCTGAAGTGATTACAAGCTTCCGACCGAAAGCCGCACGTCGCGAAAATTTGGAGAAATAAGATGAAAAAAATCGAAGCCATTATTAAGCCATTTAAATTAGATGATGTGCGTGAAAATTTATCTGATATTGGCATTAGCGGAATGACGGTGACTGAAGTTCGTGGTTTTGGTCGTCAAAAAGGGCATACAGAGCTTTATCGTGGTGCAGAATATATGGTGGATTTTCTGCCTAAAGTGAAAATTGAAATTGTCGTGCCAGATGATTTGCTTGAGCAATGTCTTGAAACCATTGTTGAAACCTGCCAAACAGGCAAAATCGGTGATGGAAAGATCTTTGTTTATGATGTAGAACGCGTGATTCGTGTTCGCACGGGCGAAGAAAATGAGGAAGCCATTTAGTGGAAAAAAACTTAAATTTTAACCGCACTGTAGTCGCTATGGCGGCTTTAGTGATTGTGTTTGCGGGAATTAAACTGGCGGCAGAAATTGTGGTGCCCTTTTTATTGGCATTATTTATCGCCATTATTTGTTCGCCAGTGATTAAAGCGATGACACAACGCAAAGTGCCACATGGTATTGCGATTGCTTTGTTGTTTATCTTGATTTTAATTGTATTCTTTTTCCTGGCGGGATTAATTAATAGCAGTGTGCAAGAATTTACGCGTTCTATTCCTCAATATAAAGTGCTGCTTTCGGAACGTATAAATGACGTCATGACGTTAGCTCAAAAACTGAAATTGCCGATTGTGATTTCTCGCGAAACTATTATGGAGCATTTTGATCCAAGTGTGATCATGAACTTTGTGAGCCGTTTATTATTAAACTTTTCTGGCGTGGTGACGAATGTTTTTGTGTTGATCTTAGCAGTGATTTTTATGCTGCTTGAAGCACCAACTATGAAGCATAAACTTGCTTTAGTTTTAAGTGACAATGAACATGATGTTGTCGCGGAAGAACATCACATTGATCGTATTTTAGACGGTGTGATTAGTTATCTTGGTGTGAAAACGGTGATTAGTTTGTTGACTGGCGTCATGACTTGGATTTTGTTGGACGTAGCGGGTGTGCAATATGCGATTTTATGGGCAACCTTAAGCTTCTTATTAAATTACATTCCGAATATCGGTTCAATTATTGCAGCAGTGCCTATTATTGTTCAAGCGTTATTGCTGAATGGATTTGGTGTAGGAATGGGCGTAACCGTCGGTATTATTGCATTAAATATTGTGATCGGTAATATTATTGAACCGAAAATGATGGGTAAAACCTTAGGCCTTTCTACCTTGGTCGTATTCTTTTCCTTACTTTTCTGGGGATGGTTACTTGGTACGGTAGGTATGTTGCTTTCTGTACCGCTGACAATGGCGTTTAAAATTACATTGGAAAGCTCCGAATCAACGAAGAAATATGCGGCTTTATTAGGTGATGTAAACGACTAAAGTGCGGTCAAAAATCACATGATTTTAGCAATAAAAAAGCCACCGTTATGGTGGCTTTCTTTTTATCTGATGTTTGATAAATTAAGGTAAATCATCGATTTCTTTATCCACTTTTGGTGGAATCATATGTTCACGGCGTAGGCCGATGTCATAAGCAATCGCAATTGCGATAAAGATTGATGAGTAAGTACCAAAACCGATACCGATTAATAACGCTAACGAGAAGTTATGAATGGATGGACCACCAAAGAAGAACAAGGCAATCACAACAAGAAGCGTTGTGAGAGATGTCATGATGGTTCTCGATAAGGTTTGCGTTAAGGAAATATCAATAATATCGATGGTTTCTACACGGCGAATTTTACGGAAGTTTTCACGCACACGGTCGAATACCACGATACTATCGTTGATGGAGTAACCTACAACGGAAAGAATTGCCGCCACAAAGGTTAAATCCATTTCAACTTGTAATGCAGAGAACACCCCGAGGGTGACAACTACGTCGTGCGCAAGTGAGGCGATACCGCCAACCGCTAAACGCCATTCAAAACGTGAACCGATATAAATCAACATCATTGCAAGGGTCGCAAGGGTGGCATAAACCGCACCTTGAGCTAATTCTTCACCGACGTTAGGCCCAACGAATTCAATACTGTTAATATGAATATTCGGGTCGATTGTTTGAAGCATCCCTTTAACGTGTTCACCGATACCTGAGTCGTTATTATCAGCTGGTAAGCGAATCATGACATCTTGCACAGAACCCGTTGTTTGTACAATTGGGCTTGCAATCCCGTTTTGATTTAATGTGCCACGGATTTTCTCTAAATCAGCGGGTTGTGAGAAGTGAGTATCAAATACCACGCCACCCGTAAAATCTAAGCCCCAGTTAAAGCCTTTTGTAATAATGAAGAAGAGGGAAATCGCCATCAAAATAGCAGAAAATGCATACCCTACAAATCTCACTTTCATAAATTCAGTGAGAGGGAATGGCAATTTAATCCCATTCACTTCACGGATAAAATGTCCGTTTTTATCTTTTGCAAATAATCTCATCTTATCCTACCTAAATTGATAATTTTTCAAGACGTTTACCGCCGTATAGGAAGTTCACGATAGCACGTGTTCCGGTAATTGCTGTAAACATTGAAATTGCCACACCTAATGCAAGAGTTACCGCGAAGCCTTGAATAGGGCCGGTACCCACAGCATAAAGAATGATTGCCGTTAAAATTGTGGTTAAGTTCGCATCGAAGATAGAGGAGAATGCACCGTTATAACCTTCGTTAATGGCTTGCTGGATTGGACGACCATTACGAATTTCTTCTTTGATACGCTCAAAAATAAGTACGTTGGCATCCACCGACATTCCCAGGGTTAATACGATACCCGCAATCCCTGGCATGGAAAGTGTTGCCCCAGGTAGGATAGACATTAAACCGACTAATAAAACGATGTTAATCACTAATGCGAAGCTTGCGATAACGCCGAAGATTTTGTAGTAAATCAACATGAAGAGGATAACTACAATTAATCCCCAGAAGCTTGCATTGATACCTTGTTCTACGTTTTGTGCACCAAGAGAAGGACCGATTGTTCGTTCTTCAACAATTTGCACTGGCGCAATTAATGCACCTGATTTTAATAACATAGAAAGGTTTTGTGCTTCTGCAGAACTGCTTACACCCGTAATTTGGAAGTTAGAACTAAAGCGACCTTGAATTGTTGCGACGTTA
>ERZ1106919.1902-NODE-1902-length-12613-cov-4.956283_pt1 | contig 12613 bp, 10 predicted proteins | sample MGYA00403654_ERZ1106919 | MGnify/ENA primary metagenome ERZ1106919 (study PRJEB35170, sample SAMEA104062450) | human gut metagenome | biome: human gut; feature: human-associated habitat; material: faeces | place: Denmark | collected 2012-10-08 ... | reverse complement strand
TGATCTTACACAGGTTGAATGTGCAAAGAACCTGGGTATCGGTGTCAGTACTCTTGCTCGCTGGGAAGCCCAGTTCAGAGATAATGACGGTGATATTCCCGTTATCGGTTCCGGCAGTTACGCTTCTGATGAAGCGAAGGAAATCGCCCGCCTTAAGCGTGAGCTGCGTGATGTACAGGATGCACTTGATGTGTTAAAAAAAGCCATCGGCATTCTGGGAAAAGATTAACAGAAGCTATCTATACTGAAGTTTCTGCAAAGGTGGAGGCTGCCAAAGTAACTGGACGCCGCGTCTCTATCTCCGGAATGCTGAAAATTTTAGGCGTGTCTCGCTCTGGATACAGATCCTTCCTTAATCGAAAGGTATCTCCTACTCGTCAGCGAAAAAATGCCGTTAAAAAGGAAATCCAGAAAATATATGATAATTCTAAACAGAATTATGGCGCCCCTAAAATTGCACAGAAACTACGTAAATCTGGCAAAACCATCAGTCAACGCACCGTAGGTAAATACATGCGTGAAATGGGCATTCGTGCCCAGTGGACTAAACCGTGGACTACTACCACCAAAGATTCTGATTTTAGCAAAGAACTCCACAACATTCTCAACGAACAGTTTAATCCTGAACGTCCTAACGCTGTCTGGTGCACAGATATAACTTATATCTGGACGCAGGATGGTTTTGTATACCTTAACTGCGTTATGGACTTGTATGCCAGAAAAATCATTGCCTGGACTCTTGCAGACACTATGGAAGTATCTACAGTTATCGAAACAATCAACAAGGCAAAAGCCTGTCGTAATACTGATTTACCACTTATTATCCATTCAGATCGTGTCAACCAGTATGTTTCAAATGCGTGGCGTGAAGCCACTGAAAAGATGCAGCAAAGCTATTCTCATAGTGGTTGGCTTTGTCAAGAAAAGTGTGTAAGTTTTTTAAAAATCATAAAAATTATGTTAATGCTTCAAATCATGTGCTCGTATTTTTCAATACGGGCACTGATTTTTTCATTTGTAGCCAGTTGATTCCTGACCATTGCCCAATTTTGAACCTTACTGCCATTCCACTTTTTGTAAAGCTCGGTTGTGCGTAAATAGAGCAATTTAAGTAGTGCGTTTTCATTTGGAAAAGCACCCTTTTTTGTAACTTTTCTGAAACTTGAATTTATGCTTTCAACCGCATTGGTTGTATACATAACCTTACGAACGGCGCTGCCATAATCGAAAAGCTGCTCGACATGGTTGAAATTTCGTTTTCACACATCAACTGCTCCGGGATATTGTGACCACTCCTGACAAAACTGTTCAAATGCTTTTCTGCATCCATTAAGACTTGGTGCTCCGTAAACTTTTTTAAGCGATTGTGTTAATTTTTTGTAGTCCTTGCTTGGCACATATTTAATTGAATTTCGAATTAAATGTACGATACAACGCTGCACAACAACATCTTTAAATATCGCTTTTGCACCGTCTTCAAGACCGGAAACACCGTCCATGCAGATAAACAATATGTCCTCCACACCTCGTCCTTTTAATTCATCAAATATTTGCATCCAAGTGTGTTTGCTTTCGCTTTCGTTAAGCCACAGCCTAAAATGTCCTTTTGTCCGTCAATATCATAGCCTAAAATTGTATATACTGCATAATTCTTGCTCTCATACTCTTTTCTGATAGTGACATACATACAATCGACAAACAGAAATGTATACATCCTTTTTAGAGGTCTGTTTTGCCAATCGTCAAGTTTATCTAAAACGCAATCGGTTATTTGCGACACTGTTTCGTGCGAAATTTCAAAGCCGTATATATCCTCAATCGTTTCGGCAATATCCCGCTGGCTCATTCCTCTTGCATACATAGCTAATACCTTTTCTTCAATCTCGGATACATCCTTTTGCCGCTTTTGTACAAGCTTCGGTTCAAAGCTTGAAGCTCTGTCACGAGGCACTTTAATTTCAACCTCTCCTGCACTTGTTCTGACTTTCTTGTTGGTGTAGCCGTTACAACGGTTATCGGTAGACTTTGCAACGTGATCGTTACTTTCATATCCGAGGTGGCTGTTCATTTCGCCTTGCAGCATTGCTTCAAACATCGGACCGAAAATATCCTTTAATGCGTCTTGCATATCGGCTACACTTTTTGGTTTGTACTGTTCGATAATTTGCTTTGCGAGGTTCTCGCCCGGTGTGCTTTCCTTTTTCTTTGGCATTTCGTTCATTCCTTTTTCCTTTCTTTCATTGTAGCACACTTTCCCGAAATTGAAAAAGTGTGCAAGCTATTTTTTAACTTACACACTTTATTTTACAAGCTCATCCAGGGCGGTAATCTTGAAGTACTCAGGGTTCTACTCGGTCATAGTTCTATCTCAATCACTCAAATATATATTCATTTGGCTGCACAAATGCAATTAGTGAATAATAAGTTTGATAGTCATTTAGACACCTTGACTTAGACACCTTGACTTTTTGGCAAGCAAAAAAGAAAAGCACCGACTTCAAAAATCGGTGCTTTTGGCTGGGCTGGCGGGATTCGAACCCACGGGTGACGGAGTCAAAGTCCGTTGCCTTACCGCTTGGCGACAGCCCACCGTTTAAACCCAACTCGTGGTTTTTAAATCAAAAGCCGCACAAAAGTAAAATGTGCGGCTTTATGGTGACCCATCGGAGATTCGAACTCCGGACACCTTGATTAAAAGTCAAGTGCTCTGCCAACTGAGCTAATGAGTCAAATGGGGTGGAATGACGGATTCGAACCGTCGGTCTCCAGTGCCACAAACTGGCGCGTTAACCAACTACGCTAATCCCACCATGTGGCGCGGCAAAAGGGACTCGAACCCCTGACCTACTGCTTAGAAGGCAGTTGCTCTATCCAGCTGAGCTATTGCCGCATACTTAACTTAAAAATTTGTTTTTCCCTTAAGTCAGCTTCATTATTATACATCAGCAAACTCCATTTGTCAACACTTTTTTTTATTTTTTTATAATTATTTTCCTGTTTTAATTTGATGATGAAGTTAATGATATAGGCATTTTAACACATTGCAGATAATAATGTCAATATCACTTGGTATTAATATCGAAATGTTGTTATCAATTAAGTTATCTTAATCAGTCCCTTTATTATGAACCATTCTTTGCGCAAGTGCAATGTTTCTGTATTCGGGTTCGTGACTTACTTCTCTTATAAGTTTAATAAAAGGAGGAAGCTTGTAAGGCTGATCTTCTGACAGCAATTCTATCTCAAGCGTTGCTCTGTCATTCCAAAACGGATATACATCAAGTTCAAAATATTCGTCATCATACACTATGCAATATCTGTCCTTTGAAATAATACCCGTTATACATTCTTTTCTTGAAAGATAATTATTGTATTCGGCTTGTGTCAAATAAGATTCTTTTTCTATCCTTTTTAAATCATTAATCTTGATTTTTACCGTTTTAATATATACTGCGTCTTTGCCGTAACCACGTTTCCGTATTCTGAACATTCCTTCCTCGGGAGTGTTTAAATATGCCTGAGTAATCGCAACCTTTCTGCAAGCAGTCATATTATTAAGATAATCAATATCAGGGTATTCTATCAAAAACTTACGCTCAATTTCAAGAGGTTCCGGAACACCGATAAACCCTAATACTTCTTTAAGCAAATTATCGAGCCTTTTATTAAAATCACTGTTATTTGGTATAACTCGCAGGTGTGATGTGCCTGTCCATATAGAAAGTAATTTTTCGTCAAGTTCCTTGGCGAGCCTTACATCTTCTTTTCTGACAGAATTGCAGTTCTTAATGTAAGTGTTTTCATCTGTACAAGCAACACTTTTTAAGTGAAATACAGCATCATACGAATTTCTTAATACATCTTCATTTTTATTACTTATTGAAATATATTTTTTAAATTCGGCATCGGTAACATATGCTTTGCTGTCAAGCAATCCTCTGTCAAATAAAATTACAGCCTTTTCCCCATTGTATGCCTTAGCTTTCTCTTCGAGAGAATTTTCTTCTTTTAATTGAGTTTCAAAAAGTTGTTTATGGAACTCATATACACCAAGTTTTTGCGGAGTAATGCCGTTGCTCAATAAATTACTTGCAATTTCTTCTAATATAAAAACTTTTATATTTAACTTTTCAAGTTCATCTTTCAAAAAATTCAAAGCAGTTGTTTTACCGCCACATGGACCGCCTGTCAAAACTATTTTAATTACCTCAGCCATAAATTCACCTCATTTAATTTATTATAACCTTTGAAATATTTATTATTATTCTGTATTTGAAAAAAGACGATTGCAAAATTAATCTGCAATCGCCTTTTTAATATTACTTACTTCGTTTTTTACCGAAAATTATTGTTCCTGCAAAACCTGCTGCACACAAACCGACAAGCACACCTAAGAAAGTGAGATTATCACCTGTTTTTAAGGTAATAGGCTCAACATACTGTGTTTTATAAACCGTTTTTTCCTGAACAACGGTTTTAACTGTAGGAGTCGGCTGTACAGTTGTCGGTTGCGGTTGTGGCTCTGTTCCTGCTATTTTATCAAACAAATAAACATAAACAACATCTTCAATTCCGGATACAATTTCAGTCGGTTCAACATCCCACTTGCCGTTTTCATAACCGTAATTTGCTGTCATACCTGTAGGAATATTGATTCTTGCAGTACCGTCGACATTCCACTTACCCTCTTTGTCAAGCAAAGTTACATAGTAAGAAATATCATTTGAAGTCTTATCTTCCCAAGTACCGTTTACTACTTTAAAGGTAATTTTCTTCTGATATTTATCCGGTATTCCGTCAGGCTTTTCTCCGTCACCTATCTTATCTACTTCCCATATTGCCGTGAAGATATAGGCTACATCGTCTTTGCCTTTCTGCTTATCCCAACCCATAAATACATAATTTGTTCTCGTTGGATCTTCGAGTTTTATATTCTTTTCAAGAACAAATGTTGCTACATCATCACCCGAAAAGGTTTTGTTATCGTGAACCCATACACCGCCGTTCGGCTTTACCTGTATTTTCTTTCCGTACTCTACTACCTGGGTAGCAGGTGTTGGTTTATCGTTTTCGTTTGGTTCTTTGTAATCAACTTTCGGGTCGGTTTTCTTTGTAAAAGTATAAGTGTAAGTTTCCGCATTTGTTCCCTTTACAGGCGACTTTGGCTCAATGTCCCACTTGCCGTTTTCATAACCGTAATTTGCTGTCATACCTGTTGGAATATTGATTTTGGCAGTACCGTTGACATTCCACTTACCCTCTTTGTCAAGCAAAGTTACATAGTATGAAATATCATTTGCACTCTTATCTTCCCAAGTACCGTTTACTACTTTAAAGGTTACTTTTTTCTGATACTTATCTGGTATTCCGTCAGGCTTTTCTCCGTTGCCTATCTTATCTACTTCCCATATTGCTGTGAATTCATATTTTCTGTCAATTGAATCTGTAATTTGTTGGCTGTTGCTATAAGTGCTTTCACCGCACTTCCAACCGTCAAATACATACTCATACTTAGTTGGTTTATTATCAATTGTTTTTACGAATTCACCCTCACGGTAAACAAATTTTGTATCGCCGTTGAGTGTACCACCATCAAGATTATAAACTACAGAGTAATATTTTATCTCTATGCTGTTATCATCACTGTCAATGGTAAGAACCGCATTATCAATCTGTTTATAATCATTACCGTCTTTTAAAAGCACTTTATAATTGCCTTTAGCAAGTTCTGCAGTATAACCGTTATCACCGCTCTGCAAGACAATGTAATCACTGTCAGACTTTACGGCAACCTCGTACGGTTTACCGAATATGCTTTCGGTATCCGCTACAGTATCATCAAGGTTGAAAACCACACTTGATGTATAGCAGTCCTTTGTTGTGTCTTTTACATAGGCGTATGCAGTTTTAGTTGTACCGTTCTCGTCAATATAACTGCCCCGTACCTCTATGTTATATTCAGTAGAGGGAGTAAGACTGCTAAAAGTTATTTTGCCGTCAATTACTTCACCCTTAACACCCTCAAGATAATATTCGCATCTGTCATCAAGATTTGTAAGAGTGAGTGTTGTTGCAGTTGTGGAAGTGTTAGGTTTTTTAAATACTATTACGGTTGTAGTCGAACTGTTTTCCGAGCTTTTATGGAATTTGCAGTTTCTCTTTTGAAGATTAATTTTAATTACACCTTCACCGGCTTTTAAACCGGTTATTGAGTAACCGCTTTCTGACTTGCTTAAACTTATGCAATCGCTGCCGGAAATTATTGTTCCCTGACTTACATAACAGGCAGGACATACAACATGAACAACCGAGCTTTGACCTAAGAGGTTAAGAATATCAACGCTCTCTCCCTCAAACACGCCAAACACAGCGTTTGCCATATCTTTTGACAGGTCATAATTTTTAAAATCGTCATCATACGACGCTGTCGCAATGATATTTCCGTCAGAATCCTTTGCTGTTACGGAAATGCCGCCTTTTAATTTTTCAGCGTTAACAGATGCACCGTAAACTGCCGCATAAGCAAAGCCTTTGAGCGAATAGCTGCGGTTATAAGATCTGCCGCTCATATTATCAGATGCGAACAAGCCTTTATCCGAATTGTAAATTTCAATTTCGCTTTTTGTGCCACGCACCACAGCCATATCGTGCTTGTCAAATACATACAGATAAGTGCCAAGCTTATTTTTCCATTCATAAGTCAGCTCTTGAGGATTACCATCGTAATTGCTTACTTTTGCCATTAAAAGCTCACTTGAACGAAGATCTTTACTGTCGCCCCTCATAAATCCGACAATTTCTACTGTCGGATTTGCACCGTCAAGCGCAAGTACGGCCGAGGGAACACCCACCGCACCCAAAATTGTTGCTGCCAATATAAAGCAGAAAACTCTCTGCAATGCTGACAACAACGTTTTTTTGTGTTTTTTTAACATTGCCATATATTACCTCCATGCAAATGATTATATGCAGAAGACAGGCAAATAATACACGGCAAAACAAAAAGGGAAAGCTAAACTTCCCCTTGTCCTAAAAAATTCCGTATTTAGTTTTTAATCGCTGCAATTTACTTCCGATTGGTTTTGTAAGCAGCAACAGGAATATTACATTTGAAACCATATAAACAACGGTAAACGGTGCTGCGGTTGTAATGCTTGCCACAAATCTTGCTATATTAAATGTGCCGTCAGCCCAGAGAGTTGTCCATACATCCATTATAAAAGAAAATACTATGCCCGATAGAGCACCGTAAATAATAAGCAACACCTTACTCTCAACAAGTCTTTTAGCAAGCAAGCCCGCCAAAAATCCGATAAGTCCCCACGCAAGCATTTGAAACGGAGTCCACGGTCCTTGTCCAAAATAGAAATTTGAAACCACAGCAGAAAAAGATCCTGTAATAAAACCTGCTTCACTGCCAAGATAAATAGCGGTAATAATTACAATTGCAGTAACGGGCTTAAAAAACGGAATGGGAGCAAATACAAACCTGCCCGCTACAGACAATGCCGTCATAACAGCTATTATAACAATTCTGCGTGCATCGTTTTTACCTTTTTCAAAAGAAATAAAAAACGGAATACAGGCAACCACCGACAAAGCAAGCGATATAAAGGCATATTTGCGGTCGCCGAAGAAAAACACTCCGCAAAGTACAATAAGCGGCGCAACCACAAAAACACATAAGTATTTTATTATCTTTTTAGCAGTCATTTTACTCCTCCTTAACAGCGGAAATCAACTCTTCCGTTGTTATAATGCCGTCTTTTATACCTCGTGAAATTTTATTTGCAGAAGTCGTATAAAATCGTTTTCCGCAATAAAATTCATGCGGTTCAAGTCTTTTTGAAAGAGTACCGTTAAAAAGCATTGCACATACGGTGGAAACTTCAGCCGAAAAATCAAGGTCATGTGTAACAAGTAATATTGTAATTTGGTTGTCGGAAAGTTCTTTTAAAGTTTTTGCAAGTTCTGCTTTTGAAAAACTGTCACAACCCTTTGTCGGTTCGTCAAGCAATAATATTTTCGGTTCGAGAAGTAAAAGTTTTACAAAACCTGCACGCTGAATTTCACCTCCGCTAAGGTCATACGGATGGTGATTTAAAAGACGGTGTACATTAAATTTTTCTGACAATTTATTTATTTTTTCCAAATCCCCGCTCACGCTTTTAAAGTCTTCAAGCAAGCTGTCTTTAACAAATAACAATTGTGGATTTTGAGGCATAGTAGCTGTTTTTTCATTTAGTTTCACCTTGCCTCTGTACGGCTTAAGCCTTGCTCCTATTACGGAAAGCAAAGTTGATTTTCCGCTGCCGTTTGCACCGACAACCGAAAAAATTTCTCCTCTGTTTACCGATAAATTAAGACCGAGGAGCACATCATCAGACTTTTTATCATATCTGAAATATACATTTTTAACCGATAATATTTCATCGTCGGAATTATTATTCTGCAATGTATGTTCTGTAAAAGAATTATTTTTGCTATATTTTGCAAAAAGTTCTCTGCCTTCTTTGACCGTAACGGGGCATTGCGATTTACAATCCGTTACGGAATAAAGCCGTGCAGGCACGGGCAAAGCGAGCATCATAGGATGATTTTTTGAAATTTTGCTAAGAGCGTTGCAAGTATCTTTAGGTGCGGTATCGGTAATTATTTTTCCTTGCTCCATAACAATAATTCTGTCTGCAACGGGAAACAGTTTTTCAAGTCTGTGTTCGGTAATAATTACAGTGATACCCAAGTCTTTATTAAGTTTGTCAAGAATTGTAAAAAAGTTTTTTGCCGATACAGGGTCAAGCTGACTTGCGGGTTCGTCAAGAATTAATACATCAGGCTCGGCAACAGATGCCGCCGCAAGATTAAGAATTTGCATCTGACCGCCCGAAAGTGAGTTTGTCTTTTGTTCTATTATTTTTGAAAGTCCAAAGTAAGTAGCCGTTTCACTTATTTTAATATTTATTTCTTCACTCGACATTCCCATATTCTCAAGCGTAAAGGCAAGTTCATGGAGTACGGTATCGGTTACTGTTTGATTTTCGGGATTTTGCGAAACATAGCCAATTTTAAAAGCCGTATCTTCTTCACCCGCCAGAAACTGCAGGAAGAACTGAAAGATTTTCGCTAAACCTTTAACTATATTATTTATCAATTCCAAATTAGATATTTTAGTGCAGATTTTTAATTGTATTAGTTTAAGGCAGAAGAGTTACAATCTCTTCTGCCTTTTTTTGCTAATCTATTCTGCATGCCCCCTCCCTTACGAAAGAAAAAAACTCCCGCTCAATAAAAAAAGACTCTTCCTCAATACAAACAAAAAAGCATAGCATCTTTCCTGTTTTCCCCACTAATAAAGCATTTCCCAAACCACATCTTTTTCAAGTAAATAAGCATTTAACAATCGGTTGAAAACTTCTCTAAAAGATTTTTATGGAAAATTGTGGGGAATTGTGGGGAATTTCCTACTTTTACGGTCTCTTTATTATAATAAGGTAAATGATACGTTTTTTAGGCAATATTGAAGTCAGGGCGGACGCAAAAGGAAGAGTGTTCATCCCAGCCACCTTCAGGAAGCAATTGCAAGCTGCCTCCGAAGAGAGACTCATTATGCGTAAAGACGTATTTCAAGACTGCCTGACACTGTACCCCGAGAGCGTGTGGAACGAGGAGTTAAACGAACTCCGGAGCAGGCTGAACAAATGGAATAGTAAACACCAGCTCATTTTCAGACAGTTTGTGAGTGACGTCGAAATAGTTACGCCCGACAGCAACGGACGCATACTAATCCCGAAACGTTACTTACAGATTTGTAATATCCATGGAGATATACGATTTATCGGCATCGACAACAAGATAGAGATATGGGCAAAAGAACGGGCAGAACAACCGTTTATGTCTCCCGAAGAGTTTGGTGCAGCATTAGAAGAGATTATGAACGATGAAAATAGACAAGATGGAGAAAGATGATTTGACATACCACGTACCAGTATTGCTAAAGGAAAGCGTTGACGGAATGAATATTCGTCCGGACGGAACGTATGTAGACGTTACCTTCGGAGGAGCGGGACATTCGCGCGAGATTCTTTCACGCCTTGGAGAAGGCGGACGTCTGCTGGGATTCGACCAGGATGAGGATGCCGAACGGAATATCGTCAATGATACCCACTTCACCTTTGTACGCAGTAATTTTCGTTATTTGCAGAATTTCCTGCGTTATCATGGCATTGAGCAGGTAGACGCTATTCTGGCTGACCTTGGCGTATCCTCCCACCATTTCGACGACAGCGAACGCGGCTTCTCCTTCCGTTTCGACGGAGCACTGGATATGCGCATGAACAAACGTGCAGGAATCACGGCAGCCGACATCATCAACACATACGAAGAAGAACGGCTCGCAAACCTTTTCTACCTGTACGGCGAACTGAAGAACAGCCGTAAACTGGCATCTGTCATTGTAAAAGCCAGAAACGGACAGTCTATCCGGACAATCGGTGAATTTTTGGAAATCATCAAGCCGCTTTTCGGACGCGAACGGGAGAAAAAAGAATTGGCGAAAGTATTTCAAGCACTTCGCATTGAAGTAAATCAGGAGATGGAAGCACTGAAAGAAATGCTGTCAGCTGCTACCGAAGCGCTCAAACCGGGCGGACGCCTTGTGGTTATCACTTATCATTCACTGGAAGACCGGATGGTGAAGAATATAATGAAAACAGGCAACGTGGAAGGCAAAGCGGAAACCGACTTTTTCGGGAATCTGCAAACCCCGTTCCGGTTAGTCAACAATAAGGTGATTGTTCCCGGCGAAGCGGAGATAGAAAGAAACCCACGGTCGAGAAGTGCCAAATTACGAATAGCAGAGAAAAAATAGTCTCAGATATGGAAGAAGAAGTAGTAGACAAAAAGACAGAAGAGGGCAAGAAGAAAAAACGCACCTCATTGAAAAGTATTCTGGGAGGAGATATCCTCGCCACAGACTTTTTCCGTCGGCAGACGAAGCTGTTGGTACTGATTATGGTATTCGTTATCTTCTATATCCACAACCGTTATGCCAGCCAGCAACAACAGATTGAAATAGACCGGCTGAAAAAAGAATTAATTGACATTAAATACGATGCGCTGACCCGTAGTTCGGAGCTGATGGAGAAAAGCCGTCAGTCACGTATCGAGGAATATATATCAAACAAGGAAAGTGATTTGCAGACTTCCACCAATCCGCCTTATCTTATTAAATAAGGTATGAGTTGGGAGTTTTAAAAGAGAATAAGCACTGTGGCAGTAAATAAGAAAAATATAATGACCCGTTACTTCTTTGTCATTCTGATAATGGCATTGATAGGAGTAGCAATTGTCGTTAAGGCAGGCGTGACCATGTTTGCCGAACGGCAGTACTGGCAGGATGTAGCCGATCGTTTCGTAAAAGAAAACGTAACGGTGAAGCCTAACCGTGGAAACATTATTTCTTCTGACGGTAAACTAATGGCCAGTTCACTGCCTGAATACAGAATCTACATGGACTTTATGTCCGGTGAAAAGGACGAAAAAAGAAGAAAGAAGGATCAGGCACGCCGGGATTCCATCCTCAAAGCAAATATGGATTCGATCTGTATCGGACTCCACAAGATATTCCCTGATAAGAGTGCGGCACAATTCAAGGCGCACCTTCAGAAAGGACGACAGGCAAAAAGCCGTAACTACCTGATTTATCCGAAGCGTATCTCCTATATACAATATAAAGAGGTGAAACGTCTGCCTGTTTTCTGTCTGAACCGTTATAAAGGAGGATTCAAGGAACTGGCATACAATCAGCGCAAGAAACCTTTCGGCTCATTGGCAGCCCGCACCTTGGGAGATGTATATGCTGATACAGCTCAAGGAGCCAAGAACGGTATAGAACTTGCATTCGATACGATTCTGAAAGGACGTGACGGGCTGACTCACCGCCAGAAAGTAATGAACAAATACCTGAATATTGTCGATGTCGCCCCTATCGACGGCTGCGATCTGATCACTACTATCGATGTAGGCATGCAGGATATTTGCGAAAAAGCATTGGTAGACAAACTGAAAGAGCTGAATGCTACCGTAGGTGTAGTCGTATTGATGGAAGTAACAACCGGAGAGGTAAAAGCCATCGTTAATATGACCCAAGGCAGAGACGGCGAATATTACGAGGTACGCAATAATGCAATCAGTGATATGCTTGAGCCGGGATCCACTTTCAAGACGGCATCTATCATGGTAGCTCTGGAGGACGGAAAAATCACTCCGGACTATATCGTAGACACCGGCAACGGACAAAAGCCGATGCACGGTCGTGTCATGAAAGACCACAACTGGCATCGCGGAGGATATGGCAAACTGACTGTTACCGAGATTCTGGGAGTATCATCCAATGTAGGAACTTCCAGCATCATTGAAAACTTTTATGGAAGTAACCCGCAGAAATTTGTAGACGGACTGAAACGGATGAGCATTGACCAACCTCTCCACCTGCAAATATCAGGAGAAGGAAAGCCGAACATTCGCGGTCCGAAAGAACGCTATTTTTCGAAAACGACATTGCCGTGGATGAGTATCGGTTATGAAACTCAGGTTCCGCCGATCAATATTCTGA
>ERZ1106919.1894-NODE-1894-length-12647-cov-2.982608_pt1 | contig 12647 bp, 10 predicted proteins | sample MGYA00403654_ERZ1106919 | MGnify/ENA primary metagenome ERZ1106919 (study PRJEB35170, sample SAMEA104062450) | human gut metagenome | biome: human gut; feature: human-associated habitat; material: faeces | place: Denmark | collected 2012-10-08 ... | reverse complement strand
ATTATATTACCGCTTCTTTAACCTTATACATGGTACATTTAATTTAACCGTTAACGCTGAAAAATACTAGAGAGATGGAAAATAACGACAAGCAGATTGAATTAAAGTTTCAGAGGTTTTTTACTGTGAATTTTCCGAAAGTAAAGAACTTTGCTCAAATGCTGCTTAAATCTGAAAGTGATGCAGAAGATGTGGCTCAAGATGTTTTCTGTAAGCTTTGGATGCAGCCGGAGTTATGGCTGGATAATGATAAAGAACTAGATAATTACATTTTCATAATGACTAGAAATATAGTTCTGAACATCTTTAAACATCAACAGGTAGAGCAAGAATATCAGACGGAGGTTATAGAAAAAACTTTTCTTTATGAATTGACAGAAAAGGAAGAGATATTGAATAGTGTGTATTATAAGGAGATGCTCTTAATTATTCAGTTGACACTGGAGAAGATGCCGAAGCGTCGTCGGTTGATATTCGAACTAAGTCGTTTCAGGGGATTAAGTCATAAAGAAATAGCTGATAAACTCGATGTTTCTATCCGAACAATAGAGCATCAGGTTTATTTGGCATTGATCGAATTAAAGAAGGTACTCCTCTTTTTTATTTTTTTCTCTGATATTTTTAAGTAGTATGTATGTAGTAGTTGTATTTAGTGTATAAAGCCCAAAAAGAAAGAAAAAGATTCATGAAAGATTATATTCAACAACTCATAGAATTGTTCGGCCATAATAACTATTCAGCCGATACGCATAAGAAAGTGCAACAGTGGTTGGCTGATGAGGAGCATGTTGATGAAAAGAGTGAGGCTCTTCGTGAGCTTTGGAAACAAGCAGGAGAACAGAAAGTGCCTGATGGCATGCAACAATCAATACAACGAATGCGGCAGAATCTGGGAATGCAGTCTATTACTTCACGTAGAAATTACCAGTTGCTTATATGGAGAGCTGCAGCTATTTTATTGTTAGCAGTCTCATCTGTTTCTATTTATTTGATGTTGGAAAAGGAACGGCCGGAAAAAGATTTAGTTGAATGCTATATACCGACAGCGGAAATTCGTGAACTTACATTACCGGATGGTACATATGTCATGTTGAATTCGAAGAGTATACTACTATATCCGGAAAAATTTACAGGAGAGACTAGAAGTGTATATTTGATTGGTGAGGCCAACTTTAAAGTGAAACCGGATAAGAAGCATCCTTTCATTGTAAAGGCCAATGATTATCAAGTTACTGCTTTAGGTACTGAATTTAATGTAAATGCTTATCCGGAAAATAGCGAACTGATGGCTACTTTGCTGGAAGGTAGTGTGAAAGTTGAATTCAATAACTTGCTGTCCAATATTATTTTAAAGCCTAATGAACAGTTGGTGTATGACAAACATACGAAAGCGCACAACCTGCGGATGCCGGAGATAGATGATGTGACGGCATGGCAACGTGGGGAATTGGTTTTTAGTAATATGTATCTGGAGGATATTTTTACAAGTCTTGAACGCAAATTTCCTTATGCTTTTGTATATAGCCTTCATAGCTTGAAAAAGAATACATATAGTTTCCGCTTCTCCAAACAGGCGAATCTGGAGGAAGTTATGAAGATTATATCGCAAGTTGTTGGAAATGTAAACTATGTTATCAAGGGAAATAAGTGTTATGTAACTAGTAAAGAATGAATATATTGTAGAACCTTTTAAATTTAATACGTAATGCAAAAAAATACCCGGAAGGAATGGCCGTTCCTCCCGGATATGAAATCAATCTCTTTTAATATTAGCGTAATATTGACGCTATTCTGAATGATCCTAGAATAATAACCAATTAACTAATACTAAAGATGCTACAAATCTACGAAAAAATAGCTCATAAGCGGGTCTTTCTCACTTTTTTAAGTCTTATTCTTATACAGACTTTCGCTTTGGCTCAAAATGATAGTAAAATAACTATCCAACAAAAGAATATTACTGTCATTGATGCCTTAAAGACTGTGGAAAAACAGTCTAAAATGTCTATAAATTATAGTGATTCCGAATTGACAGGAAAAGTAATAGCCCAGTTAAATTTGCAGAACGCATCCCTCGAAACCGCACTTGATACCATCTTAAAAGGGACGGGCTTTTCATTCCAAATACAAGGTAACTACATTATAATAGCTGAAAAGAAGCCTGTAGTTGCACAAATCCTTAAAAATATCAAAGGAAAGGTTACTGATGAGAGCGGTGAACCGTTGATTGGAGTAAATATATCTGTGGATGGTAGTTCTACAGGTACGATTACCGATTTCGATGGTAACTTTACGATCAAGGCAGCAGAGAAATCTATTCTCAAAGTATCTTATATCGGATATGCTGCACAGATAATTCCTGTTTCCAAGAAAGATTTCTATCCGGTTGTAATGAAGCAGGATACAGAAGTGCTCGATGAAGTTGTTGTAACGGCATTGGGTATCAAACGTGCAGAAAAGGCGTTGTCTTACAATGTACAACAAGTCAAGGGAGATGCACTGACTACGGTAAAAGATGCTAACTTCGTAAACTCGCTGAACGGTAAGATAGCCGGAGTGAGTATTAACAAAAGTGCTAGTGGAGTTGGTGGTGCGACACGTGTTGTAATGCGTGGTGCAAAATCTATCGAAGGTGATAACAATGCTTTGTATGTGGTGGACGGTATTCCTTTGTTCAATACCAATATGGGAAATACCGACAGTGGTATTATGGGTGAAGGTAAGGCCGGAACAGAAGGAATCGCCGACTTCAATCCCGAAGATATTGAAAGTCTTTCTGTTTTGAGTGGTCCTTCGGCTGCTGCGTTGTATGGTAGTAGTGCCGCTAACGGTGTAATTTTGATTACCACTAAAAAAGGAAAAGAAGGAAAACTTTCAGTGCAGTTCTCTTCTTCTTCAGAGTTCAGCAAAGCTTATATGACTCCTGAGTTTCAAAATACGTATGGTAACAAAAAAGATATGTATGAAAGCTGGGGTGAGAAACTGTTGACTCCTACAAGTTATGATCCTAAGAAGGATTTCTTTAATACCGGAACCAACTTTATTAATTCGGTTACGTTGACCACCGGTACGAAATCGAATCAGACTTTTGCTTCTGTTTCTTCTACCAATTCCAAAGGTATTGTGCCTAATAATGAATATGAACGTTTGAATTTCACAATCCGTAATACGGCAACTTTCCTTAATGATAAATTACAACTCGATTTAGGTGCGTCGTATGTGAAACAGAAAGACAAGAATATGGTATCGCAAGGACAATATTGGAATCCGGTGATGGCCGCCTATTTGTTCCCTCGTGGTGAAGACTTTGATGGAATTAAGTCATTCGAACATTTCGATGAAAGTCGCCAACTTCCGGTTCAGTATTGGCCGGTGGCAGATCCGGTATATGCTTCACAGAACCCTTACTGGACTGCTTATCGCAATGTAGCTACGAATGAAAAGAGTCGTTATATGTTCAACGTAGGGTTGACTTATAATATTACCGATTGGTTGAATGCGACAGCCCGTTTCAGAATGGATGACACACATGTATTGTTTGAACGCAAGATTTACGCTTCATCCGACGATAAATTTGCGGAAGGAAAGAAAGGACTGTATGGATACAATAACTATGAAGACCGTCAGGAATATGCCGACTTTATGTTGAACGTAAACAAACATATAGCTGATTTCAGTATTTCTGCCAATGCGGGTTGGAACTATTCTAACTATTGGGCATTGGAGAGAGGATACAAAGGGACATTATTGGGAGTGCCCAATAAATTTGCGGCTTCTAATATCGATCCGGCTAATGGTCGTATCTCAGAAAAGGGTGGTGATAGTCGTGTACGTAATCATGCTGTTTTTGCCAATTTGGAACTTGGTTGGAAGAGTATGCTTTATTTGACGCTGACCGGACGTAATGACTGGAATTCACGTTTGGTGAATACCGATGAAGAATCTTTCTTCTATCCCTCAATCGGTCTGTCCGGGATTATTTCCGAGATGGTCAAATTGCCCGAATTTATCTCTTACCTGAAAGTTCGCGGTTCGTATACGGAAGTCGGTGCGCCTGTATCCCGTTCGGGACTGACTCCGGGTACGGTAACTACCCCTATTGTGGGTGGTACATTAGATCCTACCGGTATCTATCCGTTTACTGATTTCAAGGCAGAACGTACAAAGTCATACGAATTTGGATTAAGTCTGAAGTTGTGGAATAAATTAAGTGCGGAGGTAACCTACTATCATTCTAATACATACAATCAGACTTTCTTGGGTGATCTTCCGGAATTTACCGGATACAAGCAGATTTATTTGCAGGCCGGTAATGTGGAAAATCGTGGTTGGGAGGCTTCATTAAGCTATTCCGATCAGTTTAAGTTCGGATTAGGAATCTCTTCAACATTGACATTCTCTCGTAATATAAACGAGATTAAGGAGATGGTTGAAAACTATCATACGGATTTGATGGATGAACCGATTAATATTCCGGAGGTTTTGAAGGATGGTGGTCGTGTCATCTTGAAAGAAGGCGGAAGTATCCACGATATTTATGCCAACACCTTCTTGAAGAAAGACCACTTGGGATATGTTGAGGTAAAGAGCGACGGAACCTTTGGAATGGAAAAGGGGGAACCCGTTTATTTGGGAAAAACTTCTCCTGACTTTAATCTGGGATGGAGTAATATGTTGACATACAAAGGCTTTGGGCTCGGATTCCAGATCAACGGACGTTTTGGAGGCGTGGTGACCTCTTCTACAGAGGCATTGCTTGATCGTTTCGGTGTATCCAAACGTTCGGCTGAGGCTCGTGAAGCGGGAGGCGTATTGTTGAAGGGACAAGGTCTGGTAGATGCGAAGTCTTATTATCAGATGACAGGTACGGGAAATTATGAAACTTCCGGTTACTATGTATACAGTGCCACCAATATTCGTTTGCAAGAACTTACCTTTAGCTATACTATGCCTAATAAGTGGTTTGGTAACGTGTTGAAAGATGTTACAGTTTCGTTTATAGCCAACAATCCTTGGATGTTGTATTGCGAAGCTCCGTTCGATCCGGAACTGACTCCTTCCACTAGTACTTACGGACAAGGTAATGATTATTTTATGCAACCGAGTGTTCGTAGCTTTGGCTTCGGTATTAAATTTAAATTATAATACACCTTCTTTATTATGAGAAAAATGAATCATTTTAAACTATTAGCGGTGATATGCGCAATGGCGCTATTTGCCTCATGCAATTTTGAAGAAATCAATACCAACCAATTTGAGATGAGCGACGGAGAAGGTGCGATGGATGGTTTTGAAGTCGGAGGGCTGATTACAGCTATGCAACGGACAGTGATTCCCGTAGGCACACAGGCTGATGATACAGATGTTATCAATGAATATCAAATAGCTTATCATCTGTCGGCCGATAATTGGAGTGGATTTTTTGGCGAGAACAACAGTAACGGTTGGAACGCAGGTAGTAACAATACTACTTATTATTTGTTGGACAATTGGATAAAAGCGACCTATACACAGTCTTATACCAATGCTCTTGATCCTTGGAAGAAATTGAAAATAGCGTCCGAGAAAAATGGTACGCCCGAAGTCTTTGCTTTGGCTCAAATTCTGAAGATTTCCGCTTGGCACAAGACACTTGAAAGTTTCGGTCCGATGCCTTATTCTCATGCGGCGGACGCTACAATGAACATTCCGTTCGATTCGGAGAAAGAGGTGTATACGGCGATGTTTGAAGAATTGACCGCAGCCATTGAAGAATTAACGGAAAAGGCGGAAAATGGGGTGAATGTAATGGGCGCTTATGATGCGGTATATGCCGGAGATGCTACCAAATGGGTGAAATACGGCAATTCGCTGATGCTTCGTTTGGCTATGCGTGTCCGCTTCGCTGATGCGGAACTGGCGAAAAAGTTTGCTACTCAAGCAGTAAATCATTCTATCGGCGTGATGACGGCTAAGGATGATGCGGCTCAAATGAGTCAAGGAGCGGGTATGACTTTCCGCAACAACATTGAATGGTTGGCAGGCAACTATAATGAAGCTCGTATGGGTTCTTCCATCTTTTCTTATCTGATGGGATATGAAGACCCGCGTTTGAGCGTTTATTTTTTGCCGATGGATGGTAATGCCTCTTATGGTGTTGAGGCTTTCGACGGAAAAACGTATCAAGCGGTGCCGGCAGGGCATGCCAATGCGCAGAATGATATCTATAAATCTTGCTCAAAGCCCAATATTCAAAGTGGAACTCCTACATATTGGCTGCGTGCATCGGAAGTTTATTTTTTGCGTGCGGAAGCAGCTTTAGTGTGGGAAGGTTTCGGCAGTGCGAATTCATGGTATAAACAGGGCATTGATATGTCTTTTCAGGAGAATGGTGTGACCGATCCTGTAGACGATTATATGAATTCCAATTTGTCACCTCGGGCATATGTTCTTTCCCATTATCAGTATGGGCAAACACTTTCTGCTCCGTGTGAGACTACTGCCAAGTTTGAAGGAACAACAGAGCAGAAGTTGGAAAAAATTATGATTCAGAAGTGGATTGCTTTGTTTCCTAACGGACAGGAAGCGTGGACGGAATGGAGAAGAACCGGTTATCCGAAGTTGAATGTCATTAAGACTTTGAAAGGAGCAGTGCAAGGCGCAACTCTTGAGGGCGGTATTCGCCGTATGATTTATCCCACCAGTTTTTCTCAGACTAACGAGGGAAAGGCTATTTATGAAGCAGCCTTGAAGTTGTTCAATAACGGTGCAGGTGGCGAAGATAAGTCTTCTACCCGTTTGTGGTGGGATTGTAAGAGATAACCTACATGTATCATTTTAATACAGATGAAGAATATGAAATCATTAAGAAAATTGTTATATATTATTCCATTGACAGGCATGATGGTAACTTCTTGCATGGATGTGGAGAATATTGAGATAGACCATATAGGCGGGTATGCCACAATGAACAATGCGGAGAGTGAGGCATATTATGCCAATCTGCGCGCCTATAAGGCGACTGCTTGGAATTACAATCGTCCCGTAGCTTTCGGATGGTATTCCAATTGGGCGCCTGCTGGAGCTTATCGAAGAGGATATCTCTCTGCTATGCCCGATAGTATGGATTTTGTTTCAATGTGGAGTGGCGCTCCAGGACGTTATGAAATCACTCCGGAGCAGAAGGCAGATAAAGAGTTTGTGCAAAAGGTGAAAGGAACGAAACTGTTGCAGGTAAGTCTGCTTTCTTATCTTGGTAAGGGTGCGACACCAAATTCGGTATACCTCGAAGTGGAAAAACAAGCGGAGGAAGAAGGCTGGTCGGCGGCTCAATTGGAAACGGCGAAGAAACAAGCCCGTTGGAAATATTGGGGATTTGAAGGTCAGTTTGAAAGTGAAAACCATTATGCATGTCTGGCGAAGTTTGCCAAAGCTCTGTGTGATTCTTTGTATGCAAACGAATGGGACGGTTATGATGTAGACTGGGAAATCGGTAGTGGTGTGTTTGATATGGATGGCACATTGAGTCAGAATAAGCATTTGATTCATTTGGTTAAAGAAATGAATAATTACATTGGCCCGAAAAGCGATCCGGAAGGTAAAGGACATAAAATGATCTGTATTGATGGAAATATTTATGGGCTTACCCATGAATTGGATGAGTATGTCGATTATTGGATTATACAAAGTTATGGTAGTTCCAATCCCGGTTTTGATGGTTATGGCGTTGATCCTAAAAAAATAATCTGCACAGAGAACTTTGAAAAGTATGCCACTAATGGAGGTCAATTGCTGAAGCAGGCTGCTGCTATGCCGCAAGAAGGTTATAAAGGTGGAGTAGGAGCTTATCGCTTCGATAATGATTATGACAATACGCCAAATTATAAATGGATGCGTCAGGCTATTCAAATCAATCAGCGGGTTTTCAATGAATGGAAAGCGAAACAAAACGAAGCGGAAAATAAACCGCAGGAATAAGTGGACTTATAAAATTCTAAAACAGTAAAAAGATGATGAATAAACATATATTCTATTATTTGATGGTAGGTAGTATGGCGTTATTGTTGGGCGCTTGCAACGACAGCATGAATGACCTGCTGGAGCCTAAGGTTTATTTCGAAAGCAAGGAATATAATTTCTCGGTGGAAGATGAAATGGATGTAATGACATTTGATCTGGTTTCAAGACTCTCGTCAGCAACTTCCTCTCAGGTAGACGTATCATATAGTGTAGCCGAACCAAGTGTAGTAGACGAATACAATGCAAAGTATGGCACAAATTATGAGATGCTTGATGTTTCGCAGGTAAAGCTAAGCAGTACGACATCTTCTATTTCGAGTGGAAAATTGTATGCGGATAATGTAGAAGTCGAACTTTCCGGGTTAGAAGCCTTGAAAGCCGGGAACTCATATGTTTTGCCTATGCGGGTGCATTCGTCTTCGGTGTCGACTCTTTCCGGAACAAACATTGCATATTTCTTTTTCTCCAAACCGTTGAAAATTACCAAAGCTGGTAATTTCAGTAATCACTATATTTCTGTGAAGTTCCCTGTCGGTACTTTCTTCTCGTCATTCACTTACGAAGCATTGATTAATGTGGATTATTTCCTCGATAATAATACGATTATGGGAACCGAAGGTGTGATGATTCTCCGTATCGGTGATGCAGGAGGAGGAATTACTCCTAAAGATTATTTGGAAGTGGCCGGAGGACAGAACTACCGTGTAACGAAACCGTTGTTAACAAATCGTTGGTATCATGTAGCGTTGACTTATGATCAACCGACAGGAAAAACAGGCATTTATGTAAATGGTGAGAAATGGGCTGGTTCAGATTGGGGGATTGACGGTTTTGATCCGAATTCGGATATGGGTTTTTATATTGGTAGAATCTATGGTTTTAAATGGGGTGAACGTCCATTCCATGGTAAAATGAGTGAAGTCCGTGTTTGGAGTGTAGCCCGTACGGAAAATCAACTTAAGCAGAATATGCTGGGTGTTGACCCTGCTTCAGAAGGCTTGGCACTTTATTATAAACTAGACGGATCAGAGACTCAGGAAGGTGGAGTTATCAAAGATGCCACAGGGCGTATAAACGGTACTACAAATGGAATTACTATTAAGACGTTGGATGCTCCGATAGCTATCAATTAATGGAACACACAAATTTGTGAGAGTTTTTGCTCTTTGCATTTTTGAATATGAGTGAAAGCCTGCTTACTGAAAAGATAATATTCTTTTGGTAAGCAGGTTTCTTTTATTTATGTTTGTTTTATGAAGAAGTTACTATTTACCCTGTTTATATCTTTTCCATCTAAATGTTTTTGAAGCGTGGTGAAGAACGGGAAGTGAAGTTTATTTTGTCCGAAGAGGATTTCTCGCTTGTCGATCGGAATTTAAAGAGGATTGTGGAGCCGGGAACTTTTCAGATAATGATTGGTGCTGCTTCCGATGACATAAGATTACAGACGAAAGTAGCTATAAAATAGGAGATGCCATCTTTGACTGTTTGATATGTTTTCTAAATACATTCAGTGTGTCGGAAATTCCGACACACTGAATGTATTTGTAGCTTGCACCTATTTTTATTGTCAAACAGTTAGTATAACATTCAAATAAATGAATATCAATGCTCTCTTGATAATAACCTCTGATAATAGGCTGATAATGAAATATAGTCTCGATGCTATCATTTCACTCCACTTGGTTCGCGCTTTATAATTCGATTTTTAGATTTGAATGATCATAGACTATGGGAATACTTTCCCCATTAACAGACACAGATACCGGGCATTGTAAACTTCTGATATAGGCTTTGACTTTGGTGGAGCCATCAATCCATAGCTGCATGCGTCTATTTTCTTCTTTCTGAATAATAAATAGTTTTGCCAGCGAGGAGAAATAAGAGGTAGTTCCTCTTTTTAATGAACTGCCATAACCAATAAAATACTCTTTAGCATCTGCCGGAGCGCTCTTTTCCGGATATGTAACTATAAACATATAAGCATCTGTAGACCAGCCATCGGCTTCAATCCATGAATTGCTATGCATTAATCGTCCGTCTGCTAACTGATTAATATAAATATCTGTAATCTTACCCTTATTGCGGATGCGTAAACCAATCCAGTTTTTACCTTCACGTTTCTCAATCTCAGGAAGCTCTTTTTCATCGGGAGTCTCTTTTAAAATAATAGCAGTCACACCTTTCACTCTATTGACTTCGTCAGGCAAGTGAAAAGAATAATAACTATCTTTACTTTTCAAATCTTCAGTCGGTACTTCTATTACTTCCCAATACAAATCGTCCGGATAATCATGCACAAAATTAGATCGTGCCAACGTGCGAGGATATAATGGACGGACTATTACTGAAGAATCTCCATTTGTAATGTTTAGATCTGTCCCTTTTTTCTCAGTTATTCCTCCCGGATGCCACAACCATTCAAAATGACCGGTTTCATAGGTTTTTAAATCATCAATGATATAGATGACGTTGTCTATCCACAAAAAGTGACGGAAGTTGCGGCTAAACTGGTCCGAATAAGGACCTGTACCATTTGCCAACACATATTTTATATTTCCGGCATCCAACAGCTAATGAAGATATCCTCTTAAGATAGAACTATAATATTGCTGTTCTCGTCTTTGCCCTTTGCCATTGAATAATACGACATTATGTGCCTCGCTTTGAAAGAAGTAGTTGCGGTATTCGGGATTCGCATACCAACATCGTCCTCCATCTTTGATAATATCCTCTCCTTTATGAAAGACTATGAATGAATTGGCATCGGCATGAGAATGATTCCAGGTATATCCGGACTTGACGGCTAACATTGTGGCATCTTTCTCCCAAGAGTTGCGCATGGTTGCCCAACCGAAGTCTTTGAATAATTGTGATTTCTTTAGTTTAGGAACCTTGGGTGCTTTACTCAAATTGGGAGTATAGAGAAATCCTATCGGGCGGTCGATAAAATATCCATCACGGTGTTGCCCTTGCTCTATCTGATTCATATACCAAAGCATATCATCATTTTGAATCCCCATTGCATATAATAACATCAGACTACTTTCGGCAGCCGTGTTTTTATGACTGTCCCCGAAGTTTATATTATAAAGCATACCTGTACGTGGATAACAGATATGTACAAAAAAATCTGATAACTTCTCCAGTTGGGGTATCTCTATTGCTTTATCTTCCTTGTGAGTATTCATCCAAGCTAAGCGGAATAATAAAGCCTCTTGAATCCCGTAGTTTGCATAGTTCAGACATTCATACATTCCACCGGCCTCATCAAAGGTCTTTGGCTTTTGATGAAGCACATCTCCTGCAAACTCAAACCATTCGGGAAGGACTTCGTTGATAATCTTTACAGCATCTCTTGCTTCTTCCAATTCATTCTGTAAGCTTAGTGCAAGTAGACCACCCATACACGTACAAGAAGTCCACCAGTTGTGCCCCATTGAGTTTAGTGAATGAATACGTGTTGGCTCCAAGATCCAGTCACCTAATAGCGGGTCCATTGCCAGACGTTTTAATCCGTGAGCTATTTTTCTTCTTTCAGATTGAGAAAGTTCTTGATAGATGGCGTCATAAGCTATTGCTGCATAAAAAGCTTTATGTGCAATCTCAAGGTCGGCGTTCCAGGCTGGGGTACGAGCCATCATTTCTTGATTGCCCCAAGTTTCGTCCTCAGTGACATCCTGCAAAATCTCTTTTATTTTATCAGCATACTTCTTTTCATCCGTCATTAGAAATGAGAGTGCTAAATAGTCTATCTTATTCAATTGAGTTTTCTGCAATAGGTTATCGGCAGTTTTCCTGATTGAATTCCAAGCTTCAGACATTCGTGTATCCTGTCTGACACTTATTTTTGCCTGCTCAATTCGTTGAGGGGTATAAAGTAAGGCTGGATGCTTTATTTTTTCTGCATGGATAAAAAGTAAATATAAAGCTGCTGAAAGACATAAAAGAATTCGTTTCATATTACATTTTGCATAAATTGGTTCCTTATTTAAATGAAATACGAATGAAACGTCTATCTCGCTTAATCATTTGTGTTTTTTCGAAAATTATAATGTATACCCTTGTTGTATTGATGTTTAATCTCTATTTTTGTCTGGCAAATTAGGCTGGCTTATGAAAAATACAAAGCGTACAAGCATTATCACACTCGTTCTCCTGCTAAGCATTTTTAAGGTATACTCACAATATATGTTTCGGCATTGGGATGTGGTTGATGGGATGTCGGATAATCAAATACGATATTTTACAATGGCACCGGATGGTCGTATGGTCATTCGAACAGCTTCTACAATGGTGCTACATTCGAACATTTTTATCACGATAGGCGGAAAATCTATAAATGGGATTTCAACCGGAATCAAATATTTAAAGATTATCACGATGCTTACGGACGGATATGGATGAAATCTCCGGGATATTTGTTATTATTCGATTTGAATACCAATCAGTTTATTTATGATATTGATTCCGAATTACGCCGGATGGGAGTAAGTGGAAAATTGAAGAATTTGTTTATTGATGAGAGCAAGAACTATTGGTTTCTTACCGAAGATAATACATTCTATTTTTTTGATATATCCGCAGGAGAATTACAGATAATCGAAAAGGGGAACAGTGACTTTACATATCGGCACGGTATTCCGTAC
>ERZ1106919.1879-NODE-1879-length-12706-cov-3.261481_pt1 | contig 12706 bp, 8 predicted proteins | sample MGYA00403654_ERZ1106919 | MGnify/ENA primary metagenome ERZ1106919 (study PRJEB35170, sample SAMEA104062450) | human gut metagenome | biome: human gut; feature: human-associated habitat; material: faeces | place: Denmark | collected 2012-10-08 ... | reverse complement strand
GTATCGTATGCCTGGACTGCCTGACCTATGCCGGAAACCTTTCCACTCTTGCACCGGTCATGGACAAGCCGAACTTCCGCTTTGTAAAGGAAAGCATCACAGACCGTGACGCTGTTTACAAGCTTTTCGAAGAGGAGCATCCGGACATCGTGGTAAACTTCGCAGCTGAGAGCCACGTAGACCGTTCCATCGAAAACCCGGAGGTATTCCTTGACACCAACATCAAGGGTACTGCTGTTCTCATGGATGCCTGCCGTAAATACGGAATCCAGCGTTATCATCAGGTTTCCACAGATGAGGTTTACGGAGATCTTCCGCTTGACAGACCGGACCTCTTCTTCACAGAGGAAACTCCGATCCATACAAGCAGCCCGTACAGCTCCTCTAAAGCAGGTGCTGACCTTCTTGTTCTCGCATACCACAGAACCTACGGCCTGCCTGTGACCATCAGCCGCTGCTCCAACAACTACGGCCCGTATCACTTCCCGGAAAAGCTGATTCCGCTGATGATCGCCAATGCCCTGGCAGACAAGCCGCTGCCGGTTTACGGCAAGGGCGAAAATGTGCGTGACTGGCTGTATGTAGAGGATCACTGCAAGGCAATCGACCTCATCATTCACAACGGCAAGGTCGGCGAAGTCTACAATGTAGGCGGTCACAATGAAATGAAGAACATCGACATTGTCAAGCTGATCTGCAAGGAACTGGGCAAGCCGGAGAGTCTGATTACCTATGTCACCGACCGTAAGGGTCACGATATGCGCTATGCCATCGACCCGACCAAGATCCACAACGAACTGGGCTGGCTGCCGGAGACAAAGTTTGCAGACGGCATCAAAAAGACCATTCAGTGGTACCTGGACAATCAGAAATGGTGGAAGGACATTATTTCCGGCGAGTATCAGGACTACTATGAAAAAATGTACAGCAATCGATGAGGGATACAGATGAAAGTATTTGTAACAGGTGTCGGCGGACAGCTTGGTTTTAATGTGGTCAACGAACTGAAAAAGCGTGGCTACGAGGCAATCGGCAGCGATATTCTGGATGAAGTTGCTGCGGACTGTGCCTATGTCAAGCTGGATATCACCAACGCAGACGCCGTTGAAACAGCGATCACAGAAGTGAACCCGGACGTTGTCATCCACTGTGCCGCATGGACCGCAGTAGATGCTGCCGAGGACGAGGAGAATATCCCCAAGGTGCGTGCCATCAATGTGGACGGAACCCAGAATATTGCAAATGTCTGCAAAAAGCTGGACTGCAAGATGATCTACATTTCCACCGACTATGTTTTCGATGGACAAGGCACAGCGCCGTGGCAGCCGGACTGCAAGGACTACGCACCGCAGAATGTCTATGGGCAGACAAAGCTGGACGGTGAGCTTGCCGTAAGCAATACACTGGACAAGTACTTTATTGTCCGCATTGCCTGGGTATTCGGCAAGAACGGCAAGAACTTTATCAAAACCATGCTGAACGTGGGCAAAAAGTACGACACCGTGCGAGTGGTCAATGACCAGATCGGCACACCGACGTATACCTACGACCTGGCACGGCTGCTGGTGGATATGGCGGAGACCGAGAAGTATGGCTATTACCATGCCACCAACGAAGGCGGCTATATCAGCTGGTATGACTTCACCTGTGAGATTTTCCGGCAGGCTGGGTATTCCACCAAGGTGGTGCCTGTCACAACAGCAGAATATGGTCTTTCCAAGGCAGCAAGACCCTTTAACAGCAGACTGGACAAATCGAAACTGATTGAAAACGGTTTCACTCCCCTGCCGGATTGGAAGAATGCACTGGAAAGATATCTGAAGGAGATTACAGACTAATGGGACAGATTACAGTAGAAAAGAATGTAGGCGGCATTGAAGGGCTTTGCGTCATCACCCCTACCGTTCACGGCGATAATCGTGGATACTTCATGGAGACTTACTCCCAGAGAGACATGGAAGAGGCTGGGATCCATATTGACTTTGTACAGGACAATCAGTCCTGCTCCACCAAGGGCGTACTGAGAGGACTGCACTTCCAGAAACAGTTTCCGCAGACAAAGCTTGTCAGAGTCATCAAGGGCAGTGTTTTTGACGTTGCTGTTGACCTGAGAAAGGATTCTGACACCTACGGCAAGTGGTATGGTGTGGAACTGACAGAAGAAAACAAAAAGCAGTTCTTTATCCCCAAGAATTTCGCACACGGCTTTGTAGTGCTGTCGGATTATGCGGAATTTGCCTATAAGTGCACCGACTTCTATCATCCCAACGACGAAGGCGGTCTGGCATGGAACGATCCCCAGATCGGCGTAGAATGGCCGATTCCGGAAGGAATGGAACTGACCTTGTCTGACAAAGATAAAAAGTGGGGCTCTTTTGCCGAATTTACAGAAAGCAGAAATAAATGAAGAGACTGAATAAAAAAACAGGAATCGCCATATTCACTGCGGTGATGGCGATTCTTGCCGTTATTATCCTTGTTTATCATAATCCCCTTGCCAATCCGCAGGATGAGCTTCTGAAAAAAGTGATTGCCTGCGTGCTGATCGTGGCGGCGGTCATTGCCTTTATCCGGTTATACGATAAGATCACGGTGCTGCCGGTGGAATTATACCAGAACCGCAGGTTGATCTGGAAACTGGCAAAGAGCGATTTCAAAAAGCGCTACGCAGGCTCTTATATGGGAGCGTTCTGGGCGATGGTGCAGCCGGTCATCACAGTTGCGATGTACTGGGTTGTTTTCGTGATTATTTTCCCGAACCGGACTGGTTATGCCTCCGGAGGCGTAGAAGGTGTTCCGTATATCCTGTTTCTGACAGCGGGACTGGTGCCCTGGTTTTATTTTTCCGAAGCTCTGACCAGCGCAATGGTATCGCTGCTGGAATATAATTACCTGGTAAAAAAAGTCGTATTCAAAATCAGTATCCTGCCGATTATCAAGATTATTGCAGCGACATTTATTCATGCGTTTTTCGTGCTGGTTTTACTGATCGTGGCAGCATTGAACGGCTATTATCCGAGCCTGTATACACTGCAGGTATTTTATTACAGCTTCTGCATGTTCGTTTTTGTACTGGCACTCAGTTATACGACCTGCTCGGTTGTCATCTTTTTCAGGGATCTGCAGTCCATTGTCAATATCTTTCTGCAGGTCGGTATGTGGGCAACTCCGGTGCTGTGGAATATCAATGATTTTCCGATGAAGCTTCAGATGATCGTGAAAATCAATCCGCTTGTATACATTGTGGAGGGCTACAGAAGCGCTGTATACGGAAAACAGTGGTTCTGGGAAGACTTTTACTCCACGGTTTATTTCTGGATTATCACGGTGGTGCTGTTTGGCATTGGTGCGCTGATTTTCAAGAAACTCAAGATTCATTTTGCGGATATCATGTAAAGGAAAACTGGTTATGGAACAAAAAGAACTGGCAATTCATGTGGACAGGGTGAGCAAAGTATACAAGCTGTACCGCAGAAACCGGGACCGTCTGATCGAATCCCTGGGACTGACAAAAAAGAAACTTTCCACGCCGCATTACGCATTAAAGGATGTCAGTCTGGACATTTATAAAGGAGAGACTGTCGGCATTATTGGCACGAACGGCTCCGGCAAATCGACGATTTTAAAGATTATCACCGGCGTATTACATGAGACGAGCGGCACTGTGCAGGTAAACGGCAGAATTTCCGCCTTGCTGGAGCTGGGCGCAGGCTTTAACATGGAATACAACGGCATCGAAAATATTTATCTGAATGGAACGATGATCGGTTTTTCTGAAAAAGAAATTGATGAAAAGCTGCAGGATATCCTGGATTTTGCGGATATCGGGGACTATGTGTACCAGCCGGTAAAGACCTATTCCAGCGGTATGTTTGTCCGACTGGCATTTGCAGTTGCCATCAATATCGACCCGGAAATCCTGATCGTCGATGAGGCGCTTTCGGTTGGCGACGTATTTTTCCAGGCAAAATGCTATCGAAAATTCGAGGAATTCAAGAAAAAAGGCAAGACGATCCTGTTCGTCAGCCACGATCTGAGCGCGATCAGCAAATACTGCGACCGTGCGATTCTGTTAAATCAGGGCGTAAAGCTCGGAGAAGGCTCGCCCAAAGACATGATCGACGCCTACAAGCAGGTGCTGGTGGGACAGTACGAAACGCCTAAGGCTGGCGTGGATGTACCTGACCTGACGGCGGACGGGGATGTTCGGGCGGCGCTTGACAAACAGAAAAAGAAGCAGGAAGCGGCGCGCATGGGCGTCAACCCGGAGACACTGGAATACGGCACGAAGCAGGCGGAAATTGTTTCGTATTACATTACGGACAAAAACGACGTGCAGACGACCGCAATTTTAAAGGGCGACGAATTCACGATGCATATGAAGGTGAAAATCGGTCAGGATCTTCCGGCACCGATCTTTGCTTTTTCCATCAAAAACATCAAGGGCGTGGAGATCACGGGAACGAACACGATGTTTGAAAAGACGTTTCTGGAGAGCGTAAAGGCAGGTCAGGTGCTGGAAATTACATTCCGCCAGAAGATGCGCCTGCAGGGCGGTGACTATCTCATATCCCTGGGTGTGACAGGATATGAAAAAGATACGTTTAAAGTGTATCATCGTCTTTATGACGTGCTGAATATTACGGTCGTGTCCGACAAGGATACAGTGGGCTATTTTGATATGGAATCTCAGGTTGAGGTGAAGGAGATTTAACGTATGCAGACAGGCAGGACAGAGAAGATCGGGAATGTTGTGCTGGATTATTCCCATTATCCGGAACAGGATTTTTACTGCGACGGAGCGTCGGAGGATGCACTTTTGGAGCTGGTAAAAACAATCCCGCCCCGGGAATATCCCCAGGAAATCTATAAAGCGGCGAGCTGGGAGGTGCTTTACCACCTTTCCGACCTGCGGGAAAATATCGTCGGATGGCTGCCTGTTGACAAAAGCATGAAGGTGCTGGAAATCGGTTCCGGCTGCGGCGCGATTACGGGAAGCCTTGCACAGAAGGCAGGCAGCGTAACCTGCGTCGACCTTTCGAAAAAACGTAGCTTGATCAACGCTTACCGCCATCAGGACTGTGACAACGTGACGATCCATGTGGGCAACTTTTCGGACATCGAGCCGGATCTGCCGACGGATTATGATTTTGTCTGTCTGATCGGCGTGTTCGAATACGGGCAGAGCTATATCGGCGGAAAAACCCCCTTTCACGATTTCTACCGGATTATCAAAAAACATGTGAAATCCGATGGACATATCGTGATTGCGATAGAGAATAAACTTGGTTTAAAATATTGGGCGGGGTGCCGGGAAGACCACGTCGGCACGTTTTTTTCAGGCCTGGAGGATTACCCCCAGGGCGGTGCGGCTCGCACCTTTTCCCGGAGCGGTCTGGAAAAAATCTTGAAAGAATGCGGTGAGACGGAATATCATTTCTACTACCCTTATCCGGATTATAAATTTATGACGACGCTGTACTCCGACCGGTATCTGCCGAAAGTCGGAGAACTATCTAATAACATACGGAATTTCGACCGTGACCGGATGCTGCTGTTCGATGAAAAAAAGGTGTTCGACATGCTCATCCGCGAGGGACTGTTTGGACAGTACAGCAATTCGTTCCTCGTGATGACAGGGCCCATGACGGATATTGTATACAGCCGTTTTTCCAACGACAGGGCGGAGCATCTGAGCATCCGCACGGATATTCTGGAAAAGGACGGAAAACACACTGTCCGGAAATATCCGGCAGCCTCAGCTGCTGCGGCACATATTGAAGCCCTGGCAGAAAATGAATGCGTCTTCACAGAACGGTTTAAAGGCAGCACCCTCTCAGTCAACCGTCTGGAGCTGAAACGGAATCCGGATGGATTGCCCTTTGCGGAAATCGAATATCTCGAAAATAGCCGGACATTGGAAGAGCTGCTGGATGAGTGCTTACAGAACAATGACGAAGCCGGTTTTGATAAGCTGTTTGACCGTTACTGCAAAATCGCAGCGTGGAAAGCGGAGGGGACGAAGCAGGATTATGACCTGACCTTCCCAAATATCTGCGTACAGGGTGATATCTGGACGATGATCGATTACGAGTGGACGACAGACAAGCTGACGCCGCAGCAGATCATCAGCCGGGCATTGAACTGCTATGGTCAGGAGGATCCGGTTCGGATGGAGCATCCGATTGTGAAAAAGCATCTGGAAGCCCTCGGCATCGGCAAAGAGCAGATGCGGGAGCTTTCGGAAAAAGAGCTGGCGTTCCAGCACTTTGTCCTGCGGGAAAAGGACGGGCGGAGCCGGACGGCTCTTGGGCAGCTTCGGCATCTGATCGGCAACCGTGCTGTGCCGTATCAGGAATTTTTCGCCCGGGCGGACCGCAAAAAGGTGCAGGTATTTGAAGACTTCGGCGCAGGATATACACCGGAGCATTCTTATTATCAATATGATGCATATGAGGCGGACGATCTGATCAACGCCAGGATCATCTGCAAAGCAGGTACAAAAGCGATTCGCTTAGATCCTGCGGAGCTGCCGTGTCTGGTACAGATTCATGGAATCGAATGGCGCGGAAAAGCGCTGACGCGAGCACAGCTGGATCAGTGCCTGTCGACGAACGGACAGGTGCTTGCAGATACCCCGGACCATGTTCCGACGGTACTGTTTGAAACAGGAGATCCGAACATCAGCGTTCGGCTGGATTGTCTGGACAGCGAGGCGACGGATGGCGAAGCACTGATCATCCGGGCACAGATCGCATGGCTGTCGGCGGAAATGCTGCAGGATATTCAGGCGCGCCTGGCGGCAGCGGCAAGGAGGAAAGGTTTTTGGTTTCAAAGATAAAAGAAGCAATTCAGGATAATCTGGTAAAGAGAAGATACCGCTGGTATCAGGAGCAGATTCAGAAACAGACCCTCACCTATGACGAGTGGATTCGGGAAAAGGAAGCCCAGGAGGACGAGGCACTGCGCGCAGGGCACAGGGCAGAGCACGCAGAGGTGATCTCCTACGATGAGTGCCGCGCGGATTTTGATGTGCGGCGGTATGCCCACGGCGCGACGCCGGCGGACGTCCTGATTTTCCACGCGCCGGACGCAAGCCCGGACACGAGAGGCATTTCACATGTGCTCAGCTGGTTTGAAGCCCATCCCGAAACGGTGATCGCCTACGCGGACGAGGATGAAATCGACGAAGCCGGTAAGCGCAAAAATCCCTGGTTGAAGCCGGACTGGTCGCCGGATACGCTGATGTCCTGCTTTTATTTCGGCGGATTCTTTGCGGTGCGCAGACAGGCGATGGAGAACTGTCCGTGGCTGGCAGATGAGAACCCACTGCGCAACCTTTATGACCTGGTGCTGCGCCTGACGGAAATCGAGAATGGAACGGCACATATCGACAGCGTGCTGTTTCATCATGAAAAAATCGAAGTCTGGGGTATGGAAGAGACGTATGATGATCTGAAAAAGGCGGCATATGTAAGAAGAGGCTGGCCTCTTACGCCCTCCGGGAAGGTTTCAATCATCATCCCGACCAAGGATCATCCCCATATTTTATCGAATTGCATTCATTCTGTCCTGGAAAGTGGAAACTACCGGGATTTTGAGATCATCGTTGTGGATAACGGAAGCAATGAACAAAACCGTGCAAGAATTGAACGGATGCGCGATATGTTGAAGGAGGATTTCCGGTTCGTTTATCACTATGAACCGATGGAGTTCAATTTTTCCAAAATGTGCAACCTTGGCGTGTCCCTGGCGACCGGCGATTACATCCTGTTATTGAATGACGATATCGAAATTACGCAGGACAACTGGCTGGAAAAGCTGATGGAAAAGGCGGTTCTGCCGCACGTCGGCGCGGTGGGCGCAAAGCTGATCTATCCGGGCACGGAGATCATTCAGCACGCGGGCATCACCAACATTCATCTGGGGCCTGCACACAAGCTGCAGTTCCGCTCCGATGCGCTGGAATTTTATTTCGGGCGCAACCGCATGGCGATGGATGTCCTGGGTGTAACCGGAGCCTGCCTGCTGGTGAAAAAAAGCATTTACGATCAGGCGCAAGGACTATCCGAGAACCTGCGTGTCGCGTTCAACGACGTGGAATTTTGCTATCATGTATATGAAATGGGCTATTACAACGTGGTACGCAACGACGTGACGCTGACGCATCATGAATCCTTAAGCCGCGGTGCGGACGACAGCACGGAAAAGCTGCGCCGCCTGCATCAGGAACTGAATCTGCTCTATGAACTGCACCCGTCCCTATACGGAACCGACCCGTTCTATCACAGATATCTGGTAAAGGATGTGCTGGATGCGGAATTTTATACGGGCTGCCGTTATGATTTTGACAAAAGAGTGGAAAAAGTTTCCCCTGAGAAGATCGAGGGTGTTCTGGAACCGCAGTGGCATAATGAGGTGCTGCGCATCGGTGTGGAGTTCGCCGGGGACATGGGGCGCTGGCAAAAGGGCGCTGCAGGAGCAGGAACTGGCGACTGGATGATCCAGGGCTGGACATGGGCACTGCAGGTTGACAACTGTCGGTACGATTTTTCCCTGCTGTTAAAGAAGGTGGATACCGGCTATATTGCGCCCGGCTCCAGTACGGAAGCGATTCCTGAGGATCGGGGCGAGGTCTGGAGGATTCCCTGTACGAGGCAGTTCCGCCCGGATATCGACGAAAATCTGCACGGAATTGTCCATACCGAGCTGCCGGGCGTGTGCGTGACCTTCGATCGGGACAGCCTGCCGGAGGGAGACTACCTGATCGGCTTTTTGTGGGAAGATACCTGCTCGCGGCAGAAGCTTTACCGCTTCAGTCCGGAAATGCTTACAGTGAGGAAATAATAAAATCATGGAAGAAAAAAAGGACTATCAGGACGCTTACGAGAAAGAACATTATAAAGCCGTTTATCTGGCAAACCGGGTCGCTGAGCTGGAGGATCAGGTGGACGATCTGCAGTTCAAATTGAACCGCATCAAAAACAATCCGATCTGGAAAGCGTCCGGCCCTGCCAGAAAGTGCATGCATTTTGTGATCCGCCAGAAGGACCGTTTGAAAAATTGCGGCAGCCTGTCGGGCGTGATTGCAAAGGTACGCTATAAATCCTGGGAAAAGAAGGCGATGACCCATTACGGCACCCAGAGCTTCCCGTCCGCAGAGGAAAGACAGAAGCAGGAGGCGGCTGTCTTTGAACGGATGCCCAAGATCAGTATTCTTGTTCCGCTGTGGAACACGCCGGAAAGCTTTTTAACCGAGATGATCGGCTCCGTCCAGTGGCAGACCTACAAAAACTGGGAGCTGTGTCTGGCGGACGGTTCGGACGATGCGCACGCCTATGTCGGTGAATACTGCAAAAGGCTGGCGGCGCAGGATTCGAGAATCGTTTATCAGAAGCTTGCCAAAAACGAGGGCATTTCGGGCAACACGAACGAATGCTATAAGCTTGCATCCGGCGAGTTTATCGGGCTGTTTGACCACGACGATATTCTGCATCCCTGCGCACTTTACGAGTATGTAAAGGCGATCAACGAAAAGGATGCGGACTTTATTTACTGTGATGAGGCGACGTTTAAGAGCCCGGACATCAACAAGATGATCACGATGCACTTCAAGCCGGATTATGCGATCGACAACCTGCGCGCGAACAACTATATTTGTCATTTCAGCGTATTTTCCAGAGAGCTGTTGGATGGCACGGAGCTGTTTCGGACAAAATTTGACGGCAGCCAGGATCATGACATGATTCTGCGCCTGACGGACAATGCGAAGCATATCGTCCATGTGCCGAAGCTTCTGTATTATTGGCGCTCCCATGCAGGTAGTGTTGCGGGCAATATCGAGGCAAAGCCTTACGTGGTCGAAGCGGCGAGAGGCGCGGTTGCGGATCATTTGCGCAGACACGGCTTCAAAAACTTTACAATTACGAGCACTCGCGCGTTTGAGACGATTTTTAAAATCAGTTATGAAATTATCGGGGAACCGAAGATTTCTATCATTATTCCGAACAAGGATCATGTGGAAGACCTGCGCCGCTGTATCAGCTCCATTGTGGAAAAATCGACCTGGGAAAACTACGAGATCATTGTCGTGGAGAACAACAGCGAGACGAAGGAGATTTTTTCCTACTATGACGAGCTGCAGAATAATCCGCAGATCCGCGTGGTGACCTTCGAGGGTAAATTTAATTATTCGAAAATCAACAATTTCGGCGTCTCTCTTGCGACCGGAGACTATGTGCTGTTGTTAAACAATGATACGCAGGTAATTACGATCAACTGGATGGAAGAGCTTCTGATGTATGCGCAGCGCCCGGATGTCGGCGCAGTCGGCGGAAAGCTTTACTATGGGGATAAAACGATCCAGCATGCGGGCGTCGTGATCGGGCTTGGCGCGCATCGGACGGCAGGACATGTGCATTACCGCCAGAAACGGGAAAATTTAGGATACATGGGACGTCTGTGCTATGCGCAGGACATGACGGCAGTAACCGGAGCATGTCTTTTGGTGAAAAAATCGCTCTATGAGCAGGTCGGCGGTCTGGACGAGAGCTTTGAAATTTCATTAAACGATGTGGACTTCTGTTTGAAGCTGCGCAAGGCTGGTTATCTGAACGTCTTTACGCCCTTTGCCGAGCTGTATCACTTCGAATCGATTTCGAGAGGATTAGACGATCAGGGAGAAAAAGCAAAACGGTATAACGAAGAGTCCGAACGCTTCCGCAACAAATGGAAAGCCGAGCTGGAAGCCGGAGATCCTTATTTCAACCCGAATTTTTCGTTAGATAAATCTGACTTTTCTTTACGGGTCTGAAAAAATAGTGTATACTGACTTAAAGAAGATGCACTGCAGCCAAGGGAAGACTGACAGGCAGGGACGTAAGAGACGGCAGGCATCAGAAAAGATGGAGGTAGCAAAAGCGATGAATTACATGGATCAGTACAAATTCTGGCTGGAGGATTCCTACTTTGATGAAGGAACCAAGGAAGAGCTCCGTAAAATTGCAGATAATCAGGCGGAGATTGAAGATCGTTTTTACAAGGATCTGGCGTTTGGTACCGGCGGTCTGCGCGGTGTGATCGGAGCCGGAACCAACCGGATGAATATTTATACTGTCAGAAAAGCAACACAGGGTCTGGCAAACTACATTTTAAAGCAGGGCGGCGCTGACAAGGGCGTTGCAATTGCATATGACAGCCGTTATTATTCTCCCGAATTTGCAGATGAGGCTGCACTGTGCATGGCTGCAAACGGCATTAAGGCGTATGTATTCGATGAACTCCGTCCGACACCTGAGCTGTCCTTTGCACTGCGTACCTTAGGCTGTATTTCCGGTATCGTTGTAACGGCGAGCCACAATCCTCCGGAATACAACGGCTACAAGGTTTACTGGGAGGACGGTGCACAGGTAACTGCCCCCAAGGATCATGAGATCATCGACGAGGTAGAGCATGTAACCGATTTCCATACGGTAAAAACCATGTCCAAGGACGATGCCATCGAAGCCGGTCTGTATCAGTACATCGGCGAAGAAATCGACGTTGCCTACATGGAAGAGTTAAAGAAACAGATCATTCATCCCGAAATCATCAAGGAAGTAGCGGATGAACTGAAAATCGTGTACACACCGTTCCATGGTACCGGCAACAAGCCCGTCAGAAGAATTCTGGCTGAGCTGGGCTTCAAGCACGTTTATGTTGTTCCTGAACAGGAACGTCCCGATCCTGCATTTACGACGCTGGATTACCCGAACCCTGAAGATCCCAAGGCATTTACCCTGGCATTAAAGCTTGCAAAGAAGGTGGACGCAGACATCGTTCTGGCTACTGACCCGGATGCAGACCGTCTCGGCATTTATGCAAAGGATTCCAAGAGCGGCGAGTACATGCCCTTCACCGGCAACATGTCCGGCATGCTGATTGCAGAGTACATCCTGCGCGAGCGCACCGCTACCAACCGGATGCCGGTTGATCCTGTTATGGTATCCACCATCGTTACGACCAACATGGCAGCAGCGATTGCAGCAGATTATAACGTAGAATTAAGAGAAGTCCTGACCGGCTTTAAGTATATCGGCGAGCAGATCAAATGGATGGAGCAGGCTGGGAAAGGCCACTATGTATTCGGTCTGGAAGAGTCCTACGGCTGTCTGGCAGGCACCCATGCAAGAGATAAGGATGCGATTGTTGCAGTAATGTGTCTGTGTGAGACTGCTGCATGGTGCAAGAAACACGGCATGACCTGCTGGGATCAGATGCTTGCACTGTATGAGAAATATGGCTACTACAAAGAAACCCAGTATGCCATCACCCTGAAGGGAATCGACGGCGCAGCCCAGATCTCCGCAATGATGGATAAGCTTCGCAGCAATCCTCCGAAGAATTTCGGCGACCTGCAGGTTGTAGAGATGCGCGACTACGATAAGGATCAGGTTAAAGATATGGCAACCGGCGCGGTTCGCCCGACCGGACTTCCCAAGTCCAACGTTCTGTACTTTGAACTGACCAACAATTCCTGGTGCTGTGCACGTCCGTCCGGAACCGAGCCTAAGATTAAATTCTATATGGGCGTAAAGGGAACCAGTCTGGAAGATGCACAGGCAAAGGTTGACAAGCTGACCGCTGACCTGAAGGCAATTCTGTAAAAGAAAAAGCCGCAGCACCAGCAGCGTACTTTGCAGCAAAAATGCAGCATGCGCTCTGGCGC
>ERZ1106919.1877-NODE-1877-length-12731-cov-2.924661_pt1 | contig 12731 bp, 10 predicted proteins | sample MGYA00403654_ERZ1106919 | MGnify/ENA primary metagenome ERZ1106919 (study PRJEB35170, sample SAMEA104062450) | human gut metagenome | biome: human gut; feature: human-associated habitat; material: faeces | place: Denmark | collected 2012-10-08 ... | reverse complement strand
CATCGCAGGCGGCGGTTCTGCATATATCCACGCTGCAAAGGATGTAGAAGCTCTGGCAAATACACTGGAAGGCGATGAGAAGACCGGCGCGAAGATTGTACTGAAGGCTCTGGAAGCTCCTCTGTACTATATCGCAGCAAACGCAGGCCTGGAAGGCAGCGTTATCATCAACAAGGTAAAAGAGTCCCCGATTGGCTTCGGTTTCGATGCCCTGAATGAGACTTATGTAAATATGATCGACGCAGGTATTCTGGACCCTGCAAAGGTTACCAGAAGCGCTCTGCAGAACGCAACCAGCGTTGCAAGCACATTGCTGACAACCGAATCCGTTGTTGCAAGCATTAAGGAAGACACTCCTGCAATGCCCGCCGGCGGTGCAGGCGGCATGGGTATGATGTAAGCTGCACAAACTTTTATAAGAAACATGAAAAACTGCTGCCGGCAGGTTTTGCCGGCGGCAGTTTTTTGTGTCCGGAGCTGGTTTGCCCAGTTCGCCCGCGTCACATCATTTGCAAAAAACGCAGCTTCGCAGCTTTTTCGCTGCTGCGCAGCTGTTTTTGCTCATGAAATGGCGCTCCCTTCGTAGAGCTCTATAAGCATCTTTTCATGCAAGCATGAAATCTGCTTGTGGAGATCTACGAGTGAACTGTGTCCTTCATTTTATACAAAGATTTGAGAAATTTGCCTTGTCTCGATTGGGGAAAATGTTATAATTTATCTATCAGACATCGAGAACGAAAACGTGAAAATCAGAAAATGAAAGGAGAAGCAGAATGTCTTATATTGACATCATCAAAGAAAAAGCCAGATCGGACAGAAAGACGATCGTACTTCCGGAGACGAATGACAAGAGAACGCTGATCGCAGCATCCCATATTATCGAAGAGGGGATTGCCAACATTATTATGGTTGGCAATGAAGAAAAGATCATGGATGGTGCAGGATGGCTGGAAGTTGATCTGACCGGTGTGCGCGTGATCGATCCTACGAAATGTGAGAAGCTGGACGAATACGTTCAGTTATTATATGAAACGAGAAAGCATAAGGGAATGACGCCCGAAAAGGCACGTCAGATTCTGCTGACCGATAACATGACCTTTGGTGTTATCATGGTAAAAGCAAATGATGCAGACGGAATGGTGGCGGGTGCATGCCATGCAACCGCAGATACCCTGCGTCCGGCGCTGCAGATTTTAAAGACCGCACCCGGTGTAAAGCTGGTATCCGGTTTCTTTATTCTGGATGTACCCAACTGTGAATACGGCGAGCACGGTACGTTTCTGTTTGCAGATTGTGGCCTGAATCAGGATCCGACCGCTGAAGAGCTTGCAGCGATTGCAGACACCAGTGCAAAGAGCTTTAAGACCCTTGTCGGCGCAAAACCGATTATCGCGATGCTGTCCCATTCCACCAAGGGAAGCGCAAAGCATCCTCTGGTAGATAAGGTTGTAAAAGCGGTAGAAATTGCACACGAACAGTATCCCGGACTGACATTGGACGGCGAACTGCAGACTGACGCAGCGATTGTGCCCTCTGTTGCAAAATCCAAAGCGCCTGGCAGCGAAGTTGCAGGTAAGGCAAACGTTCTGATCTTCCCGAACCTGGACTGCGGCAATATCGGCTACAAGCTGGTACAGAGACTGGCAAAGGCGGAAGCCTATGGACCAATGCTGCAGGGTATCGCAAAGCCCGTAAACGACCTGTCCAGAGGCTGTTCCTGGGAAGATATCGTCGGAGTAGTAGCATTAACTGCTGTTCAGGCACAGCTCATGTAACGCGCGCAAGTGAGTCAGCATGCTTGCATGATTGACGAACGGCGAAGTTGCCGAGTGAGCTATGCTCACGACATAATTGATACAATAGAAAAATAAACGCCGTCCGTATAGGGCGGCATTTGTTTTTTTGCATCATTAACGAACGGGCAGCCTGCGCAGCAGGAAGTAAAGTGTGCCGGTGCGAGCCCGTGAGTCTAACAGCCTGCTGGGAATAAAATTGTGCAAACCGTCTCGGTTTTAGTTGTAAATTGGGATGGTTTTTGTTATTATGGAGAGGTGAGATTTAAATAACACGAACGGGGGTATACAAAAATGAAAATTCTTGTCATAAATTGCGGAAGTTCTTCGCTGAAATTCCAGTTAATCGATTCGGAAACAGAAGAATTGACAGCGAAAGGATTATGTGAGAGAATTGGTATCGCTGGCAGCCGGATCAGCTACACACTGACCGGTCATGAAAAGCGTAAATGGGACGCTCCGATGGCAGATCATAAGGATGCTGTCCGTCTGATGCTGCAGACACTGACGAATCCGGAAGACGGCGCGGTAAAAGAACTGTCCGAGATCGGTGCAGTCGGACACCGTGTTGTACACGGCGGCGAGCATTTTTCAGAAGCAACCCTGATCACACCGCAGGTAAAAGAAGCGATTATGGAATGTACCGTACTGGCGCCTCTTCATAATCCGGCGAACCTGCAGGGAATTGAAGATTGTGAGTTACAGCTGCCGGGTGTTCCTCAGGTAGCGGTATTTGATACTGCCTTTCATCAGACGATGGATGAAGAGGCTTATTTATATGCGATTCCTTACCGTTATTACAAACAGTTTGGAATCAGAAGATACGGTTTCCACGGCACGAGCCACCAGTACGTTTCCAGACGTGCGGCGGATATCCTGGGCAAGCCGTATGAATCGTTAAAACTGATTATCTGCCACCTTGGAAACGGTGCGTCCGTATCTGCGATAAAGGACGGCAGATGTATAGATACCTCCATGGGACTGACTCCGCTGGAAGGTCTGATTATGGGCACCAGAAGCGGTGATGTAGATCCGGGTGTACTGGAAATGATGGCAGGTAAGGATGGTAAGAACATCCACGAAGTAGTGAGAATTTTGAACAAGGAATCCGGTGTACTTGGACTTTCAGATGGTTTTTCCTCTGATTTCAGAGATCTGGAAGACGCTTATCTGGAAGGAAATAATCCGGCTGCGACAAGGGCGATCAAAGCGTTTGTCCTTCGGGTTGCAAAATATATCGGTGCATATGCGGCAGAATTAAATGGTGCGGATGCGATCTGCTTTACAGCGGGAATCGGCGAAAACAGCCCGGTTATCCGTGAGCTGATCTGCAGCCCGTATCTGGAACATCTTGGCGTAGAGCTGGATAAGGAAGCAAACAATATCCGGGGCAAGGAGAGAATCGTTTCGACGCCATCTGCAAAGACCAAAGTGCTTGTGATTCCGACAAATGAAGAACTGGAGATTGCCAGACATACCCTTGCGATTGTAAAGGGCAAATAAGGCGTTCAGTCAGAAAATAAAGGACGGGATCAGGAAAAATGTCAGGAATTGAAATCGGAAATTTAGAAAGTTTGCATACCTTAGTATTCAGCAGTCTGGAATTTCTGTTTCGATATCTGCCGCTTTTCCTGATCCTTTTTTATGCGGTTCCGAAGCGGTTTCGGATGTTTGTGCTGTTTGCTTTTAGCTTGATTTTGTATGCGCTCGGGGATCCTGCGCATGTGCTGATTTTGCTCGGAATGTCGGTTGTCAACTGGCTGTTCGGGTACGGTCTGGCGACGGAGCCGGATGCAGACGGCAAAAGAATGTCGGGGCTTCATAGAAAAAAGGAGCATCCGGGTGTGAGGGGGCTTCGCAGGAAAACCATAAACTGGAGCGAACTGCAGATTTTCGAGGAAACCGTAGATCAGAGGAAAGAGGAGCCCTATAGAAACACGGCCAGCCCCCAAACTGTCAAGAAGCGCAAATTCTGGCTGGCTGTCAGCGTTTTGTGCAACGCGTCGCTTCTGATCTTTTTCAAGCTTTCCAATGTGTTCGAGGAAAATATGCTGCTTCCGGTGGGAATTAGTTTTTATACGTTTAAAAGCATTTCCTATTTGATTGATGTGTACAGAAGCGGGCACGCGGAGCGTTCATTTCTCCGGTTTGGCGCATATTTGTGTTGTTTCCCGCAGATCGTTTCGGGACCGATTATGCGATATGGCGAGATGGAACAGGCGCAGCAGTTCGGTGTCTGGAAGGCGGCAAGGGCAGAAGACGGGCTGAAATATATCATTGCCGGACTGGGCATGAAGGTGCTGCTGGCGGATCGGCTGGGCTTTTTGTGGAACGATATCCAGACGATCGGCTTTGAAAGCATTTCGACGCCGCTTGCATGGCTGGGCGCGGCAGCCTATTCGATGGAGCTCTATTTTGATTTCGCGGGGTATTCCCTGATTGCAGTCGGAATCGGCAGGATGATCGGACTTCCGGCGATCAAAAACTTTGACCAGCCGTATTCGTCCCGCTCTGTCAGCGAATTTTACCGTCGCTGGCACATGACGCTCGGCTCGTGGTTTCGGGACTATCTCTATATCCCGCTGGGAGGCAACCGGAAGGGAACGCTGCGCACGGTATTCAACCTATTGCTCGTATGGGCGGTGACCGGCTTCTGGCATGGCGGCGGACTGCATTTTATCCTGTGGGGGATGATTTTGGGATTACTGGTTGTGATAGAAAAGCTGTGGATCGGAAAATGGCTGAAAAAGAGCAAAATTTTATCCCATGTATATGTACTGTTCGTGATTCCACTGACCTGGATGGTGTTTGCAATTCCGACCCTGCCGGAAATCGGCGTTTATTTCGCACGGCTGTTCCCGTTCTTTGGCGTGGGCAGCGCGGTCAATCCCGGGGATTTCGCAAAAGAACTGACACTGTTTATTCCGGAGCTTGTCGGCGGCATTTTGCTTTGCATCCCGCAGGTTTACCGGTGGTGTGAAAAACACAGGAAAAATGTGATAGTAGTCGCTGCACTGTTTGTTGTTTTCTGGTACAGCGTATATCGGATGGCGAATGCGGCGAACAACCCGTTCATGTATGCGAACTTTTAAAAAAGATAGGATTGTGTGCGGGTTCATTGGCGCGGCAGCACCTGCAGAATGGAGAAAATATGAGCTTTTGGAAAAAATGTCCACTGTTGGCCGCAGTGATCGTCAGCGGACTGGTGATAGAGGGAGCCGGGGTTGCCAATGGGGTAAAATCCGGCGAAATAGAAAATCCGGCGAGCTGGAAGCAGCCTGCGTTAGCGACTGTTTTTATAGATTTAAAACAGGGCGTTTATCCGTGGAGTGACAGGAGCGTACAGACGGCGGCGATGGATGCTGCAGATGTGCAAAAAGACAGAATAACGGAGGAAACTGCGCTGCAGGAAGAAGGCGGCGAAGGTCAATCTGGAATATCTGCGGAAGCCCAAAAAAACGGACTGGATATATCGGAAACCGGCGGGCAGGCGAATGATGGAAACGGGGGAGAAAAAGCCGGACAGATGGCGAATGCTGACCGGGATGCAGATCATAAAAACGGAACCGGAGACAAAAATGAGGCAGGCGTAAGCGGAAATGCTGTGCCAGGCAAGGCGGCAGAAGCGACGCAGGAAGCAGAGGAGGAGCCGCTCGAATTTACCCATGTGGACAAGGAGTATTTTGCGGACGCCGTGTTTATCGGGGATTCCCGGACACAGGGACTCTACGAGTACAGCAACCTGGCAGATGTGGCGACCTTTTACAGCAAGACATCTCTGACGGTCTATAATTTATTTGAAAAACCGAAGGATTTTATCCGGGAAGGCGATGAAAAGCTGACGCTGGAGCAGGCGCTTTCCAGACACCAGTTCAAAAAAGTCTATCTGATGATCGGCATCAACGAGATGGGCACGGGAACGCCGGAATCATTTTTTGAAGCCTATGCGAGGGCGGTATATAAGATTCGGGAGCTGCAGCCGGACGCAATTATTTTCGTGCAGGGAATCATGCGCGTGGCGGGGCAGAAAAACGCTTCCGATCCAGTATTTAATAACACAAACATCAATATCCGCAATGTGGAAATCGAAACACTCGCAAACGGAAAGGATATTTTTTATATTGACGTCAACGAAGCGGTCTGCGATGAAAACGGCAATTTATACGCGGATTGGACATTTGATCAGATCCACCTGAAAGCGAAATATTATCAGGTCTGGGAGAATTTCTTGATGGAACACGGAATCGTAAAAAAGTAAGCAGAAAGAATTAGTGAAAATTATCTTGACAAAGGCAAAAGGCGTCTGTATAATCGTATGAGTATGGACGAAGTCCGTTTGGATTTTGCCATGTCGTTAGGAGTATACTATGTTAGTGAATGTGACAGATGTTTTTACATCCGAAGGCAAAGTTCTTACGCAGGAGTTTGCGTGGGAGACTGCAGAGATTACACATGATGGGAGCTCTTATCCGGTAAAGAGCAGCAGTAAGCTTTTGCTGAAGCTGACGAATACCGCGCAGGGCGAAGCACTTGTGGAAGCGAAGCTGCAGTTTGTGGCGGGAATTCCCTGTGACAGATGCCTGGAAGAAGTAGAAGTTCCGTTTGATCTTTCCATCGTACAGAAGCTGGTGGCACCTGACCGTGCTGATCAGGATGCTTTGGAAGAGCAGGAAGCTTTTATGGAAGGTTACTCGCTGAATATAGATAGTCTGATCGATAATGAGATTACGACAAGCTGGCCTATGAAGGTGTTGTGCAGACCAGACTGCAAGGGACTGTGTCCTGTCTGCGGGAAGGATTTGAACACGGGAGCATGCGGCTGCGATACTTTTGTTCCCGATCCGAGGATGGCGGCAATCATGGATGTCTTTAACGCGAATAAGGAGGTGTAACGATGTCTATCTGTCCTAAGAATAAGTCTTCCAAGTCCAGAAGAGATAAGAGACGGGCAAATTGGAAAATGAGCGCACCCACTCTGGTGAAGTGCAGCAAATGCGGCGCACTGATGATGCCTCACAGAGTCTGCAAGGCCTGCGGTTCTTACAACAAGCGCGAAATCGTTAAGGTTGAGGCTTAAACAATAGAATCACACTCTGTGAGATTCTATTGTCATGAACAATAGAATACACGTTTTGTGGGCATCCTATTGTTATGAATAACAGACGAGCAAACAAAAGGGCTTCCGGAATCTTCCGGGAGCCTCATTTTTTTGCCTGAAAACGTCAGGAAAATTGACTTTTCTACGGTATTTTAGTATAGTAAAAGATGTTACAGTTTACCCACGCCATTTGCAAAGAGGCACGGACGAACTGTAACAAAAACAAGAAAGGGCAGGTACTTTAAGATGGCAGAGCTGGTCAGAGTTGCTGTGGACGCGATGGGCGGAGACAACGCGCCGACAGAGATTATAAAAGGTGTTGTAGAGGCAGTTCATGCAGATGAACGCGTGAAGGTTTTTCTGGTAGGACAGGAGGACGTTGTGGAAAAGGAACTCGCAGCCTATTCCTATCCGGCAGAGCGGATTGAAGTCGTACACGCTTCCGAAGTGATCGAGACGGGCGAGCCTCCGGTCAATGCGATCCGCGGCAAAAAGGATTCCTCCATTGTAAAAGGTTTAGGTCTGGTGAAAAACGGCGAATGCGACGCGTTTGTATCTGCGGGAAGCACCGGCGCGGTTTTAGTTGGCGGACAGGTGTTAGTCGGCAGGGCAAAGGGCGTGGAGCGTCCGCCTCTGGCTCCGCTTATCCCGACAGAAAATGGCTGTTCTTTGCTGATTGACTGTGGCGCAAACGTGGATGCAAGACCTTCCCAGCTGGTGCAGTTTGCAAGAATGGGGTCGATCTACATGGAAAATGTCATGGGAGTAAAGAACCCGACAGTTGCCATCGTCAATATCGGTGTGGAAGAAGAAAAAGGCAATGCGCTGGTAAAAGAAACCTATCCGATGCTGAAAGAATGCAAAGATATCAATTTTATCGGAAGTATCGAAGCACGTGATATCCCGGCAGGAAAGGCAGACGTCGTTGTGTGTGAAGCGTTTGTCGGTAATGTAATCCTGAAATTATACGAGGGTGTCGGCGCAACCCTGATCAAAAAAGTAAAGGGCGGCATGATGACAAACCTGCGTTCAAAGATTGGCGCACTTTTGGTAAAACCTGCACTGAAGCAGACCCTAAAGGCATTTGATCTGGAAGAGTATGGCGGCGCGCCGCTGCTTGGCTTGAAGGGACTTGTTGTAAAGACCCACGGAAGCTCCAAATCAGTAGAAATTAAAAATACGATTCTGCAGTGCATCACGTTCCAGGAGCAGGATGTTGTTGGAAAAATTACAGCCAGCATTGCAGCTGCAAAGGAAGAAGGATAAGGGGTATGGAGTTTGAAAAGCTGAAACAGATCGTGGCAGAGATTTTGAGCGTAGATCCGCGGGAACTGACGGAGGAGACGAATTTTATCGACGATCTGTGTGCGGATTCCCTGGATCTTTACCAGGTCATTCAGGAAATTGAAGAGACGTTTGAAATTGCAATACCAGAAGAAGAGGCAGAAAAGATCAAAACCGTCGGAGAAGCGGTAGAGCTGATCAGAAAGACAAGGAACGAGTGAACAATATGACTGAGGAATATACGATAGGTGAGCTGGAAAAAAAGATTGGATATCAGTTCCGGGATAAGAGTCTGTTAAAACAGGCTCTTACTCACAGCTCTTTTGCCAATGAACAGAGAATCAACAAATTAAAGGACTACGAGCGGCTGGAGTTTTTGGGAGATGCTGTGCTGGAGCTGATTTCCAGCGATTTTCTTTTCCATGAGAATCCGCAGATGCCGGAAGGAAAGCTTACGAAGCTGCGTTCCTCGATGGTCTGTGAGCCGGCGCTTGCGTACTGCGCACGGGATATCGAGCTGGGACGCTATATGTTGCTTGGAAAGGGCGAGGAGGCGACCGGTGGACGCAACCGCGATTCGATTACCTCGGATGTGATGGAGGCGGTGATCGGCGCACTGTATTTGGACGGCGGTTTTGACGCGGCACATGATTTTATCCATCGATTCATTTTATCTGATCTGGAAAATAAAATTCTGTTCTATGACAGCAAGACGGTGCTGCAGGAAATTCTGCAGGCAGAAGGCGATGGGGAGTTTTCTTACGAACTCAAAGGAGAAGAGGGACCGGATCACAACAAATCGTTCTGGGTTGATGCAGTCAGAAACGGGGAAGTGATCGGCAGCGGACATGGCCGTACCAAAAAGGCGGCGGAGCAGCAGGCGGCTTATGAAGCGATTCTGAAGCTTCGGAAGCGCTAAGGAGCCTATAATATATGTATTTAAAGAGTATAGAAGTACACGGGTTTAAATCCTTTGCCAATAAAATCCTGTTTCAGTTCCACAACGGAATCACCGGTATTGTCGGACCAAACGGCAGCGGAAAGAGTAATGTTGCAGACGCCGTGCGCTGGGTGCTGGGCGAGCAGCGTATCAAGCAGCTGCGCGGCGCAACGATGCAGGACGTTATTTTTTCCGGTACCGAATTGAGAAAACCGCTGGGCTATGCCTATGTGGCGATTACGCTGGACAACAGCGACCATCAGCTGGCAATTGACTATGATGAAGTGACGGTGGCGAGACGCCTGTACCGTTCCGGTGAAAGCGAATATCTGATCAACGGAACACCGTGTCGTTTAAAAGACGTCAACGAGCTGTTTTACGACACCGGTATCGGGAAAGAAGGCTATTCGATCATCGGACAGGGTCAGATCGACAAGATCTTGAGCGGACGCCCGGAAGAGCGCCGCGAGCTGTTCGACGAAGCTGCAGGAATCGTAAAATTCAAGCGCCGCAAGGACGCTTCCGTAAAAAAGCTGGAATCCGAGCAGCAGAATCTCGTGCGTGTCAACGATATTTTGTCCGAGCTGGAAAAACAGGTTGAACCGTTGGGCAAACAGGCGGAAAAGGCAAGGGTTTATTTAAAACACCGGGAAACGTTGAAAGCGCTGGACGTTAACGTATTTTTGCTGGAAAGTGAAAAAACGCGGGCACAACTTTCCGATACGGAAGAAAAATACCGGATTGCAGACGGAGATTTAAAGGATACGACGACCCGATATGAGGGCATTAAGGAAGAATATGACCGGATTGCAACGCAGATCGAGGCGCTGGAACGACAGATGGAGCAGGCGCGGGCACAGCTGACAGATACGTCCGTCCTGCGCGGAAAGCTGGAGGGTGAAATTGCCGTCCTGCAGGAAAAAATCCGTTCCATCCGGGGCAATGAAGCACATTTGCAGAGCAGAAAAGAGACGCTGCGCAAGGAGATTGACGCACGAAACGCCGACAAAGAAAAGCTGCTGCAGCAGCGAAACGAGATTCAAAAACGGCTCGAAAAGCTGCAGGAAGAGCGCAACAGCGCTGCAGCAGAACTGGAAATCATCCAGAGCCGGGTCGCAGGTTTAAACCAGTCGATCGAAGATGCCAAAAACGCGATTATTGATACGTTGAATGATCGTGCGGCGATCAAGACGAAGATGGGACGCCAGGATACGATGCTGGAACAGGCGCAGATTCGGAGGGCAGAGCTGAATTCCCGCCTGCTGCGCGTCAAGTCCGACGAGGTACAGCAGGAAGAGAGCATCAAAAGTCTGGAAGAAGCCTTTAATACAGTGACGCAGGAAATCGCGTCGAGGAAGGAAGCTCAGACGGCGATGGAGGCGAAGTTGAACGAATTTCGGGAGACGATCGCCAAAATGGATCAGGCGTTGCGGGATGCACAGGTGCAGTATCATCAGGATAAAACAAGACTGGAAGCGGTCAGCAACCTGACGGAGCGCTATGAGGGCTACGGTGGAAGCATCCGCCGCGTCATGGAGCAGAAAGATAAAAATCCCGGCATCATCGGTGTTGTTGCGGACATCATTAAAGTAGAGAAAAAATACGAAACTGCGATCGAGACGGCCCTTGGCGGCAGCATTCAGAATATCGTAACGGATAACGAAGAGACCGCTAAAGGGATGATTTCGTTTTTAAAGCAGACCAAAAGCGGACGCGCGACGTTTTTGCCGTTAAACAGCATCAAAAACGCACAGGAATTTCGGCAGAAAGAAGCCTTAAAGGAGCCTGGGGTTTTAGGACTTGCGCATACTCTGGTACATACGGATGAAAAATACAGCGATGTCGCAAAATCGCTGCTCGGCAGAATCGTAGTCGTCGATCACGTCGATCATGCAACGCAGCTTGCCCGGAAATTCAAGTACTCGCTGCGGATTGTGACGCTGGAGGGCGAATCCTTATCCCCCGGCGGTTCGATCAGCGGCGGCGCATTTAAAAACAGCAGCAACCTTCTGGGACGCAGACGCGAGATGGAAGAGCTGGAATGGAAGGTAAAGGCGCATGCCAAAGCGGTAGATGAACTGCTCGTTTCGATCGAAGACCTCAAAAAAGACCGGAACGAATGCCGGACAGAGCTGGAAAAGAGCCGCGCTGCGCTGCAAAACGCCTTTATCCGCCAGAATACTGCCCGCCTGAATATAGAAGCGGCGCAGGAGAAAAAGGATCAGACGAAAGCAGGCGTCGAAGACCTTAAAAAAGAAGAGATCGAGATCGAAACCCAGGTGCTGCAGATTCGAAAAGAAAAGGAAGAGACAAAGCAGGAGCTGGAACGTTCCGAGGCTCTGGAGGGCGAGAAAAACGAACAGATCGAGGGCTTTACGAAGGATCTGGAAGAGGCGCGCAGGCAGGAAGCTGCGCAGACCGCTGTATTGAATGAAAAAGAACTGGATGTAGAAAAAATCCGGCAGCAGTTCGGATTTTATCAGGCAAACGAAGACCGTATCGCCGGAGAAATCGCACGGTATGAGGGCGAGCTGGAAGAGGTCAAAAAGAGCCTGACAGACGGCGTGGCAGACGCCGCCGGGAAAGAAGAAAGCATCAAAAGGCTGCAGGAGACCATCGAATCCTCCAAAACGACGCAGTCGGATACGCAGGATAAGCTGAATGCAGACAGCAAAAAGCGGGAAGAACTTACAGAACGGCAGAAAGGCTTTTTCACGGAGCGCGAAGAGCTGTCCGCACGGATGAGCGCGCTGGACAAAGAGGTTTACCGCTTAAATGCCCAGAAGGAAAAGCTGGAGGAGTCCATGGAGAATCAGGTCAACTACATGTGGAATGAGTATGAACTGACCCTCCGGGATGCAGCGCAGCTTCGGGATGAGACGATGAACGACCTCGCTGAGATGAAAAAGCAGACGCAGACGATCAAGGAAGCGATCCGCAGACTGGGCGATGTCAATGTTAACGCCATCGAAGATTATAAAAATCTGATGGAGCGTTACACGTTTTTGAAGGCACAGCACGATGATCTGGTAGAAGCGGAGAAAACGCTGGAACGCATCATCGTCGAGCTGGATGAGGCGATGCGAAGGCAGTTTAAGGAGAAGTTTGCAGAGATCAGTAAGGAGTTCGATAAGGTATTTAAAGAGCTTTTCGGCGGCGGCAAGGGTACGCTGGAGCTGATGGAGGACGAGGATATCCTGGAAGCAGGCATTCGGATTATCGCACAGCCGCCCGGTAAGAAGCTGCAGAACATGATGCAGCTTTCCGGTGGGGAAAAGGCGCTGACGGCAATTGCGCTATTATTTGCCATCCAGAACTTAAAACCGTCACCGTTCTGTCTGCTGGACGAAATCGAGGCGGCATTGGACGACAGCAACGTCGGAAGATTTGCCCACTACCTGCATAAGCTGACCGCCCATACACAGTTTATCGTCATTACCCACAGACGCGGCACGATGGAAGCGGCGGACCGGCTTTACGGAATTACGATGCAGGAAAAAGGCGTATCGACGCTTGTAAGCGTCAACCTGATAGATAAAGATCTGACCTGATGGTAATCAGGATAAAAAGTCCAGCTAATAAATGTCAATAGTAAAATGAGAAAAAATCTATTTTA
>ERZ1106919.1868-NODE-1868-length-12796-cov-3.185778_pt1 | contig 12796 bp, 10 predicted proteins | sample MGYA00403654_ERZ1106919 | MGnify/ENA primary metagenome ERZ1106919 (study PRJEB35170, sample SAMEA104062450) | human gut metagenome | biome: human gut; feature: human-associated habitat; material: faeces | place: Denmark | collected 2012-10-08 ... | reverse complement strand
CCGGACATGAAAAGAAGATTGCAGCAACAAATGCACTTCAGGCAACAATGAAATCAATTATCATTAGTGCATGCACATTCTTTGGTGCAACATTTGGTGTAGGTGCATATTCAAATATTGACATGATCAGTTCATTGTGTATCTTAATGTCAAGAGGAGCATTTATCAGTATGTTCTGTGTAATATGTATCCTTCCTGCATTCTTTATAATTTTTGATAAGTTCATTATAAAAGGAAGTTATAAATTCCTTGAAAAATAAAAGCTGCTTAAAATAAAACACAATTAAAATAACACTAAAAAAGCCCCTTTTAACTTTAAAAAAAGGGGCTTTTGTGATAGAATAATAGTATATTTTAAATAGATTGGGGTATGGAGCAAAATAAAGTTAGTATTTCCACAGGCATCGTATGGAACAGCAGAATCGAAGATATGGAAGAAACTTTGAAAGAAGCTTACAGATGTATGTGGAAAAAGATAAATATCATAAAATGACAGGAGGTGTTGTGCTATGAAGCAGATTATTATTGCAATCGGAAGAGAGTTTGGAAGCGGCGGCCATAATCTGGGGCAGTCTCTGGCAAAGGAACTGGGAATTCCCTGTTATGACCGCCATCTGATAGAGGAAGCAGCGGTGTGTGGCGGATTTAAGATGGAGGAACTGGAAGAGGCGGACGAGATGAAGGCGAACCGTTTTCTTTTTAAGGTTCCGGCCAAGTGCAATCCGTTTACCGGTTATGGAAAGCCGATGAATGATACCTTGTTTGTCGTGCAGTCCCAGTTGATCAGGGAGTATGCGAAGAAAGGTCCATGCATCATCGTGGGACGCTGCGCTGATAAGATCCTGGAGGAGACGGAAGGGCTTATTTCTCTATTTATATATGCCCCGATGGAGGCGCGCGTGAAGGAGATTATGCGGCGTTACGAGACAGATGAAAAAGAAGCTGAATACCTGATCAAACAAGCGGATAAAATACGGAAAAATTATTATAATTTTTATGCAAAAAAGACATGGGCGGATAAAGCAAGTTATGATATGCTGATTGACAGCAGCCGGATCTCGGAAAAGGAGCTGGCGGCGATGCTTCGGGCACTTTTAACGGCACGGGGGGTGGAACTGGAAACAGATGGATCCGATCAATAAGCATAAAGAAGAGTGAGGACAGCGTATGAAGGACAGAAATTTGTGGATGAAGAAGGAAGAAAAGCGGACGGCGCCGGGGTTAAAAAGGGCGCTGAAAGCGGTTCTGGGACATAAGATAGTACGGCTGGCAGGAATCGCAGGAGTAAGTCTCCTTTTCTCAGCGTCTGCCGCCCAGACAGTGCTTGCGGATGATGCGGGTATCTGGCAGCCGGTGGAGAATGGTTATTATCTGGTGGGAATGGACGGTTCTTACCTGACGGGCTGGCAGCAGATGGGCGGAAAATGGTACCTGCTCGGAGCAGACGGTTTGATGAAAATGGGCTGGGAGCAGGAAAATGGAACCTGGTATTATCTGCAAGGGGACGGCGCGATGGCGACCGGCTGGCAGAATATCGACGGAAAATACTATTTCCTGAAAGACAGCGGAGCGATGGAGGGAACGACCTTCACAAAGGATGAGACGCAGTATACGATCAACGCGGACGGCAGCCTGGCGAACGCCAAAAAGAAGAAAAACACGGGCGGCGGCGCGTACACGCTGGCATTTCTGGATGCAGATACCCAGGCGATGGCGGACAGCTTAAATGAGCTGAAGGCGGACGCGTTTGACGGGGATGAGGAAGAAGATTACTATGACGATGACAAAAAAGATTACGATAAAGATGCCAGCTTTATTTTAAATGGAAAATTACAGCAGATCGCCGAACACCGCCTGGCGATGGCACGCAGTAAGGGCTATGGAAGCAGCCGGATCCCGGATGAAGGCACACTTGATGATTACCTCAAATCCATCGGGGAAAGCACTGCGAGACGTCATACGGAGATTTACCTCATCAACTGTGATGATGTGACGCAGGCAGAAGAAAAGCTTCTGCGTAATCACGACAGCGACGAGAAAAAGCGCGTGGACCGGGTGATTTATTATAAGGAAATGGGTGTTGCACATCAGCAGGTCGGCGATAAGCATTATTATATGATTATTTTGATGCGGTAAGGATCGCAATCATTGTATGACAGGAGCAAGCAGGCATGAAACTGAAATTTTTACATAAACGCAAAGAAGAAAAACAGACGGAAAAAGAAGCCTTCTCCCTGCCGAAATTCATCATTGAGCGGAGCAGGGCGATCGAGATTGTCTTTCTGGTTCTGGTGCTGATATCAGCGCTCATGGCGCCGTTTGTCGAGATCAACTATGATCTGACGGAATACCTGCCGTCGACCGTCCAGTCCAAACAGGGATTGGACCTGATGGAAGAGAAATTCGGCTACCCCGGCACGGGGCGCATCATGATTGACGATGTTTCGCTTTATGAGGCGAAAGCCTACAAGGATAAAATAGAGGCGTTGGACGGAGTCGATCAGGTTATGTGGCTCGATACATCGACCAGCGTATACGCGGCGGACGCATTTATCAACTTTAATAGTGTTGATGAGTATTACAAGGATAATACGGCGGTTATGGATATTGTTTTTGTAAACGGCGACACGGATAAGAGGACGTCCCAGACGATCGATGAGATCAAGGACATTCTCGGAGACAAGGGACATTACGTCGGCATGGCGGTTCAGAATAAATCGCTGCAGGAAAATGTTTCGAGCGAGATGAAGCTGATTATGACGCTGGCGGTCGTGGTTATTTTCCTGATTCTGACCGTGACGACGAACTCTTGGTTTGAACCGGTGCTGTATCTGACGGTCATGGGCGTGGCGATCGTCCTGAACAAAGGAACAAACCTGTTTATCGGGCGGATATCCTTTTTGACGAACAGTGTGTCGGCGGTCCTGCAGCTCGCCTGCTCGATGGATTATTCGATTTTCTTAAGCCACGCGTTTGCGAGGGAAAAGGCAAAGGGACTGGATCAGATGACCGCGTTAAGCAACGCGATCAATGAGGCATTAAACTCCATTTTCGCCAGCAGCCTGACGACGATCGTCGGATTTATCGTTCTGTGTTTTATGAAGTTTAATATCGGATTTGATATGGGACTCGTGCTGGCAAAAGGTATTGTCCTGAGTCTTCTGACAGTGGTGTTTTTCATGCCGGCGATGATTCTGCGTATGACGCCGATGATTGAGAAAACATCCCATCGTTCGTTCCTGCCGTCGTTTGATAAGCTCAGCCACGGTATCTACAACAGCCGCCGCATCGTGCTGATTCTGATCGCGGTGCTGGCGATCCCGGCATACACGGCGCAGAGCATGAACGATTTCCTCTACGGAAATGACGCGGTCGGCGCCAGCGAGGGAACGACTGTATATGAGGATGATGAGCTGATCACAGCGAAATTCGGACGAAGCAATATGATGATGGCAATCGTGCCGGATACTTCTTTTATCAAGGAAAAACAGTTCACGGATGAGCTGGAAGACCTGCCGTACATGAAGAGTGTAACGTCCTTGTCCGGGCAGCTCCCGGAGGGCGTACCGGAAGATTTCCTTCCGTACAGCATCACAAGCCAGTTACATAAAAAAGATTATGCGAGAATCCTTATTTACGTTAAGAGTAAGGGCGAGAGCAAGCTGGCGTACCAGTGCTCGGATGAGATCCAGGCGATCATGAAGAAATATTATCCGGAAAATTCGTATCTGGTCGGCACAACACCGTCCACACAGGACATCCAGACGACGATCACGAAGGATTACAGCCGTGTCAATGTGATGTCGCTGATCGGCGTATTTGTGGTTGTCATGTGGAGCTTTAAATCACTGATTATTCCGCTCCTTATCATGATTCCGATTGAGGTCGCGATTTTCGTCAATATGGCGGTACCGTACATCGTCGGAGACACGATGATTTTCATTGGTTACATTATCGTAAGCTGTATCCAGCTGGGCGCGACCGTCGATTATGCGATTCTGACGACGAACAATTATCTGGAATGCCGCAAGACGATGGATAAGAAGGAAGCGGCGATCGGGACGCTGAATCTTAGTATTCCGGCGATTCTGACATCCGGTTCGATCCTGACCTGTGCCGGATATATTGTATATAAGGTATCGAGTGTCGCGGCGATCGGCGATCTGGGACATTTGATTGGACGGGGGGCTCTGATTAGTATGCTTTTTGTCTGCTCCCTGATGCCGGCATTTCTGGTATTGTTTGATCATATCCTGATGCAGAACGAATTTGAGAGGATTCATCTGTTTTTCAAAAAACGGCGCGAACGCCGCCATGCCCGTATGAAACGGGCGGCAAGACGCGTGGCTGGTGCCGTGTGGAAAGGGAAAAAGCCGCTGGTGGATTCAGTTACGTCGAAAAGAAAACAATTCGAAGCTGAAACGAAAGTGCTGGAAGATACAGAAATGACAGAGACGGGCGGTTCTCAAGAGAAAACAGATTCCGATGCGGAGGCGCGGGAGAAACACAGAAGAAAGCTCCGGCTACTCGGAAAAGTGAGAGAACGAAGAAAAGACCGGAAACGGAAGATGACAGAAAAAAGGGAGGCTGGAAGCCATGAAGAAGATCATTAGAAGAGGAGCGGCGGCGACGCTGGCAGCGGTTACGCTGGTAACGAGTGCGGCAGTTCCTGTCCGGGCGGCTGCACCAAGAGTTCAGGTAGATGAAACGATGTATGTCAATCTGGACTATTATGGAACGGCAACGCAGATCAACGTGGTCAAAGGCTGTACCACGAATGGACTGACCGAATATACCGATTATGGTACCTATGACAAGGTGGTCAACATGACGGACGACACGGCGCCGGAAATTGGCGATGGAACCGTCACATGGAAACTGCCGGAGAAGAATTCGCGTTTTTATTATCAGTGTACGATGCCGAAAAATAGCGTCGATCTGCCGTGGACGTTTGACGTTTCCTATAAACTTAATGGAGTGGAAGCGGATGCATCCAAACTGGCGGGGGCGTCTGGTCTGGTTGAGGTCAATGTAAAGGCGACCCCGAATGAGAAGGCGAAGGCGTATTATAAAAATAATATGGTGTTGACCGTGCTTGTGCCGGTGGATATGGAGAAATGCTATAGTGTCGATGCGCCGGGTGCGCAGGTGCAGTCGGTTGGAAGCTATCAGGCGGCAATGTTTGCGGCGCTTCCGGGCGAGGACGGCGATTTTACAGTCCGGGTCGGCACGGATAATTATGAGAATATCGGAGTCATTATGATGATGGTTCCGGGGACCCTGGATGAGCTGAACCGCATCAAGGATCTGAAAGAGGCGAAAGATACCTGGCGCGAGGATGGAAACAAGATGTATGACAGCATGAATGCGCTGTTAAAGACGATGGAATCCATGAAGTCGGATGTTTCCGGCGTGAAGGGCGGTCTGGCAAATCTCGATCAGGCGCGTGGAACCGTCGGTGCTAACCGGAAACAGATCGAGGCGCTCTCGACACAGGCGCTTGCCGATCTGCAGGCGGTCACGGATCAGACGACGGTCATGATTCCGTATTTACAGACGGCGCGCGATGCGGTGACGGATATTAACAGCAACACACAGGCGCTTTCCAATACGATGGAAGATATGCAGGATGAACTGGATCGCCTGTATGACCGCCTGGGAAGTCTGAGCAAATCGCTCCGGTCGGCTTCGGATGAATTAAATAAGGGTCTTGTCAGCCAGCAGACGCAGGATGCGATCGAGAAAGATATTGTCCAGCGGACGGCGGAAGTCCAGAAAATTTTGGAAGAACTCGATAAACTTCTGGGACAGGGAAATACCTCTCTGGCGGTGACAGAACAGGGGATTGGAAGCCTGAATCAGAGTTTAGCCACGTTAGACGGCATGAAGCTGAAACGGATCCGCAAGATGAAGAGTGCGGAGAAGGAAGAGACATCTGTATCGTCGGAGGCGGCATCTGGAAACGGAAATGGTCAGACAGCGGGGGCGGCTGGCAGCGCAGATATCACGGATTCTGCAGGTGCCGCCGACCATGCAAAAACTACGGGTTCTGCAAATACCACGGATGACGCGGAAATGGCAGCAGGCACTTCGGCCTCTGGCTCAGCAGGAACAGAAAGTAAAGATTCGGCTGAACAGGAAGCAGCGGGCGCAGGCTCAGCGTCTGGTGCAGCTGGTAACCAGGCGGAAAAAGCGGCTGAATCAGCGACAAAGACGGAAGATAAGGATGCAGAGGTGAATGCATTTGGAACCGAGGTTTCTGCGGGAGCCCTGACAGCCGGACCGTCCGGCGAGCCGGGAAGCGGCGGTGTCAATGATGCGAGCTGGGAAGATGAGATTGGCAATGCAGAAGATGATGTAGAGGAGGCGCTGGAGTCTCTGTCAGCGACTACTTATTCTGCGGATGCTGCAAGTCTGGTGGAAGAGACGAAGGGCATTTTCCAGAAAGTGGAGCAGGCGCAGAAAACTGCGAAAACGATTGTGAATAAAGTGAATGGTGCGTTCAAGACGGCGGGAGATATTACTGGCAAGACGGGTTCGACTTTATCGGCGCTCAGAAGTTCGACTGATGAGCTGATCAATTTGCTGGATGATATGCGGGTCCTGATTGACACAACGGATAAATATGTGCCGACGATGCTGGATTCCCTGTCTGATTCTGAAGAACTGATGAACCGGCTGACCAGAGCGCTTTATACCACACATGATATGCTCGGTCTTTTGAATGACACGCTGATTTCGGCAGGTGATTCGCTGGATGCCGGAACCAAGGCAACACTGCAGGGCATGGAGAAGATTCTTGATAAGAACCTGACCATGATCGATCAGCTTGCGGCGGTTCGGGAAGCGGGGGAAGACATGAAGAGTACGCTCGATGAGCAGATCGATAAGTTTGAGGATGAGAACAATTTCCTGAACATAGATCCGGAGGCGGAGAAGATTTCCTTTACCTCCTCGAAAAATCCGTCCCCGAACAGCGTGCAGATCGTCCTGCGGACCGATGAGATCAGCGATGATGATGAATCAACCGATATCTCCGATCAGGAGGCAGACGGCAGCAGTGAAGAAGGTCCGTTAAAACGGATGTGGAATGTGCTGGTGGCGATCGTGAAGGCGATTATTGAGATATTCCAGAATCGGTAAAAGATGCAGAATAAAAATAGATAAGAAAAAGAACTGCCGCATCAGCAAATGATTTGCTGGGCGGCAGTTCTTTTTAGTGGACCAGACGGGAGTTGAACCCGTGTCCAAAAACCAATTCCCTGTTCTTCTACTATCATAGTCCGTTCTTTGACATTCCCTCTATCCTGCGGAAACGAACATCCTCAGAACTTCAGTAGTTCCTGATACGCCTGACAGTCCGGAACCCGCCTGTCATCGTTTCTCACATATTCGATGCCAGATTCTTAAAGTGTGAGTGCTCTAAGGCTGACAACTGCCAGATTAGGCAGCGTATGCTAATTTGTTGTTAGCGTTTAATTTTAAGTTTGCCATTTAACGCATCGCATGCGGATAGCTTCACCAGCTTCATGATCCCTGTCGAAACCGGTACTGGCCCTTATATTTAGATCCTTATTATCATACCATGAAAGAGGCGGTCTGTCAATGTAGTGAAAACTCAAGAGAAAAATATCTTGACAAAATAGAAACAGCTGATATAATCGAGACTGTAATGATGAACCAGAAACGGGTTTATCTATATAAAGAAAGTGTTGAGAAGACCAGTAGGATTGTGGAACTGGACAGAGAACGGCGTCGCAGGAAAAGCCTGAAATAACAGAGGCAGGTGGCTGTGGGTGGAAGCGTCGGACAGGAAAACAAATCTGAATACCAGCTTTGAATGTCCCTTAATCGGGAACGGTGATTCCGTTATCATCAGAATGAAGTGGAATCGATCCGAAAGATCGATTCAATAAGGGTGGAACCGCGATTTATCGTCCCTTAGTCAGAAACATCTGGCTAAGGGACTTTTTTTGGTTCTTCTGGTCAGGAAGCTTTTATTATTTCAGAACGAAAAGGAGAAAAAAGATGAAGATCACATTAAAAGATGGCTCTGTCAAAGAATATGCGAGCCCGATGTCCATCATCGACATTGCAAAAGACATCAGCGAAGGCCTGGCGAGAGCGGCATGTCTGGGTGAGGTTGACGGTGAGGAAGAAGATCTCCGTACCGTGATCGACCATGACTGTCAGTTAAATATCCTGACTGCAAAGGATGAGAAAGGTCTGGCAGCTCTGCGCCATACCGCCAGCCATGTAATGGCACAGGCTGTAAAACGCCTTTACCCGGAGACAAAACTTGCGATTGGACCGTCCATCGCAGACGGTTTCTACTATGATGTCGATCCGGCTACCCCTCTGACTGCAGAGGATCTGCCGAAGATCGAGGCAGAGATGAAGAAAATCATCAAAGAAGCACTTCCACTGGAGCGCTTTACTCTGCCGAGAAATGAAGCGATCGAGTTCATGAAGGAGAAAGAGGAGCCGTACAAGGTAGAATTAATCGAGGATCTGCCGGAGGATGCAGAGATTAGCTTCTACCGTCAGGGTGATTTTACTGACTTATGTGCAGGACCTCACATGATGAACACCAAGGGTGTTGGTAAGGCATTTAAGCTGATGAATCTGGCAGGCGCATACTGGAGAGGCAGCGAGAAGAACAAAATGCTGACCCGTATCTATGCGACCGCATTTGCAACCAAAGAGGATCTGGAAGCATACATCACAATGATGGAAGAGGCAAAGAAACGTGACCATCGTAAACTGGGCAAAGAACTTGGTCTGTTCATGATGCACGATGCAGGTCCGGGTTTCCCGTTCTTCCTGCCGAAGGGCATGGTACTGAAAAATACCCTGCTTGATTACTGGAGAGAAATCCATAAAAAAGCTGGTTATGTAGAGATTTCCACTCCGATCATCCTGAATCGCAAGCTCTGGGAGACTTCCGGACACTGGGATCATTACAAAAACAACATGTATACAACTGTGATCGATGAAGAGGATTACGCAATTAAACCAATGAACTGTCCGGGCGGCGTTTTGGTATACGCTTCTGAGCCACGTTCCTACCGTGATCTGCCGCTGCGTATGGGTGAGCTTGGTATCGTTCATCGTCATGAGAAATCTGGTCAGCTTCATGGTCTGATGCGTGTACGCTGTTTCACACAGGATGATGCACATATCTTCATGACACCGGAGCAGATCAAGGACGAGATCAAGGGCGTTGTACACCTGATCAACCAGGTATATTCCCTGTTTGGGTTCAAATATCACGTAGAGCTGTCCACCCGTCCGGAAGACAGCATGGGAAGTGATGAAGATTGGGAGATGGCAACCGAAGGCTTGCGTTCCGCTTTGGAAGAGCTGGGACTGCCGTATGTGGTAAACGAGGGCGATGGCGCATTCTATGGACCGAAGATCGACTTCCATCTGGAAGATTCTATCGGAAGAACCTGGCAGTGTGGTACCATCCAGCTTGACTTCCAGCTTCCACAGCGATTTGAATTAGAGTACACCGGAGCAGACGGCGAGAAACATCGTCCGATCATGATTCACCGTGTTGTATTTGGTTCCATCGAGCGTTTCATCGGTATCCTGATTGAGCACTTCGCAGGTGCATTCCCAACCTGGCTGGCACCGGTACAGGTAAAGATTCTTCCGATCTCTGACAAATACGCAGATTACAGCAGGGAAGTTCTGGACAAGCTGACCGAGGCTGGCATCCGTGCAGAGATGGATACACGTTCCGAGAAGATCGGCTACAAGATCCGCGAGGCACAGACTCAGAAGATCCCGTACATGCTGGTTGTTGGACAGAAAGAGGAAGAAGAGAAGACCGTTTCCGTCCGCAGCCGTTTTGCGGGTGACGAGGGCGCAAGCAGTGTAGAGAGCTTCATCGAGTCCATCCAGAAGGAGATCGAAGAGAAAAACCTGCGTGAGACTGTGAAAGCAGACGAAGCTAAATAATTTTGAAAAATTAAAAAATCAGGCAGACGCATCTGTGAGATAAAATCATGGATGCGTTTGTTTTAGTTTACACGAATAAATCCAAAAAAGAAGCAGATACTACTCCTGAATCAGATTTTGCCGATTTGGAATGCGAAGTATCGGCAAAATCCCGTTACTGGTCATACATGTGTGAACAGCAACGAAAACCATGACACATTGAAAAGTGTATCGCTGAAAAGTTTGATGGCTGGATGCCGGAGGAGACTTTCGGTGATGCATGTCAGAAAACAGGAGGAAAAATCATGACAAAACTGGATTGTAGTGTAACCGGATGTATGCACAATGCGGAAAACTGCTGCTGTAAAAATACCATTCTGGTAGAAGGAAAGACGGCGCAGGATAAATGCGATACCTGTTGTGGCAGCTTCGACGAGAAGAAAGGCGGCACATTCCGCAACCTTTTTAAAACACCGGAGAGCCGTCTCGAAGTAGAGTGCGAGGCAACGAACTGTGTTTATAATACGGACCGCCGGTGCAGCGCGGAACACATCGGAATCACCGGAGGCAATGCGACGGTTTCTATGCAGACGGAATGTTCGAGTTTCCAGAAACGGTGACTCTGATGCGGTTTTCTTTTTAATATAGAAGAAAGCCTGCATAAATATTCGAAATAAAAAATGCCGCCGGATATGGAAAATTCTGTCAGGAAAGAAGCAAAACCGGGCAGAGGTAATGATATCCGGCGGTGGTTTTTAGTATGTCCGTAAATATATTTGCGTACGTTGCCGTCATTCGCGCAACACGTGAACCATATTTAAAAATCATTTGTAAATCTTCTCAAAAAATCTCGAAAAAACCGGTTGACATTCCAAAGAAACCATAGTATACTAACAAAAGTTGTGAGGAAACAACTTCACGAAGACAGGAAAGCAGGTTATCTACCTCACCTCAGCACGAGCAAGTGACTGTGGGTTCATAAATTTGAGAAATTTCCTATATTGGATTTCCTATTATGAGTAAGTGGATGGTCTGTACTGTTCACTTATTTTTTTGACACTGAATCAACCAAAATCATCACATATCATGGGGGTGCACGGCTATTAGCGAGTTAATGATTAACGAACAGATTAGAGACAGAGAGGTTCGTTTGATTGGCGAAAATGGAGAGCAGCTTGGAATCATGTCCGCAAAGGATGCTTACAAGTTAGCGAAAGAAGCGGAACTGGATTTAGTAAAGATTGCTCCGACTGCGAAGCCGCCGGTCTGCAAGATTATCGATTACGGTAAATACAGATACGAGCTTGCAAGAAAAGAAAAAGAAGCTAAGAAGAAACAGAAGGTAATCGAGATCAAGGAAGTTCGTCTTTCCCCGAATATCGATGAAAATGACCTGAATACCAAGATGAACAATGCGAGAAAATTCCTGGAAAAAGGCAATAAAGTAAAGGTTACACTTCGTTTCAGAGGTCGTGAGATGGCACATATGTCAAAGACAAAGTATATCCTTGACGATTTTGCAGAGAAGCTTGCCGATATCGCAGCCGTTGATAAACCGGCAAAAGTAGAAGGAAGAAGTATTGTACTGTTCCTTTCTGCGAAACGCTAGATATAAGGACATAACTATTATTAAGGAGGACTACACCATGCCTAAAATGAAAACAAGCAGAGCAGCTGCTAAACGTTTTAAAACAACCGGAACCGGAAAGTTAGTAAGAAATAAAGCTTACAAATCCCACATCTTAACTAAGAAATCTACAAAGAGAAAAAGAAATCTTAGAAAAGACATCGTTACTGATGCTACAAACAGCAAGGTAATGAAGAAGATTTTACCGTACTTATAAGATTCGAGGATTAAGAAGGAGGAAATAACCGATGGCAAGAGTAAAAGGCGGATTAAACGCTAAAAAGAAACACAATAGAGTATTAAAGCTGGCAAAGGGTTACAGAGGCGCACGTTCCAAACAGTACCGTGTAGCTAAGCAGTCCGTAATGAGAGCTCTTACAAGCTCTTACGCTGGTCGTAAAGAGAGAAAGAGACAGTTCAGACAGCTGTGGATCGCTCGTATCAACGCAGCAGCACGTATCAATGGTCTGTCCTACAGCAAGTTCATGTACGGCTTAAAGCAGGCTGGTGTTGAGATGAACCGCAAGATCCTTTCTGACATGGCTATCAACGATGCAGAAGGTTTCGCAAAACTGGCAGAGCTGGCTAAGTCCAAACTTGCGTAATGGATATCTGTATTATGAAGTGCCAGTTTCTTTGCTGTTTCGTTAGCTTCTTTCCAGTAAGGTACCATGAAGCCGATTAATGGGAAACCGGTGTCAGGACGATTGGTATAAATGTTCCCGTACTCATCGACTACTGTCAAGACTTCTCCTGTTTCAGGATTACAAGAGGTAAATACACCACCGCTTCCAGCATTATCTACAACACTTTTTCCTCTGCCGATACGTATATAAGGATGGAATACGGTTACATCTCCATCAAAACAAATAGTATGGATTCGTAATGTATTGACTGATTCTTTATGCAAGACAGCCATACGTTCGTCTTACTTGATAATCTCTTCTGCAATGAATCCTTTAAGATATTCTGTGTCTGTAATCTTTGCTTTAAGCCCTCCTTGTCAGAGGTGTTTTCTATGATTTGAATACCCTTACCAAAAGAACCATCAAGAGGCTTTATTATCAGCCTGCCAGAGATCTCAAACAAACCGGATAGAGTCCACCATTCCCCATTGGATTGGTAATGCAGCATGCTTTTCGAGCGAAAAACTCTCCAAACTCCTAATAGTTTTCCCACTTGTCACCGAGAATTCTTCTTACATTTGCTGTATTCATAAAATCT
>ERZ1106919.1864-NODE-1864-length-12811-cov-2.642835_pt1 | contig 12811 bp, 8 predicted proteins | sample MGYA00403654_ERZ1106919 | MGnify/ENA primary metagenome ERZ1106919 (study PRJEB35170, sample SAMEA104062450) | human gut metagenome | biome: human gut; feature: human-associated habitat; material: faeces | place: Denmark | collected 2012-10-08 ... | reverse complement strand
CTTTGGACATCCCTCCGATTGTGACTGTCTTTCCGCCAATCTCTATCTCAACTGCCATCTCTTTTTCTACTGTATCAGTAGTCATGATTGCAAGAGCTGCATCGTGTCCGCTCTGTAGACCTTCTGCTTTCTTTCCTGCCAGCACCTGGATTCCGTCCACCAGCTTTTGCATCGGAAGCTGCATTCCGATGACTCCTGTAGAACCTACAAGAACACCTTTCTCATCGATTCCAAGAACTTTTCCAGCCTCTTTTGCTGTCTCTTCACAGTATTTCATACCTTCCTCTCCGGTACACGCATTTGCAATTCCGGAGTTTACAATAACTGCCTGTGATTTCTGTTTGCTCTCTACAATCTGTCTGTCCCACTTCACCGGAGCTGCCTTTACTACATTCGTTGTAAATGTTCCGGCAACTTTACACGGTTTCTCACTGTAAATAATCGCCATATCTGTACGTCCCTGGTATTTGATTCCTGCTGCTGTACTTGCTGCCTGAAAACCTTTTGCAGCAGTGATGCCTCCTTCAATCTTTTTCATTCTTTTATCCTCACTTTTCGTAAATTCCGTCTGTTGTCTGCTTCTGTCTTTTTTACGGGAACATCGGCGGCATGCACAGGCCTTCGTTTTCCGGCAGGCCGAACATCAGGTTCATATTCTGTACCGCCTGTCCTGCTGCGCCTTTGACCAGATTGTCCATCGCACCCATCATGATGATTCGTTTCGTTCTCGGATCGATCTTGAAGTTGACATCCACATAGTTGCTTCCCTCGACCCATTTCGTCTGCGGGCAGACATCCTTATCGAGAACACGTACAAACTGCTCGTTGGCATAATACTTATCGTAAACGGCTTTAACCTTTTCGTAAGTCACATCTTTTTTCAGGGATGCATATGCCGTTACGAGAATGCCGCGGTTCATCGGAACAAGATGCGGGGTGAAGTTCAGGGTGATCGGGTAGCCAGCTGCATAGGAAAGCTGCTCCTCGATCTCCGGTGTGTGGCGGTGGCCGGCAACGCCGTATGCCTTGATGTTTTCATTGACCTCACAGTAGAGGTTGTCCACTTTCGCCCCTCTTCCTGCTCCGGAAGTTCCGGATTTTGCATCGATGATGATGGTGTTGCCATCAATGAGATCTTCCTTTAATAAAGGATAAATCGAAAGAGTTGAGCAGGTCGGATAGCATCCCGGGTTTGCCACGATGCGCGCCTGTTTTACTTTCTCACGGTTGATCTCGCACAGTCCGTAAACCGCCTCGTCGATATACTGCTGGGATTTATGCTCGATCTTGTACCACTCTTCATACGTTTTTACATCTTTAATACGGAAATCGGCGCTCAGGTCGATGACCTTTACTTTCGAAAGAATTTCATCATTTACCAGGGAAGCACAGAGTCCCTGCGGAGTTGCTGTAAAAATGACGTCTACTTCCTTTGCAAGCTGCTCCATGTTGTCGTCCTTGCAGACATCGTCTACTAACTGAAACATATTCTGGTAAACCGACGCATATTTCTTATCGATATAGCTTCTGGAACCATACCATTTAATCTCCACATCTTTGTGTCCCAGGAGAATACGCACCAGCTCGCCTCCTGCATATCCTGTAGAACCGATAATTCCTGCTCTGATCATACCTTTTTCTCCTTTTTTCTTTCGCCCGTTTTCTTGTTTTGCCGGACATTTTTTCTTTTCTCTTTATGATAGCTCAATTATTTTCTTTTTTCAATGAAAAATCTTTGTTTTCTGCTGTCATATACCGTCGATTGCATAAGTATACACCTCAAATGTATATTATGCAAGTTTTTTTTGAATTTCTGAAAAAAAGCTTGCATAATCCTGTCGTATGATGTATATTTTAGTCATTGACGATGCACCGCGCATATAGGTGCACGAGAAATCCAAGGAGGATCTTACATTATGAAAGAAAAAGTTGTACTTGCCTATTCCGGCGGACTTGATACTACTGCCATTATTCCGTGGCTGAAAGAGACCTTTGACTACGAAGTAATCTGCTGCTGCATCGACTGCGGCCAGGGAAACGAGCTGGTTGGCCTCGATGAGAGAGCAAAACTTTCCGGCGCTTCCAAATTATATATCGAAAACGTTATCGACGAGTTCAGTGAAGACTTCATCATGCCGTGCGTAAAAGCAGGCGCTGTTTATGAGAACAAATACCTGCTCGGTACTTCCATGGCACGTCCGGTTATCGCAAAGAAACTCGTTGAGATCGCAAGAAAAGAAGGTGCTGTTGCCATCTGCCACGGCGCTACCGGTAAAGGAAATGACCAGATCCGTTTCGAGCTCGGCATCAAAGCCCTTGCTCCGGATATCAAAGTAATCGCTCCTTGGAGAATGACCGATGTATGGACCATGCAGTCCCGTGAAGACGAGCTGGCTTACTGTAAAGCACACGGCATCGACCTTCCGTTTGATGCAAACCACAGCTACAGCCGTGACCGTAACCTGTGGCACATCAGCCATGAGGGACTTGAGCTTGAGGATCCGTCCAACGAGCCGAACTACGACGATCTTCTCGTACTGACCACTCCTCCGGAAAAAGCTCCGGACGAAGGCGAGTACGTAACCATGACCTTTGAGGCCGGCGTTCCGAAGACCTTAAACGGAAAAGAAATGAAAGTTTCTGAAATCATCACCGAGCTGAACAAGCTGGGTGGAAAACACGGCATCGGTATTGTTGATATCGTTGAGAACCGTGTTGTCGGCATGAAATCCCGCGGTGTTTATGAGACTCCTGGCGGAACTATCCTGATGGCTGCACATGAGCAGTTAGAGGAGCTGATTCTCGACCGTGAGACCCTGAAAACAAAGAAAGATCTCGGAAACCTGCTTGCTGAGGTTGTTTACGAAGGAAAATGGTACACTCCTCTGCGCGAGGCAATCCAGGCATTCGTTGATGTAACCCAGAAATACGTAACAGGCGAAGTAAAATTCAAACTGTTCAAAGGCAACATCATCAAAGCCGGCGAGTCTTCTCCGTACAGCCTGTACAATGAGTCTCTTGCTTCCTTCACCACCGGCGATCTCTACGATCACCACGATGCAGACGGATTCATCACACTGTTCGGTCTACCGCTGAAGGTTCGTGCGATGAAAATGCAGGAGCTGGAGAAAAACAACAACAAATAAGATCCGATCCTATGGATTTCCAAAAGAAAGCGGACTCGCTCCGCTTTCTTTTTTTGCATGCAAAAAGGACCCGCCCATTTCAGGCAGGTCCCTTTGTTGCCAGGCATATCAATAATTGGTCCAGTGGACCAATTTTGATTATTCGTAATATGCGTCGATTCCGTCCGCAATTCCCTGTGCCATCTTGTTTCGGTAATCCTCGGTTGCCATCAAACGGTCCTCGGAAGGATTGCTCATGAAGCCAAGCTCAATGATCGTGACCGGAATGGTACTCCAGTTGATGCCGCTCATGGAATCGGTGTAAATCACATCGCGGTTCTTCGCACCGGTGTCTTTGCAGAATGCTGCGATCATCTTCTGGGAGAGCTTCTGGCTCTTGCTGATCACATCACCGGAAAGATACGTATTTCTGCTGCTCGGTGCCATCGTGAGTGCTCCGTAAACCGACTGGTTCGAATCGCCGTTCGCGTGTACACGCACGAGAATGTCTGCTCCGTTCTGCGCGGCAAGTTTTGCACGCTCGGAGTTGCTGATATTGACGTCGTGCGTCTCGCGGATCATGTAAACATCGTAGCCGCGCTCCTCAAGGATATCGCGTACCTTTAAGGATACCGCAAGGTTCAGCTCATACTCATTGATGCCGGTTGCCACACCGCATGTTCCGGAAGCAACCTTCGCCTTATAGGTCGATGATCCCGGTCCGATCGGCTCTTTCTCGCTGTTTCCTCTTCTCTGGTGTCCTGCGTCGATTGCCACGCAGATATTTTTGCTGTTCCGGCGGACACCGTTTTTATCAACGTAATAGCCGTCGATGTAGGTATCCTTATAGATGCCTCCCCAGCTTCGGAAGTAATACGTTTTTCCGTCCACTTCCTGCCAGCCGTTCTTGTAAATACCGCCCCAGCTCCTGAAGTAATACGTTGCGCCTTTGATCGTTACCCACTGGCTCTTATACATGCCGCCCCAGCTCTGCAGGTAATACCAGTTATTATCATACCGCAGCCATTCACTGTGCATCATTTTGCCGTCCTGCCTCAGATAATACCAGTTCTTGTCATACAGCAGCCAGCCTTCCCCTTTTGGGGTTCCGTTGCTGTCCATGTAATACCAGTCACTGCCCTTGGCCGCCCAGGCGTTCACGCGCATGCCGCCCCAGCTTTCAAAGTAATAATCAACGCCGTCAATCGTCTGCCAGCCGGTACTCATCACACCGTCTGCGTCTACATGGTACGTTCTCTTATCATGCACAAACCACTGATTCGTTCTGAGGCTTCCGTCCTCATTCAGATAGTACCATGTTCCGCCGACTTTTTTCCAGCCCTGGAAACCGGCTCCGCCCCAGCTCTCAAAATAATAGAGCTTTCCGTTGACCATCGAAAGACCCGTGCACATGATTTCGTCTGCATTCAGATAATATCTCCGGTTCAGATGGGTGATCCACTCGCTGGCGGCCATCGTGCCGTCCTCTTTTCTGTATTTCCAGCTTCCGTCCTCCTGTTTCACCCAGCCGGCAGGAAGTTTCTCTTCCGGCTCCTGTTCGTTGTCCTCACCTGGAATCGTAACAGCCGGCGTCTCGTTTTCCGAAGTACCGCTCTGCTCCTGCACTGCCGCTTCCTCATCCGAATTCTGCTCGGAACTTTCCGTCTCATCCTGCTGCCAGGTTACGGCCGTGCCGTCATTTTCTGCTGCGCTTACCCTTGCCGGAAGCGCCCAGCCTCCTGCCGCAACGGCCGCTGCGATCAGCAGTGCTGCGATTTTCTTTTTTGCCATCTGGTTTTCCTCCTTTTATCGCGCCATCTGGTAAATCTCATATACTTCCTGTGCGCCCAGCTTGCGGATGCGGGACAGTTTTACAGTGTCCTGCTGTGTTGCATCCATGGAAAGGGCACGCAGATCCTCATCCGACGGGTTCGGGATATCAAGCTCATGCAGGGAGGTCGGCATGCCGAGCGAATGGAAGAACGCTACTGAGCGCTCAATGCCTTCCGTTGCCCGTTTGTGATCGCTTCCTTCTGTGATACCCCATACCTTTTCAGCAAACCGTGCAAACCGCCAGAGAACCGACTCCTCATCGTACTGGTATTTCGCCCAGGCACCCCAGACTGCCGCCAGGGATGCGCCGTGTGCTACATCATATTTTGCACTTAACGCATGGCCAAATTTATGTACCGAAAAATCTTTGCCGCGTCCGCACTCCGTCAGTCCATTGTGTGACAGGCTTCCGCACCACATGATTTCCGCCATCGCATTGTAATCGGATGGGTTTTCCAGAACCTTCGGTCCGTTTTTGATTACGGTACGGAGGAGTCCCTCTGCAATCTCGTCCGTCATCTCGCACTGGCTCTCCGGAATGAAATAGCGCTCCATCGTGTGCATCATGATGTCGGTTACTCCGCAGGCAATCTGGTATTTCGGCAGGGTTGCTGCCAGCTCCGGGTTCATGATGGCAAATTTGCAGCGGTTGAACGGCGTGTTGATGCCGGCCTTTTTGCCGATTGCCTCGTTTGTCAGAACGGCTGAATCGCTCATCTCGCTTCCGGCTGCCGGTATCGTCAGAACCGCTCCTACCGGGAGAGATTTTGTCAGCGGTACTTTTTTCGTCCAGATATCCCAGAGTGCCTCCTCCGGATTTGCAGCTCCATGCGCAACGGCTTTTGCGGTGTCAATCGAGCTTCCGCCGCCGACGGCAAGAATAAAGTCTGCCTGCATTTCCACTGCTTTTTTCACACCCTCCTCGGCAAGGGCAAGTCTCGGGTTTGGTTTTACGCCGCCAAGCTCTTCAAAGGCAAGGCCCTCTTTTGCAAGAGATGCTTCCACTCGGTCCAGAAGACCGCTCCGTTTTGCACTTCCGCCTCCGTAAACGACGAGCACCTTTGTGCCGCCCCATTTCTTTACCTCAGCGCCTGCCTGGTTTTCGGTCTCTTTTCCGAACACGACTTCCGTCGGGGTATACTGTATAAACTGATCCATCTTCTTATTTCCTCCCTGCATTTTTATTCTTCATAAATCCGTACGTTTCCCGAGCTTACACGGTAAAGATCATCTCTCCTGTTTTCCAGAGACGGGATTTCATTTCTTGTCCGCTCCAGCACTTCCGGATCCAGCTCTGCGATGAGTACCTGCGGGGTATCATCTGCCTCCGCAAGAATTTCGCCGTCCGGCGCAATGATCATGGAATGGCCGTACGCCTCAAACCGCGCTTTCTGGCCGCACTGGTTGGCGGCGAGCACGTAGCATCCGTTTTCAATGGCGCGCGTGCGCAGCAGTGCTTCCCAGTGGCGCTCTCCCGTTGCTTTCGTAAAATCCGCCGCTATCAGAAATGCATCTGCTCCGGAGGATGCCATCAGCCGGTACTGTTCCGGAAAGCGGATATCGTAGCAGATGCTCATGCCGAACAGGCCAAGCGCCGTGTCCGCAAGAACAATTTCATTTCCCGGGCAGATCTCGCGTGATTCTTCGTAGGAGACACTGCCCGGAATATTTACGTCAAACATATGTATTTTGCTGTATTCTGCAATCGTTTCTCCATCTGGTCCGAACAGAAACGACGTGTTGGACGGACGCCCCGGATGGCGCCGTACCGTCATGCTGCCGCAGTGCAGATAGACACCGTACCGTTTGGCAAGGCTGGAAAACCGGCGGCTTACGTAGCCCGGCACTGCACTTGCGTGGCCCGGCATGTCTGCTCCCGTGTATTCTGCGGTCTCCGGGAAAAGAATCAGCTTCGCTCCTTGTTCCGCCGCCTCCCGCACATACTGCTCGGCCATACGCATATTTTCATTCATATCCGGCCCGGAATCCATCTGCACCAGGCCTGCAATTATTTTTTCCATCTTTTTGTCCCCTCGTTTCACATGTTAGCTTGTGATTTTTCCGCTCATACTCTCGTTTATTATATCGTTACAGTTCACAGATACCTGCGAACTGTAACATTCGCAGCCCTCATTGAAAGTTTTGCTACGCAAAAGGAGGGCTGCTCACACCTGAATCACTTTCTTACGCAGCGAAACAGCAAGTGTTTCACTGCTGATTGAACAGTAATATTATATCTCATATTCCCCAAAACAGCTACCCAAATTCGCAATTTTCATACCTTTTGCAGCTTTTATTTTTTAATTTTTGAAAATAACAATTGACAAATCCGGAAAACAGGAGTAGCTTAGAACCATAAGCTGTCGTGTTTGATCAGATGCGGCAGAAAAAATCATGAAAGGAGAACACCACTTATGATCAATCTTATTTATGCATCCAGCGTAAAACAGAATAAACTTCGTATGGCGATCAAACCAGGTGGCTGCCCTTCTTTCGAAATTCTTTGTAAGCATTAACTCTGCATAACAAATCTCTATGCATTCTTTATGCCTGCTATTTCGCACAGAAGGCGCGGTACGTTGATACTGCGGCTTTTTTTATTGCTATAAACAGTACGAAACCGTTCTTTCCGGCTTCGCTCCGTTTCCGGCAGGCAGATTCCGCGGTCTTCTTACCGCATCGATTCCCTTCTTTTATATACAAACGCAGCCTTCGCTTTCGTTTCCCGTTGTTCCGTTCCCACACTTACGGAGCTTTTGAAAGCCTATGTTCTGCCAGACACCCAAACGACATCAATGAGGAGGTTTTAACATTCATGAAGAAAAATCCAATCGGTAAGTACCTGCTCCAGAACTGGTACTACTACGTTTTCGCTTTTGGTTCCATGGCCTTAAGTGTCTTTCTCGATATGCTCGCGCCGCTTGTCACGCTGCACATCGTGGATGACGTGCTGGTCGGTCACAAAATGGAACTGCTCTGGAAATACCTTGCCGCCTTTCTTCTGATCGGTGCCGCAAAAGCCCTGTTTCAGTACATCAAAGAATTTTTATTCGATGTCAGCAGCGTCCGCGTCGCCAGCCAGATGAGGGGCAACCTGTTCCGCCACGTCCAGCGGCTTTCGGTGGAATACTTTGACAAAAACAATACCGGCGAACTCCTCGCCCGCGTGCGCGATGACGTCGACCGGATCTGGGATATCCTCGGCTTTGCCGGCATGCTGATCTTAGAAGGCCTGATCTGTATCATGATGGCAATGGTCAGTATGGTCAAACTGGATCTGCCGCTGACACTCGTCTCCGTGGCGATCCTTCCTTTCGTCGCAGGCATCGCAATCCGCCTCGAAAAAGAACTCGACCGTGTCTACGATGCGATCAGCGAGGAAAACGCCGTCATGAATACCGTTGCACAGGAAAATCTCGCCGGTGTCCGCACCGTCAAATCCTTTGCACGGGAACCGTATGAGATCAAAAAATTCCGGAAACACAATCAGAAATACTGCGATCTCAACATGGATCAGGCGCGCGTCCTGATGAAATACGATCCCGCCATCTCGTTTCTTACGAAGCTGATGCGCGTGCTCGTCCTTCTCGCGGGCGGCTACGGTGTCATCCACGGACGCATTACGCTCGGTGTTTTAACGGCCTTTATGGAGTACACCTCCAAGATCACCTGGCCGATCGAAAACGTCGGCTGGCTCGGCAACTGCTTCGCTTCTGCGATTGCTTCCAACAAGAAGCTGAACAAAATTCTCGCAGAGGAGCCGCAGATCGCAGAACCGGAAAATCCGGTGGAGCTTTCAAAACTTCCGTGTGACCTGGAATTCCATCACGTCGATTTCTCCCTGCATGACACACCGATTCTGCAGGATATCGACTTTACCTTAAAGCAGGGCCACACACTCGGCATCATGGGTATGACGGGTTCCGGAAAAACAACCATCGTCAATCTGCTCGAGCGTTTTTACGATGTCACCGACGGTTCCATCTGTCTCGACGGCCACGATATCCGCACCCTGCCGCTGCGCACCGTGCGCGATACTTCTTCCGTCGTCATGCAGGATGTCTTCCTGTTCTCAGATACCATTTCTGAGAACGTCCGCCTCGGCAGCCGCAGCACGATGAAATCCGAGGAGGTACATAACGCTGTCTCCGCTGCATGTGCTTCCGAGTTCGTCGACCATCTTTCGGATCAGTACGAAACGGTCATCGGCGAGCGCGGCATGGGACTTTCCGGCGGTCAGAAGCAGCGTCTTTCCATCGCACGCGCCCTGGCAAAACAGGCTCCGATCCTCGTACTGGATGATTCCACCTCGGCGCTCGATATGGAGACCGAATACGAAATCCAGAACCATCTCGCCGAGAAAAAAGATGTTTCCAAGATCATCATTGCCCACCGCATTTCTTCGGTGCAGAGTGCCGATGAGATCCTGTATCTCGATCACGGACGCATCGCCGAGCGCGGCACGCATGAGAGTCTGATGGCACAGAAAGGCCTGTACTACTCCACCTGGGAGGCTCAGTACGGTGATTACCATAAAGCAAAGGCAGCCCTCGAGCAGGCACTTCCTGCCAATGCTTAATTCAATTTAATTTGTTACCCGACAACTTCTGTATTTACTTACCCGTTAAGAGAGGAACAATACGATTATGGCTATCAATTCCAGTAAAGTAGATGAAGAGCAGAAAGAGGTCTTAAAGAGCGCGACCATCCGCCGCCTCTTCTCCTACTTAAAAAATTATAAACGCCAGGTTGCCGTCGTTCTCGTGGTTCTCGCCGTTACCATCGCGATTTCCACTGTGAACCCGCTGCTCCTGGAGTACGCCATCGACGTCAATATTGCGCAGAAAGACTGGCGCGGGCTTGTTGCCCTCTGCGTATTCATGGTTGTAATCAACCTGGTTTACGCGGCCGGTGTCCGCCTGCGGATGCTTCTGATGGCGCGCATTACCAACAACATTCTTCTGGAAATCCGTGACGAGCTCTACACACATATCCAGACCTTAAGCTTCAGCTTTTTCGATACCCGCCCGGCCGGAAAGATTCTGGCGCGCATCATCGGCGATGTCAACTCGTTAAAGGATGTGCTGAACGACGGTGTCACAAAGCTGATTCCGAACATTCTCACGATCATCGCCATTCTGGTGATCATGATGATCAAAAACATCTGGCTCTCCTTAAGTGCGATTCTCGTGCTGCCGCTGATCGCTATCGGCATGTATTTTATTCAGATCGTCGCACACAAGAGATGGCAGACGTTCCGGAAAAAATCTTCCAATGTTACGGCGTATATCCACGAGGACTTCTCCGGTATCCGCATCATCAAGAGCTTTACCGCAGAGCAGGAATCGCAGGGCGAGTTTGACCGGCTTCTTCTTGAGCATCAGAACTCCTTTATCCATGCGGTCCGCCTGGCGGATGGTTTTTCCGCTGTGATCGAGGTAACCTGGGGCATCGGAACGTTTCTTCTGTATTTTATCGGTATTTCCGTGCTCGGCGTGGATGCCGTTCCGATCGGTACGTTCACGGCGTTTGCGATGTATCTGACGATGTTCTGGGATCCGATCCAGAACCTGGCCGGTTTTTACAACAAGCTGATCACGAACCTTTCCGCTGCGGAGCGAATCTTTGAGATCCTCGACACACCGGCGGAGGTTGCCGACAAGCCTGGCGTCACAGAACTGCCGCCGATCAAAGGAGAAGTAACGTTCGACCACGTCAGCTTTGCCTACTCCGATGATCCGGACACGCTGGTTTTAAAAGATGTCAGCTTTACAGCGGCTCCCGGTGAGACGATCGCACTCGTCGGCCCGACCGGCGCTGGAAAGACGACCATTGTCAATCTGATCAGCCGTTTCTACAATATTACTTCGGGAACGGTCCGCGTCGACGGCCACAGCCTGACGGATGTCTCCATCAACAGCCTGCGTGCCCAGATGGGCGTGATGACACAGGACAACTTTCTCTTCTCCGGCACGATCCGCGACAACATTGCGTATGGAAAGCTCGATGCCACGGAAGAAGAAATCATTGCCGCCGCAAAGGCCGTGCATGCCCATGACTTTATCATAGAGCTGCCGGACGGCTATGACACCGAGATCAGCGAGCGCGGTGCCCGTCTTTCCAACGGCCAGCGCCAGCTTCTCGCCTTTGCCAGAACGATGGTGTCCGATCCGCGGATTCTGATTCTCGACGAGGCGACGTCCAGCATCGACACACAGACAGAAATTCAGGTGCAGCAGGGAATCGAAAGCCTGTTGAAGGGCCGTACCTCGTTCATCATTGCGCACCGTCTTTCTACTATTAAAAATGCGGACCGGATTTTCGTGATCGACCACGGAAAGATTTTCGAGCAGGGAACCCACGACGAACTGATGGCAAAACAGGGCGCGTACTACCAGCTCTACCAGGCACAGTTCCGCAGGGTATCGTAATCCGGTTTCACAAAACGTATCAAATATCTGTAAAAAGCTGCTTCCCCGCTTCTGGCGGACGCAGCTTTTTGTGTCTTTCCTTGACAAATGAATCACCCCTGCTATATGATGGTAACTGATCTTTTTTCGGAGGGTTACACTCTCCGTCTGCCGCTTCCCACTCCTGCGGCATTTGTTACTGAACGGTCTGATACGGAGCTTTTTCACAATGCTTCCGTATTTTCTTTCAGAAAGGAGTATCATGACGTTTTTTTCCAGAAAACATTTACGCCTTCTCCTCCTTCCTGCGCTCCTTCTTCTGACGGGCTGCGCAGGTTCCGCAAAGGAAACGGCGGATTCCACAGAGAACGAAAAACTCTCCGCCGTGGCGACCATTTTTCCGCAGTACGATTTTCTGCGTGCCATCGGCGGCGATCACCTCGATCTCCACATGCTACTTTCCCCGGGCGCAGAAAGCCACTCATTTGAGCCGACACCGGGCGATATGATCACAGTTTCCGAATGCGATCTCTTCGCCTACGTCGGCGGCGATTCCGATGCCTGGGTGGAAACGATTCTCGATTCCGTCGATACCTCGAACAAAGAAGTCGTCACGCTGATGGACTGCGTCGACACCGTTGCCGAGGAAACGGTCGAGGGAATGGAGACCCACGGCCACGCACACGATCATGAGGACGAGGATACGGACCACGACGAAGATTCCCACGATCACGAAGACGAATCCCACGGCGAACAGGACGAGCACGTCTGGACTTCACCAAAAAATGCAATGCGGATTGTCCAGAAGCTCTGCGATGCACTCTGCCGCCTCGACCCGGAAAACGCGGACGATTATCAGGCAAACACTGCTTCATACCTCGCTTCGCTTACCTCCCTCGATGAGGAATTTTCCGATGTCACAGCGAATGCCAGCCGCCACACCATCGTTTTCGGCGACCGTTTTCCGTTCCGCTATTTCGCGGACGCCTACGGCCTCGACTATTACGCGGCATTCCCCGGCTGCTCCTCGGAATCCGAGGCGAGTGCCAAAACACTTTCTTTTTTAATTGACAAGATCAACGAAGAGCAGATTCCTGTCGTCTTCCACACCGAGCTGTCCAACGAAAAAATGACGGACTGCATCTGTGAGGCGACCGGCGCGAAAAAGCTGCTGCTTCACTCCTGTCACAACGTATCCAAAGATGATTTCGAAAACGGCGCCACGTATCTTTCCCTGATGGAACAGAATGTCGCCGCACTAAAGGAGGCTCTGAACTAATGGCTCTACTTACCTGCAGTGATGTCACCTTCTCCTATGAGGGCATCCCGGTCCTGACCGATGTCAACTTTACCCTGGAAGCCGGCTCCTACCTCTGTATTGTGGGCGAGAACGGTTCCGGAAAAAGTACCTTGAGCAGTGTGTTGGTCGGTAATCCGGCATTC
>ERZ1106919.1852-NODE-1852-length-12847-cov-3.708568_pt1 | contig 12847 bp, 9 predicted proteins | sample MGYA00403654_ERZ1106919 | MGnify/ENA primary metagenome ERZ1106919 (study PRJEB35170, sample SAMEA104062450) | human gut metagenome | biome: human gut; feature: human-associated habitat; material: faeces | place: Denmark | collected 2012-10-08 ... | reverse complement strand
TCCTAATGCACGGATGGCGCGAGCCAATACCGTATTCTCGTGACTACCCAAGTCAAGGATAACAATCATGTCCTGTTTCATCTGATTCTGGTTCTTTTAAGTTATTATATTGTATAAATTTGACTTTACCTTCAATTAGCCTGCAAATATAAAGATTTTAAAAGACGCTGCAATGTCTTGATTCCCAAAGTTTCATTTCAAATTAAACCGAATGCCACATTTCTTTATCGCAACGACAGAATCCGGACTCTTTCCGAACACTTCTTTTTATGCCTTCAGCCGCATCACAAAGCGACTTCCTTTACCCAATTCACTTTCTACCGTCAGTGTACCACCATGTGCTTCCACAAAGTCTCTCGAAATAGACAAACCGAGTCCGCTTCCCTGAACTTTGGTGCCGGGAACACGGAAGTAACGGTCGAAAATACTCTTGTGATAACGGGGATCGATGCCTTTACCGAAATCCTGAACGTACAGGTCGATCATATCTCCTTCCTGCCTGGCACCAATCACGACACGCCCGTTTTCTTTAGAATAACGAATCGCATTGCTGAGCAAATTAGTCAATACCCAAGCTATCTTTTCACTATCGACAAAGAGCTTGCCGATTTTCTCTTCCGGGTACTCTACTTCTATCTGGATATTGAACTTATCCGCTTGTACCTGATTAGCTTTAATCGCATATTCTATCAGTTCAATGGGCTTCGTTATCTTCGGCATTAATTGCAGCTTGCCTGCCTCTACCTGAGTCATATTCAGCAATTCACCCGTAATGCTCAACAGGCGTTCGCTATTTTCCTTGATGCTTTTGGACAACTGTTCCTGTTCATCATTCAGCGCACCGACACGTTTATCTTCCAATAGTTGCAGACTCATCATGATAGCCGCAATCGGAGTTTTCAATTCGTGTGAAATGGTCGAAATAAATGTAGTCTTGGCAGAATCCAGTTCCTTGAATTCCGTTATATTCTTCAGCAAAATAACATCCCCTAATTTGCTGGGTTCATCCTTTCCGGCTTCCGTATTAATGATGGGGATATAGGAAGCCTTGAAATAGCTTTCTTTATCATCGGCATATATTTTTAGCGGCTCTTTCTGATCGCCTGGTGTCACCAGTTCACGAATCAGCCGACGGAGCAGATCATTCTTCAAAGACAATTCTTCTGCCGATTTACGTATGACATTTTCTCTTTTCAGATTGAGCACATTCAATGCTTTATCATTAATAAACAAAATCTCACGGTCCATATTCAAGCCAATTATCGGATCGTCGATACTGTTCACGATGGCCTCAATGAATTTCTTGGCAGAAAGAATATCCGCTAACGTACTTGCCCGATACTCGGCCAAACGTTCCGCCATACGGTTGAAACTCTCGGCGACTTCCCAAAACTCCTGATTATTTCTCATATCCAGCCGTTCTTCATAATTATGATTGGCTATTTCAAGAATCCCTTGTTTCAGTTCCTTGATGGGTTTACTGATTGTTCGGGGCAACCAATACAGCAATGTCAATCCGGTCAATATACAAATACCGCCGGTAACGGAAATCCACAACAGAGCACGCTCCAAGGCAGGCATAGCAGCAGGACTGTCGGGCTCTGTGGCAGTCAGCAACTGAAGATTCACAACAGAAAGCGTCACCAATAAAATAATCATTCCCGCTAGCATCCCGATGCCGAGAATCAGTTTGGTTTTAATATTCATATCGTTCATACGGTTAATATTATGCAAGTATAATCAAATCTACATTAGCTTGTGACAAATTATTTAAAAACTTTCTATATCCAAGTATAGAGCAGATAGCACGAGGAAATCTCAGATTAGGAATTCCCATACAGACAGACGATATCTGTTTTTCCTGACAAACTTTGACAATACTCCCCAGAATATCCTTCGACTGTACCTGAACGACCTCTCCTCCCAGTTCTGCCACCAGTTTAAAATGATTCAACAGATAACGCTGACTAGCCAAATCAATCCTGTCCATACTCTCTTTCGGTGTCTGCACATAAAGAGCGACAAAAGTCGTATTATACCGTGTTGCCAGACGTGCCGCTTTCCTGATAATCCTTCTGGGTGTCTTCTCATGACTACTGATACAAGCCATAAATTTCTCATGCCTGATGCCGACTGCAACACCCATCACCACTTCGTTCTCCACTTTCTTCTCCACCCGAAGCGCCACTTCTTTCAGGGCCAGTTCGCGCAATTGAAGAATATTCTCGGTCCGGAAGAAATTATCCAATGCCGTCTGAATCTTTTCCGGACGGTATATCTTTCCTGCTTTCAGACGTGAGATCAACTCTTCCGCTGTCAGGTCGATATTCACAACCTCGTCTGCTTCCTGAAGCACGCTGTCCGGGACCCGTTCTTTCACTTCAATTCCCGTGATCTCCTGTACTTCTTCATTCACACTTTCAATATGCTGGATATTGATAGCAGAAATCACATTAATCCCCTCATCCAACAGAGTCATCACATCCTGCCAACGCTTCTCATTCAGACTGCCTTCCACATTGGTATGTGCCAGTTCGTCCACAATCACAATCTCAGGATGAATACGGATTATTGTATCCACGTCCATTTCCTCCAACTCCTTTCCTTTATAGAAAATTTTACGTCGGGGGATAACAGGCAATCCTTCCATCAGTGCCTCCGTTCCCGCACGTCCGTGAGTCTCAATATAGCCGATTTGTACATCCACTCCGTTGTCCAGTAATTCATGGGCCTCCTGAAGCATACGATATGATTTACCTACACCGGCTATCATGCCGATATATACTTTGAATTTGCCTCGGTGAGACTTCTTGATCAGGTCCAAAAAATGTTGTACACTCTGTTCTCTATCCATATCCATTTATTTAATTCCTGTTTATAAACTATTTCAACCCGTAATAATCATCACGATCACCACGGGTCTCTGTATAATAAAAATTCATGAGTTTATATCTATGGCCTTAAAGTTACGCCAAAAACCAAGAAAGCATCTTCAACACATGGATTCCATATAGCCTGTGCAAATATCGGCAATGAAAACTTATCATTAATTTTTATCTCTGTCATTCCTTTTAATGCTATATTAGTCACGGCGAAACCACTATTCGTGTATATACTCTCCGCCTTATACGGCACTGCGCCACAAGTTACATTTAAATCGACATTTTTCACACTGAAAGGATAATTAAGTTCCAGATAGGATGAATAATTTTGTTTTAGTTCTCCGCTATCATTCAGTTTCTTGTCTTTTCCGGCAAACATCGTATACCATGCCACGGACAAAGGAAACTTCTCTACGGGCAGCGTATAAGATAATCCCGCTTCAAAATGATGTCCCGTTTCATGACTTTTAAAATTAAAATACTTGTATGCTCCTTCACCTTCCCACCACAGGTCGGCAACAGTCAGCGTAGGGCCTGCTTCACCCAACTTATAGGCAAGAGTCAGATCCAGTTCCTTGTTGCCTCCACTGAAATTAGTAGATCCCCATGCGGTAACAGAAAAGTTTCCGATCCCAAAACCTAGTGTGGGCTGAAAAGCTGCACCTCCCCCCTGATACATACCACGCCAGACATAGGAACTGACCACATCGCCCTGCACTGTAAATTCCTGTGCTTTTACCTCTGTTATACTCAATGCGCATACGACTGCTGCAACCAATGATCCCAAAACAATCTTCTTACTAAAAAAAGTCTTCATATTTATCTTTTTTATTTTATGTTTCTAAAAAAGAGCAGCGCCCTGCCCAGCCCTGTTTATCTGAACCGCAATAAATAACTAAAACGATTCGGACAGGAACGCTGCCCACTACTGTTTGATTATTTATTCTCTTCCAGTGCTATATTCAGTTTCAGCACATTAATCTTCTCCGTTCCGAAAAGTCCCAGAAAAGGTTTCTCCACACTTTTATCAACGATTTCCTTTACCTGATTCTCCGTCAGTCCACGCGCCTGTGCCACTCTCTTTACCTGCACGTATGCACATTGTGGAGTAATATTCGGATCGAGACCGGAAGCACTTGCTGTTACCATCTCCGCCGGAACTTCTTTACGGCTCAGATAAGGGTGATGTACCAGAAAAGTGTCGATACGTGCTTCGACTTCAGCCAGATATTCAGGATTCGTAGGTCCTTTGTTACTACCGGAAGAGCTGGTGGCATCATAGCCGTCTCCGGCACACGAAGGACGTCCCCAGAAATAAATGTCTTTCGTAAACATCTGACCTACATTAGCCGCACCTACCACTTTTCCATCCAGTGTGGCTACTTCAGCATTTCCCTTATTAGGACCTGCAACCTGTGCAAACAACCACAAAACAAGAATATAGAACACGGAAAAAAAGACACAGAAAACGAGAGTTATCTTGAGTGATTTAAATAAAGTTTTCATCGCTATTGTTTTTTAATTAAAAGAATAAACCTACTAATAAATCGATCAACTTGATTCCGATAAAAGGAGCAATCACACCGCCCACCCCATAAATCAACAGATTCCGGCGAAGTAAGGCACTTGCACCTATCGGCTTGTACTGAACGCCGCGCAAAGCCAATGGAATCAGAATCGGAATAATAATGGCATTGAAGATGACTGCCGAAAGAATCGCACTTTCAGGACTATGCAACTGCATAATATTCAGTGCTGCCAATTCGGGGATAGCCACCATAAACAAAGCAGGAACAATGGCAAAATACTTAGCCACATCATTGGCAATAGAGAAAGTAGTCAGTGTACCACGAGTCATCAGCAACTGTTTACCGATTTCCACAATCTCAATCAGTTTCGTTGGATCATTACCCAGATCGACCATATTACCGGCCTCTTTCGCAGCCTGTGTACCACTATTCATTGCCACTCCGACATTTGCCTGAGCCAAAGCAGGAGCATCATTGGTTCCGTCCCCCATCATTGCCACCAGTTTACCGGACTGCTGTTCCTTCTTGATATATTCCATTTTATCTTCCGGCTTGGCTTCGGCAATAAAATCATCCACACCTGCCTTCTCTGCAATATATTTGGCAGTCAGCGGATTATCGCCGGTCACCATAACCGTTTTCACTCCCATCTTGCGCAAGCGTTCGAAACGTTCCTGAATGCCCGGCTTGATGATATCCTGCAATTCAATCACTCCCGTCACTTTCTGGTTTACACATACCACCAAGGGCGTACCACCATTGCTTGAAATAGCAGCAATCACCTCTTCCACCTCTTTCGGAAATTTATTTCCGGCACTTTCCACTATCTTACGGATAGCATCAAAAGCTCCTTTACGAATCTGAGTTCCATCCGGCAGATCAACGCCCGAACACTTGGTTTCGGCTGTAAACTTAATCATCCGCGCACCGGTCGTATTCAAGCTGCGCATACGGATGCCCGATTCACGTCCCAGTTCTACGATTGATTTGCCTTCCGGAGTTTCATCGGACAGAGAGGAAAGCAGACAGTTTTCTACAAAAGCGTGCAGATCAATGCCCGGCGCAGTGTGAAAATGGGTAGCTTTACGATTACCGATGGTGATAGTTCCGGTCTTATCCAGCAACAAGGTATCAATATCGCCGGCAGTTTCCACTGCCTTGCCCGATTTTGTTATCACATTCGCACGTAGTGCACGGTCCATACCGGCAATACCGATAGCAGAAAGAAGTCCTCCGATTGTTGTCGGAATCAGGCATACAAACAAAGAAATAAGTGAAGCAATGGTAATGACAGTATTGCTGTAATCGGCAAACGGTTTTAACGTCACACACACAATGACAAAGACAAGTGTAAAACCGGCCAGCAGAATAGTCAGTGCTATCTCATTCGGAGTTTTCTGACGAGACGCACCTTCTACCAGCGCGATCATTTTATCCAGAAAACTTTCTCCCGGCTGAGTGGTCACCATTACTTTTATATGATCTGACAATACTTTCGTACCGCCTGTCACCGAACTCTTATCACCACCTGCTTCCCTAATTACCGGAGCAGACTCCCCTGTAATCGCACTTTCATCGATAGAAGCCAGTCCTTCGATTATTTCACCATCGGACGGAATCACATCTCCGGCTTCACAAACAAACACGTCTCCTTTCTTTAATTGCGAAGAACTGACAGTCACTATTTTATTGCCTTCTACCTTTTTGGCAGGTGTCTCCTCACGTGTTTTACGCAGACTATCGGCTTGCGCCTTTCCCCGCGCTTCGGCAATAGCTTCGGCAAAATTGGCAAACAACAGTGTGACAAACAGAATGATAAACACAGCTATGTTGTAAGCAAACGAACCTTGTGAAGGGTTTATGATGGAGTAAAGTGTCACAAACAACATGACCACCGTAGCCACTTCGACCGTATACATGATCGGGTTCTTTATCATCAGACGTGGATTTAACTTCACGAATGACTGTTTCAAGCTTTCTATAACTTGCTCCTTTTGAAACAAAGAAGCTGATTTCATATTTTTCATATCTCTCTAATTCAGAATTACAAACTTAAATGTTCGGCGATTGTACTTAAAGCATGTACCGGGAAGAATGACAGAGCAGCAATAATAAAGATTACGACAAATGTCATTATACCGAAAGTCAGCGTATCAGTCTTCAATGTTCCGGCACTCTCGGGAATAAACTTCTTCTGAGCCAGCAGACCGGCAATGGCAACCTGTCCGATTATAGGAAGGAAACGACTAAGTATAAGCACAATACCACATGTCCAGTTCCAGAAATAAGTATTATCGCCCAGTCCTTCAAAACCTGAACCATTGTTAGCGGCAGAAGACGTATACTCATAGAGTTGTTCACTCAAGCCATGGAATCCGAGATTATTCAGCCATCCACCCTCACTTTCTACAAAGTCCGGATGATGTGTATATATATAACTTGAGATAGCAGTAAACACCAATATGACGAACGGATGCAACAATGCTACGATCGTAGCTATCTTCATTTCACGGGCTTCTACTTTCTTGCCCAGAAACTCCGGTGTACGCCCTACCATCAAACCACTAATAAATACCGCGATAATAATAAATGTATAATAGTTCATCCAGCCTACACCGACACCACCAAACCAAGTATTAATCTGCATATTCAGCATCTCCATCATACCAGACAACGGCATAGTAGAATCATGCATACCATTCACTGAACCGTTGGAAGTAACAGTAGTCACAATACTCCAGAGGGCTGTAGCTCCGGCACCCAAACGAACCTCTTTACCTTCCATCGCGCCATTATCCTGCGCAATTCCCAATGCATCGATACGGGGATTTCCGCCCATCTCCTGACTGACATTGATGCAGACACCCACCAAAAAGGCGAAAAGCATCACACCGAAAATACTATAAGCCAGTTTCTTCCTGCGAGTATAGAACCCTAATGCCAATGCCATTGCCATCGGAATAATCAAGATAGACCAGCATTCCACCATATTGGTAAGATAAGTAGGGTTTTCCAACGGATGAGAAGAGTTCACGCCAAAGTAACCGCCACCATTTGTACCTAATTGTTTGATAGGTACAATTGCAGCCGTAGGTCCTTGAGAAACCATCTGCTCCTGTCCTTCAAGAGTAGTCACCTGCATCTTTCCGTCAAATCCCATCGGGGTTCCCTGAAGAATCAGGATGAAACCTACAATCAAAGAAAGCGGCAGCAGGATACGGGTACAACTCAATACCAGAAAATGCCAGAAGTTACCGATTGTTTTTGTTGTCTTTGCAGCCATGCTTTTCATAATACCGGCCATAGCAGCCATACCGGTTGCAGCGGTAATAAACTGGAAGAGCATAATGACAAACAGCTGTGTGAAATAAGTCAATCCGCTTTCGCCGCTATAGTGCTGTAAATTACAGTTGACCATAAAACTGATACAGGTATTGAAAGCCTGATCCGGTGTCTGCGGCCCGTTACCGTCTGGATTCAAAGGCAACCATCCCTGCGAAACCAATAATACCATTCCCCAGAAAAACCAGAAAGCATTCAAAATCAGTAATGCTTTCAGGAACTGTTTCCAGTTCATTTCTTCCTTGGGATCAATTCCGCATACTTTATAAATGATTCTTTCAACAGGAACCATAAAATCCGACCAGGTTTTCTCTCCTTTATAAACCCTGGCAATATATTTTCCCAGTGGATAAGCCAGAATCACCATCAAAGCGATCTGCGCAACCACACCTAAAATTTCTGTATTCATACTTTTACCTTAAACTGTATAACTTTAAAACTTCTCGGGTCTGATGAGTACATACATCAAATAACCGAAGATTGCAATACCTAATACAAATAATGCTGTGTACATAATTCCTTCTCCTTCTTTTTAGATCTTTTCAAACCAGTCTACACATTTCCAAAACAGCCAGAAGCAGGCAAAGCCGCTTAACAGGCAAAAAATAAATGATAGTGTTACTTCCATGTTTTTTCGTTTAAATGATTATTTTAAAATTTCTTGGTAGACAGTATGCCAAATGCGTGCCAAAACAATGGAGTAAACAACAATAAGCTGATTGATAGAGCAATACAATAATTCATTCTGCTCATAGGTTCCCATCAGACCCTACCATTTTGAAAAAGCATCCCTATTTTGAAAAGGTTACTGCTTTCCAGACAAAATGTAAGGATCGATTTTCAAAACGAAAGAGTATTCCCATTTTGAAAAGGTGAAACAAACTGGTCATCAAAAGATAACACACTGATAATAAACGCTTAATGGATAAAAGAGGCTAATTGGTATATACTTTGCCCTTCAGCAGGTATGAAACTATATATTATATCAAACAGATTACCCGTAAAGGTTGCCAACCCGAATGGCACATTCGTCTTTTCACGCAGTGAAGGCGGAGTGACAACGGGATTAGATTCTCTTGAGACATCTTATGAGAAGCATTGGATAGGATGGCCCGGAATATGCGTTAATAAGGAAAAAGACAAACAGGAAATCAACGAAAAACTGCTGGAACTGAATTTCCATCCGGTCTTTTTATCAGAGGCACACATCAGAAACTACTACGAAGGATACAGTAACAGTACTATCTGGCCTATGTGCCATTACTTTTATGCTTATACCTTATATAAGAAGTGTTTCTGGCAGTCTTATCAAGTAGTCAATCAACTTTTCTGTGATGAGATTTGCCGCTTGATACGTCCCGGAGACAAAGTGTGGATTCAAGATTATCAGCTGATGTTACTCCCCGGCATGCTAAGAAAAGTATATCCGGAACTCTGTATCGGCTATTTCCATCACATCCCCTTTCCTTCTTACGAACTTTTCCGTATCCTTCCGGAACGTGCCGAAATACTGAAAGGATTGCTGGGGGCGGACTTTATCGCTTTCCATACCCACGACTATATGCGTCACTTTATCAGTGCCGTAGAGCGGGTACTGCACTTCGACTTCAAACTGGACGAAATACAAATTGGTAACCGAGTAGTAAGGGTAGATGCTCTGCCCATGGGAATCAACTATGAGCTCTATCACAATGCCTCCCAAAATCCTGTAGTGCGGCAAGCCATCGACCGCAACCGGACCCTTTTCGGTAACCACAAATTAATCTTATCCGTAGACCGGCTGGACTATAGCAAAGGAATCCTCCACCGGCTGCATGGCTTTTCCAGTTTTCTCGAACATCATCCAGAGTATCATGGAAAAGTAACATTGGCAATGGTAATCGTTCCTTCCCGCGATCACGTAGGAAGTTATGCAGAGCTGAAAACGAAGATAGATGAAGAAATAGGTTCTGTCAACGGGCGCTACTCCACGATGAACTGGACTCCCGTCTGTTACTTCTATCATGGCTTTTCATTAGAAGAACTTACTGCCATGTATTATGTAGCCGATATTGCCCTGGTAACTCCCTTACGCGACGGCATGAATCTGGTAGCCAAAGAATATGTAGCTTCCAAATGCGATAACACTGGTGTACTTATCCTCAGTGAAATGGCAGGAGCCGCAGTAGAGATGACAGATGCTATTCAAATCAACCCGAATGATTCGGGACAAATAGAGAATGCTATCTGCCAGGCCCTGGAAATGCCGGCAGAGGAACAAAAGTTACGTTTGCAGCGTATGCAGAAGATATTGTCCGTACAAACAGTCAATAAATGGGCTGCCGACTTTGTAAATGGCCTGGACATGACTTGTATGAAGAACGATTCGTTACGGAAAAAACGTATCACTGCAGCAACCATTGCGCAAATCAAGCTGAAATACAATCAGGCAAAACAACGCCTGATCTTACTGGATTACGACGGAACACTGGCAGCGCTCAAGACACGCCCCGAGGATGCGAAACCGACTCCCGAACTTATTTCTATTTTACAGCAGATGACTGCTGATCCCTCCAACCATATTGTCATCAATAGTGGCCGGGATCATTTTACATTAGAGAAATGGCTCGGTTCGCTCCCTGTCTGCATGGCAGCCGAACATGGAGCTTTCTATAAGGAAAATGGTGTATGGCACAAAAATATAAAGAAATTGGAATGGAGCACCGGACTTCAGTCCATCCTGCAAATGTTTGTGGACAAAACTCCCCGTTCGCGACTGGAAGTAAAAGAGACGGCACTGGCATGGCATTACCGCGAAAGTGATGCCTGGTTGGGAACTTTGAGAGCACAACAGCTGGTCAATGCACTAATTTCCATTTGTACCAGACAAAAGTTACAAATCCTGCAGGGGAACAAGGTCATTGAAATCAAATCGCCAGACTACAACAAAGGATCGGAAGTAAACCGGTTGTTATCCAACAAGCGCTACGACTTTGTGATAGCAATGGGAGACGATACGACAGATGATGATATGTTTCAGGCTTTGCCCTTAAATGCCGTTACTGTCAAAGTAGGCAGTATTTCGGAAATAGCCAATTACAATTTACCGTCTCAGACCGATGTACTTCCTTTCCTGCAAGCCATTATAGGCAGACAAAAGGGAAGCGGTATCAATACTAACAGCACGGTGAAAAAACGGCTTGCCTCCGCTCTCGACTTCTTCAAGGATTTATTGAAAACTAAATAAAACAACCGTTATGAATACTCTGAATTATGGTATAACAGGCAACTGCCGTACGGCAGCCCTTATTTCCGAAACAGGAAATATCGAATGGTTATGCTTTCCCGATTTCGACTCCCCTTCCATCTTCGCGAGTCTGCTCGATCGCGAAAAAGGAGGAAGCTTCGGGTTCGAGGTATCCGATGATTACCGGATTACTCAAAGCTATGTACCTCATACTAATATTCTTTCTACACAGTTCTCCTCCAGAGAAGGAGAATTCGTTGTTCTCGATTATATGCCCTGCTATCGTTCCAAAGACGGTACAGGCCACTATCTGCCGGCAGAATTATATAGCTATATACATTGGCTGAAAGGGAAGCCCCGATTCAAAGTGAATTATCAACCAGCTCCTGACTATGCACGAGGCAAAGTGATTCTCAACATCACCTCTCAGTATATAGAAACATATTGTTCTTCCGAGAATAAAGACAGACAATATCTATATGCCTCCCTGCCATTGCAGGATATTGCCGGAAAAAAAGAGATAATACTTGAGAAGGATGAATTCCTGTTACTCTCTTATAATGAGAAAGTAATTCCGATCGACATTGAACGGGAGAAAATCGAATATTGCCGTACCCTTGTATACTGGTTAAACTGGACAAACCGGGGGAAAAAATACACCTTATACAATGATGTGATTGAACGCAGCCTGTTGGTGCTGAAACTTATGTCATATTATAATGGGGCAGTACTTGCTGCAATAACAACCAGCTTACCGGAGTCGGTTGGTGACGTACGAAACTGGGATTATCGCTTTTGCTGGCTCCGAGATGCATCTATGGCCATTGAAACGATGTTTCAGACAGGACATACCGGTGCAGCCAAACGTTTTATGAAATTCATTCAGGCAACTTTCGTAGCCAAGCACGACTACCAGATAATGTATGGCATCCGCGGCGAGCGTAAATTAACAGAAGTGATGCTTAACCATCTGTCCGGCTACAAAAACTCCGTACCTGTGAGAATAGGCAATGACGCCTACCACCAAAAGCAAAATGACTCCTTCGGGTATCTGATGGACTTAATTTATCAATATTACCGACTGATGCCCGGCACTCTGGATGAAATAGAAGATATGTGGGAAGTGGTGAAAAGTATTCTGGCAACTGTAATAGAGAACTGGCAAAAGCCTGATAAAGGCATCTGGGAAATCAGAGGAGAGAAACAACATTTTGTATCTTCGAAAATAATGTGCTGGGTAGCTTTAGATCGTGGAGCAAAAATCGCAGGTATGCTGAATAAATATAACTACAGCGAACGCTGGCAACAGGAAGCAGACAAAATCAGAAAAGACGTGATGCAGCACGGCTGGAACGAGAAGCTCCAGAGCTTCACACAGACTTATGACAATCAAGCTATGGACTCTTCTTTATTGTTAATGGAACCTTATGGATTTATTGAAGCAGATGACATTCGCTACCATAAAACAGTAGAGTCCGTAAAGAATGCACTTTTCCACAAAGGGCTGATGTATCGCTATAATAATGAAGATGATTTCGGTTTACCCACTTCCGCCTTTACTATTTGCACATTCTGGCTTGTACGAGCCTTGTTCGTCACCGGAAAGAAGGAAGAAGCACGGTGTTTGTTCGATGAAGTATTGAAATATTCCAATCATCTGGGATTATTCAGTGAAGATATTGATTTCGACACAAAAGAGCAATTAGGAAACTTTCCACAAGCCTATTCACATCTGGCATTAGTGAATACTGCTATTTTATTTGCAGAAGAAGAGAAAAGACTGGCTTTTATCCGCCCTTAATTTAAATCCTGTTTCTTCTAAAGAAGCGTTGAAGAAAGCAATGAAATCATTTCCTAAACCGCCAAAA
>ERZ1106919.1847-NODE-1847-length-12874-cov-243.080271_pt1 | contig 12874 bp, 14 predicted proteins | sample MGYA00403654_ERZ1106919 | MGnify/ENA primary metagenome ERZ1106919 (study PRJEB35170, sample SAMEA104062450) | human gut metagenome | biome: human gut; feature: human-associated habitat; material: faeces | place: Denmark | collected 2012-10-08 ... | reverse complement strand
GGCTACGCTCTGAGGAATATCATCATCACGAAGGTAGAGAACCTCGAGAGGAAAGTTGCTTGACTGCACCAGAAGGGTGCGTTTAGAGGCGCTTACTTTGATGTCAGCCTCTGCTAAAAGATTCATGGTGTCGTCGAAAAGACGACCCTTACTTTGTACTGCTATTCGTAACATATTTCTATATTTTTTTTGAAAAACATTGCAAAAGTACATATTTTTATTAGAATAAACAAATAATTTCTCACTTATGTGCAAAATATTTCGTACTTTTGCAGCTGAAATGAAGAATAAAGGATATTTATACGCATTATATGCACTATTTTTGCTCGCTGCCTGTGCCGACAAGAAACCGCAGCAGGAGCTTACGCCATGGGGAACTCCTGTAGGCGAAATGGAGCATGCTGACAACTCTGATGGGGCTGATGGTGATGAAAAGAAACCTGCTTCAACCAGCAAGGGGCTTTCGCTCGAAGATATTCAGGCCAATGGTGAGCTCATCATGCTTACCGTTAACGGTCCTACTACCTATTATGATTACCACAGCCACGGAATGGGACTGCACTATCTGCTCTGCGAGAAGTTTGCCCAGCAGATCGGCGTGTCGTTACGCGTAGAAGAATGTAAGGATACGGCTGAAATGGTGCGCAAACTGGAGAAGGGAGAAGGTGATGTGATTGCCGTGCCCCTACCCCGAAAACAGACCAGAGGCAACCTGCTGTTCTGTGGTGTTACGCCCGACAGTACCCGAACCCAATGGGCTGTGCTGAACGGTAACAAGAGTCTTGCCGACACCCTGAACGGCTGGTTTAAGCCTAAGCTGATTGCTCAGGTCAAGCAGGAAGAGTCGTGGCTGCTTTCTTCTGCCAGCGTGCGCCGCCACGTTTATTCACCATTTCTGAACCGTTCTAAGGGTGTTATTTCCCGCTACGACCACCTCTTCCAGCGCTATAGCGGAACGGCTCGCATGGACTGGCGTCTGATGGCTGCCCAATGTTATCAGGAGAGCTGTTTTGACCCGAATGCGAAGTCATGGGCTGGAGCTTGCGGACTGATGCAGATTATGCCAGGCACGGCTGCCCATCTGGGTTTGCCGATGAGCATGATTCATGAACCTGAGGCGAATGTGGCTGCGGCAGCCAGATATATGGCGGAACTGCAGGGGCATTTCTCTGACGTGGGCGACCCGCTCCAGCGCATGCTTTTCGCCCTTGCTTCTTATAATGGTGGCTATTTCCACATCAGAGATGCGATGGCGCTGGCTCGCAAACATGGTCAGAATCCGCACAATTGGGGCGTAATTCGCAATTATATTCTGCGCCTTTCTCAACCGGCTTATTACACAGACCCGGTGGTGAAATACGGTTACATGCGAGGCACGGAGACGGTAGATTATGTGGATAGAATCAGAGCCCGCTGGGGTGAATACAGCGGTGGTTCAGGCTTCCATGAGAGTCTTCGTGGCAGCGGTATGGGCAGCGGTTCCTTCCATGGAGCCCCTGTTAAATCCAAGCGCCACTACCAGAATAAGTACCATATATAATATAAATAGGGAACGCAGTGCGTTCCCTATCTGTTTATTACTTGTAACCTATAGGATGGTTATCCAGATACTTTCGTCTCGGTCGCGCGCCGCTGTCATGGCGTTGATGAGCCGCTGCAGCCAGATACGGGAGTTCACCACCATGCCCTCGAACTTGTTCTCCCCCACGAGGATGCAGCCTTGTGTGTCGTCAGGATAATTGCCTGCATGGATGCGGATGCCCTCGAAATTCGGCACACCCACCAGCAATGGCAACCAACGCTTGAATCTTGGAGAATACGATATGACCACAGGATAAGTACCCTCAGGAATGGCAGTATGGCCAGGTACCTTACGAGCCTTCACGCCGCTCTTGCGGCTATAGCGGGCATCAACTTCCTCTGGCTTTAGCTTGATGCCCAGCAGATTGCGCCATGTAGGCTCCATGGTATCGCAGAGATATGTATCCTTGGACAGCAGCTGGCTGTCAAAGGTATGAACCAATGTACACTTGTCGTCTTTCTTCTTGCCGGGCAGCGAGTTACAATTTACACTACTATCGGTCAGCAGATAGAGTCTGCCGATGGTATAAGTTCCCTTTTTAGCTATACGCTTTAATACTATTTCCATTTTGTTTGAATGTTAAGTGTTAAACTATTTTACGTTGAAACCTCTCAGGTCGAGTCCGTCAGAACGGAATAATAGCTTCTTAAAACTGAATAACTGAATACTGAGTACCTTTCCGCCATGCTCTCCGTCAGCTCCGTCGGCATTTGCTCCCTTCGGAGGAATTTTCTCGATATAATGGCGGTACACCCAGTTTCTCAGCATCTTCGCCGTACCCTTCTTGTCGAAGTCGTTCTGCAGACGCACCATTTCAGCCTGCGTGTAGGTGAATGTGTCAGGCAATTGCTGCAGCAGGTTGGCTGGTCCTCGCTTGCTCGATTTCTCTCCTGCCTCATTAGCCTTGGCTATGCCTGCACCAAAGAAAATCATCTTGCACCACAGGTCGTAGCTCTCGCTCCATCTGATGAACTCTTCTATTTCGGGTTCCCATTTGCAGCCGTTTGCCACGTATAGCACGCAAGCCTTGAGAAAGGCAATAACGTTGCCACGGAAGGAGAGATTCTCGAACACCCTGTTTTGCGACATGCGCGAAAAGTCGGCGTTCTCATCCTTCAACTTTTCTGCCAGAGCGAAAGCCTCAGCACAGTCTATCCTACCCGACGCCTTGCACAGATTCTCTATGTACGGTCTGAGCGCCTCTCTGAAAGCATCGTCGTATTCGCCGTATACTGGCATTTCGGCACCGATTTCCCGCTCTGGGATGGTACAGAAGTTGATGCGGCTGATAGGTCCGTCGGTGAGCACCTTTGAGAAATATCGCTGCCCCAGCTGGACGGTGGTCGATGCATTCCAGTTGAACCGGATGGTGATGCGCTCGGTGATACTCGATGTGCCCACGCGGGTCTGGCCGTATGAGTTCCCAGGATCAAAGGCAAGGCACATAATCTTGAACTGCTGGTTGCCCTGTCCCTTGAGGGCATCGAACTGGTCTATCTCGTTGAGCGTTGTATAGAGGAAATGCTCCTGAGCCTCAGCCGTGCGCATAACGAAGGCCGGGTTGGTCATATCGGCGTCAATCTCCTGTATGATGAGGTTTTCCGGACGCTTGCGCTTATCCTTGTTGGCGCCCTTGCGTGTCACCTCTTCTTTCCATTCCTTCTCCCGTTGCAGGTTCTCACGGTCGCGCTGTCTGATGTCCTCCATAATCATGTTGATAGGCATCTGCACACAGTTCTTGCCTGCGCCCGTACCCGCCAGCAGACAGCACATCAGGGTAGCCTCGTGCTCCACATTGTCGATATACTTGAAGGTGGTCTTGCAGAGGTGTGTAGCAAGTGGCGGGAAGATGGCGTGTGCCACGGCTGGCTTGTATACGTCCGGTGTCTTCGATAACAGCAGCTCCACGAGTTTCGGGAGATGTTCGGGCATCGGAGGCGGTACTAATTTATCATCTTCCGCATTAATATCCGTGCCGCCCTCGGAACTCTCGGTTTTTAACGACACGGCATCCTTCTGGGAGGACTTCTCAGCCTGGGCATTGATGCGGATCACGGCTTGCGACATCGGCTTCGAACTGTCACCATATTTCGCATAGAAGTCGTGGATGAGCTGCTGGCAGTCACGTTCCTGCGAGAAGGCAGGCATCTTTTGTGCCACCACCGCCTTCAGTTCCTCTTCGGGCATCACTCTCGATGCGCCTGCACTCATGATTGCCAGGAGCGATGAGTGGCGGGAGCCTGGGGTGTTGATGTCTACGTCCTTCAGACCTGCTGCATTGCGGAAGAGGTCGAAGGCTGCTAGGTTCTTGCCGGTTGCCACAGCGCCAGCATCCTGATGAGTTCCAGCAGGGCTGAGATGAGCAGCATGAGCAGCATTGCTATCACTAGGTTGGGCAGGCTGAATAGCAGAAACAGCCACACCTCTTCCGTCGATGGTGAGCCCACGGTCCAGGTAGGCTTGTCTGCGCTTCTTCAGTTCTTCCTGTGGCAGCACCTCGTACCAATGGGGCGAGCGATAGATTTCTGACGCCTTGTCGGTGATGAAGAGCATGCGTTCTGGCGTGATGCAGCTCTCGTCGTAAGGCACGCCCAGTGCCTCGCAATAGGCTCGCTGCGTCTCCTCGATAGTCATGCCGACGGGCATGCGGATGTCGATGTGCAACTTCTTGCGGGCTGAGTACTCCAGGTGCAGCAGGGCTCCGTTCCAGATGGTGTCGCTGCAGTTCAGCTCTCGTGCCTTCTCTATCGCCTTATCCACATATTCCTTGTCGTCCACATCGATGGTGGTTTGGAAGAGGAAGCTTTCGGGCACGGCGTTCTTCTGCGAACGCCTGTTGTCTCGGAACTGGTAGTAGTGAGCGTAACGGAAAGGCAGCTGCTTCTTCAGTTCATCGTTACCCCCACGGATGGCAGCTACCAGTTCTGCCATCCAGGGATAAGCGATGGTCTTGTCGTAAACCGAGAGTGGCTGGGAGCTTACGCTCCCTTTATTGCCATTCTTGTATGGATTATATGCTATAATATGTTCCATTTTTTTTGAATGTTGAATGATTCATTATTAATTACCCCTTGATATCTGCCTCCTTGAATCCGGCAATCAGTTCCTTGTGCTCTGCCTTGAGGTAGCGCAGCATGTCCTGCTTGTCCAGGTCACGGCTGAAGGTATAGTTCACCTGCACCGTGCGCTTGGTGGTGCGCACCACGGCATGCTTGGTCTTGAAGATTTCCTCGAAAAGCTTCTCGCCCGTACGTTCATAAGGCTTGAAGTCGAACTCATCGCCTCCCTTCTCGCCAGAGCATACCATTCTGCCCGGTATCACCTTAGGCTGTTCGCAGATAACCTCGGTATCGTTCCATGGCGCCTTGCGGAAGGCGATGGTACCGTTTTCCTCACTGATGATGGCTCCGTCCACCTTCTGGGCGTTGAGGAGCTGCTTCTTTGCTGCTTGTTTCATAATTGTAATAACTTGTTTAAAAGATGAATAATGTTAGTTGATTCGTATATCGTTGATATACAGACCGTCGGCAGCATATCGGATGTCCATCGGCTTTTTCAGAGGGTCATAACAGACTCTTTTCATCATGACACATTCATGACACCAACATCTGTCCTCGTCCTCCATCACAGGCTGGATAAAATCCTTGACCCACTTGTAAAACAACTTACGCTCAGGATCCTTCGAACAGCCTATCGTCATATCTCTCACCACCTGAGAGTCTACGAATGTCATACTTCTCCAAGCCAATTTACTATTTCGATTTACCTTGTCAGCATTGCCAAAGAATTCACCGAAAAACAAACGAGGTTTAAAATCCTTCGGAACCTTTTTGGTTTCCGCTTCCACGTATATTTCTACCACTTTTCCCTCCGTGTCGGCTAATACCGGGAACAATGTATCTCTGCCGATATCCGTGATGGCAACCAGGTCCTCGATGCAAAAGAACAGTCCTTCGTCGTTTTTTACCACTCTCAATCCGCCATACTGCGGATGATAAAACACATAAGCGTTTCCTTCCATATTTATATATAATGTTTATGAGTTGGACTGCGAGATATTCGCCAAATTTCAGTTTCAGGAACGGTACCGGATTCCTATAAACAAAAAACGCCCGTAACCAGACTTTACTTGCCTGATTACGGGTGCAAAGATAGGGCAAAAACACCTTTGGGAAAAATAGGAAAAATAGGATTAATATTTGTCCCATAAAAAAAATCATCTATGGGCAAAGAAATCTGCTACTTTATCATCCATTTCTTTATTTTTCATGTCCTCACAATGATTGAAAACATTGTAGAACGATTTAATCGTAGCTTCTCTTCGTATATTGCAATCCTCAGTAAGAAATCTATAAATGGCATTGGCACTAACGATGTGCTGCGGTGCCAGGATGCCTTTTCTTCTCCAATATCTGATAAACGCAAATATTGCGATATTCAATGGTGAAGACTTGCTCGCACTGGTAGACATAGAATTTAGGCCATTTAGGGTGAGAAATTCTATGAATGTAGAGGCTTGTTCAGCGGTCGTCTCTTCATCTTTTAAAGAAGATGCTTCATCAGACACAAAAAGGTATTCTTTTTTTCGGCCGATTCTGGTACCATTTTTCAATGGTTTTCTATTCCTTTGCTCCAGGTATTCATAATAGCCATCCAGAGTGGCGATATAGGCATCAAGCCTAGGAAGTTCAGCTTCAACCAAATGATTGTCTATTCTGTTAAAGGTCTCCAAGTATCGACGTACTACGAGTACATCATGATAATCTCTTTCCTGCATGGCAACATCTACCAGTAAGTGTGCGTGTATGCTCATATCCATAGGAGGGAACGCCTCAAATTGTAAGAATACTCAATATACTTGCTGTTGCCATTCAATTGAATGACCACGCAAAAAAGGCCGAATCGCCCATACTTCAGTATCAAGCGCACAAGCTTGATTATAAATCTCCCCATAATTCGAAATTTATAATAGTTAGTAATAGAGTTCTTTGTCGCTCGTTCCTTAGTAGAGGACGTTAGAATTTGTTTGCGCTAACAATTTTGCTGGTACAAGCAAATGCCAGGAGAACTATAAGGGAATACACCCTTAGGGGACAGTTGGTCTCCGATTTCATCATCTTTTACTTTCTTTTTTTTAGGTATTTATTTATAGATTAGAATTAGCCTCAAAATGAGTTCGCTAACACATAGTGAGGCGGAAAAACTCACTTATATTTACTTCATAAAAGCCAGCAAGTCCTTTCCCTTATGCATAAGGTTGAGAACCACTGCGGCTTGCATTCCGTAAATTTTCTTATATACCACATAGGCATGGAGGTGGGCATTGAAGGGTCTTTGGTTATCTGTTGCGCCATTGCCCTTGCACTTATCTATGATACGACGATGGTGGTCCCTAGGAATAAGAAAAAGCAATTTGAAATCGTCCGCAGTTTGCGGACGATTTGCCTGTAATGGTGCATAGAGCTTATAAAAGTAGCCATTGGTGGCACATGACGCTTTGAGGCGATGGCTGTAGAACCGGTCGCAATTTGCGACCAGTTCTCCTTTATCTTGATGTTCTATATTATCTCCCATATTTCTATCTTTATTTTTGAGGTCACAAATTGTGACTTTGAACATTACCATATTTAACAGCATTCAAAGGTAGTGCTTTTAGCCTTTAAGCCACTATTGCACAACCCCTTTCTTTGAAAAGAACGTAAAATTAATAGTTTTATTGCTATGATTGTAGTTTTATTAACATAAAGCTCTAAAGCAGCCAAAGGAGAACAAGAGCAAGGAAGCCGTGGAGATCAACAAGGACATCGAGCAGTTGTTGCTTTTCCATCCAAAAGGCTTTCGATGTGCTTGTGGAAAAGAGAAATGCACTACCTCTACTATGAGATATAATCTGCAACTGTTTAGTTATGTATGTGCGCTGCTCGAACTTGTCATAGCCAATCTTGCTTACATAATCGTAGCCGTATGACTTGTAGCCATGAACCTTTTCAAGCTGACCACCGAGATTGTAAGAGTAAGTAATCTTCTCCTCATCAGGATAAATCATCTCCAACAGGCGGTTGTGGCTGTCATAAGTCCATTGCGTCACATAAGTTGCAATCGCCTGGTTAGGCACAATCAGCGTGCGGCGGGTCTTGGTGACTTCGCCCATCTTGCCATAGAAGTATTCAATGGCACCTGTTCCGTCCTCGCGGAGCATCAACCTACCGATACGGTTCTGAGAAGCGTTGCTATATGAATATAAATAGCACCTGTTTTTTAGTGTATCTCAAAAATCTAATTCAAAGCATCTACTTAACCCCTTGTTCTTTTAAAAAATCAATAATTAGTGTTTTGTATTTATACTCATCTGTATAAAAATCAGATTCATCTTCTTTTAATACATCCAATAAAAACATTGGTTTCCCTTTATCTCCGGGAACACTATTTTCTATTGGTATAGAATAATCATATCGGTAAAAAATAGGTAAGTTATAATTCGCTCCATTTTGCAATAGATAATAAGCTACTTTATAATTGTCTGTCATTACAGATTCACTCAACGCTGATTGACCAAATTCGTTTTGGTAATTTACATCAGCCCCATTCGACACTAAAAATCTAACCAAATCTAAATTCCCAGTTTTGGAAGCCGCCATTAAAGGCGTAAGTCGTGTACTATTCTCTTGCCTCCTTTTTCCTGTTTCAATATCATTTATATTAGCACCATACTCAATTAGTATTTTGGTAAAAATAATGTTGTAGTATTTAGAAGAACAAGCTTCAATAAGAGGTGATGTGCCATCAAATGTGTTATGTGTATTAACAGCTGCCCCTTTCTTTAGTAATGCCTTAAATGGTTTTAATTGTTGATTTATAATCGTTAACATTAAAAGAGTATTACCATATTTGGATTCTTGATAATTGATTATTTGCGGATTTTCAGAAATAATCTTATCAAAATTATCCATATCCTCTTCTTGCACAGCTTTGGCTAATTCCCAAGCTGGTGTATTTTGAAAAAGGCGATAATCTATATTAGATAGTTCTGAACTATCTACAGATTTTTCCCTGCTATTATTTGAACAAGAAAATAGTAAACAGGAGAAGACTAATAGTATAATCATTGCTTTCATTACTACTCGATTTATAAAGTTGTTTCGTTCTTCCATAAATACCTCGCCGAATGGTACATACTCGATATGCTGCACCACCTCGCCTTCAAGGTTGGTGATGTAACTACTGCTACCCAAGTGGTCTGGGTGGTAGTAGAACTGCATTTTCTCGTATGAGTCGCCTTCTTGGAAGTTGTTTTTCGCTGCTCGTGCCATAGCACGTGCCTGCGCAGCCTCCAAGCTGCCGTCATTGCAGCAGAAGCCCTTGCCATCGACATAATCGTTGTTGTCCTCGCCATTGTACGGCACAGCAAAGGTTGCCTCCTTTTTTTCTATTTTATCTGTCATATTTATATTCATTTTCCCAAAATCACAAATTGTGACTTTGAACATTACCATATTTAACAGCATTCAAAGGTAGTGCTTTTAGCCTTTAAGCCACTATTGCACAACCCCTTTCTTTGAAAAGAACGTAAAATTAATAGTTTTATTGCTGTGATTGTGGATTTTTAATCGCTTAACTCGTTGTACGGTATTTACCCCTTAAACGGATGATTTCCCGACAACAGGAGTCGATAACATTACAAATAAGCCCACAAAAGAAAGAACAGATATATGATTTGTCTGGAAAAAAGGTAACAAGCATAGAGAACGGACGCATATATATTATTAATGGGAAAAAGGTAATATCTACAACTCATTAAAAAGAAAAAACATTAGAAAGGAATTATGGAAAGCGATATTTGCCCATAATTCCTTTTATTTTTATATGACCCCACCAACTCCAATTGGATATAATCAAAACGGTACGACCGGTTTCCAGAAATCGCTAATTTGATTTAGTTTCAAGTTTCTCTTCCAAACATTAGCTTTAATAAAATGCTCTTCATAAACAGCCCTGTCTCGCTCTGGATAAATGTTCCCTTTCCAATATTGTCTCAATTCGGCAACCTTAATGAGATGTCCATTGGTGCATACATATTTTGCATATTCGTTCTCTGCGGAAGAAACATACACTCTTGAAAGAATACATTTGTATTTGTCGCTGATTTTGGGGTTTGGAATATCTTTGAATTCTTCAATTTTGTCATAATGCTCAGTATTAGGATTCCAAACACATGCATCAAAATGTTTAGTGCCAGAAGCACCAAAGCTACCCAAATAAAACAGCACATCTTCTTTTATAACGTCAAAATTCAAGTCAGTCAACAGACAACTATCAATACGTTCTTCATTTGGTACAAGATCATCATCTTCAGGATATTTGTATCCGAAGCGATGAATGGTCTTGTCGCCACGTTTTATAATCACGCCATAATCAACATCGTCAACCTCATGCTCTATCATAAGGCTTAGAGTGTCGTCATTACTTCTCATAGAAGAATCAGAAGTTGCTTCTTTCTGTGGAACACATTTCGTTTTATTCTTATTGCATCCCCATACTACAAGAAAACTACAAAAAATGAGTAGAATAAAAACTATCTTTTTCATACTTCTTTTTATTTTTATTGCGACAAAGATATAAACCGTTTCCTTCCTGACTGTAATCGGAATGAGATATTATCACGCTCCAATTGCGCACAGGTTGAAAGCGTGGCTATCATTATCGGGGCAAAGAGTGACGGATGTCCTTCATCGTCCAATAATATAAGCTGTTCCTTTTGAATGTAGAGGTTAATGCCACAATGTTGCAATTTATTCAGATATAAATGTAACTTACTTCTATCAATTATTTGTCCGGCTCCAATTCCTCTATTGCACAAATGGCTTGTAGCTCGACCTTTTTAATGTGAGGATAAGTCTTCTTATAATTATCTGTCACATCTTTAAAGATACTTTCACCGTCACTATAGAATGTAGCCAAGACAACTGCTCTATAATCTTTGAAAGGCAACAAATACCAAACTTCTGTATTATCAGCATTTTGTTGGATGTTAAGAACTCCCTCCATACGTGTATTTCCTTCACTGTCTGCATCGGCAAGTAATAGAAACGAAAATAGGGAACGCACTGCGTTCTCTATCTTTTTATCACTTGTTGCGTCTGTTTTTTGAATCCATACCTTTAGAGAAAGCACGAAGTTGTTGCTTCCCAAGGAGGTCATGAAGTGGTGATGAACGGAGAATAACATTATTCACACTCTCTCGGAGGGTGTGACAGAAGTTCTTTTTGTACAAACACTCCTTTCTCGAACTTCCATTTTCCTAACTCATAATCAACGGCAGAACCACGGCTGAAAGATTCAATAATCTTTTCTTTTTCGTTAAGCGTAGGATTGGGAATATCATGGAATGATGGAACAAACAAGAACTTCTGCTTGACTTCATTCCAGACATAAGCATCCCAATATTCCACACCTTGATTTCCGAATTGTCCCAAATATACCAACAGATCTTTATTGCCATCAAACGTCACATCAACCATCTGACAGCTATCCTTCCGACCACCATTTGGGTCAAAAGTATCGTCCTTTGGATAAGAGAAAGGTATAATTTGTACAGTTTTCTCCCCTCGCATAATAAATACTTCAAAATCGAAATCCTTGGACTTGGGAGATTGTGTTCTTATAACAGCGTTAAGCGTATCTTCCGATACAATATCTTGCTTGGTAAAGACTTTGCCCGAAATCACACTATCGGTGTCAATAGACATACTGTCTTTGGTAGGGTTTCCCTGCCCCACCTTACTTTCCTTGCAACCGAAGATCAACATCAAAGAAAGTATTACTAATGTACTATCGATAATTCTTTTCATTGTCTTTAAATATTTTGATCATTTCATTGCGTTAATTTTCTTATATAAGATAAATATCACTTATGCCTTTAGCTTCTCCTGTAAAAATATAATTAATTCCCATTGTACCATAGTCTGCTATAAACCATACTCCAGCAATAATAGTTCCAACACCAGTTATTGAAACACCAAGCATAGCTCCATTTATTAAATGTGAAGGCTTAATCTCTCCAGAAAGGAGTATATCAGCTCCTATCAAAACAGCTCCTGCATGCGTAAGCTTGGTCGAAATATTCCGAGCCTTAGCTACTGTTAGAGTATGTATTGGTATGCGCCATCTGTCCGCCAGCCTTGCCACTCTGTGGAACTGACGCACCATTTACCACGCTGAGCACATTGCTCACCGCATCGTATGTATAGGCATTGTCCATAATGGCGTTGCCACCACTGTTCACCGTGAGGTTCTGCAATCTGCGACGCTGTGGGGCGTAGATGTAGAACGTCTCCGCACCATTGCAATACTTCAAATATGTGCGCTGCTCAAACTTGTCGTAGCCAATCTTGCTCACATAGCCGTAGCCGTATGACTTATAGCCATGCACCTTCTCAAGCTGACCGCCGAGGTTATAAGAATAGGTAATCTGCTCCTCGTCTGGATAGATAATCTCTAACCCGTAGTGCTTGGATTTTATATGGAAAAACTTTCAAAGATACAAGGGAAATATCCTCTGTTAAGCCCTGCTGAATTTTAAGGCGGTTTATAGCCTTGTTTTGTTGATACTTTCATACGTCTTTATTTTATGTTTTATCTAAAGAACGATTGACATTTGAAATTATTGTATGGAATTACTGTATTAATCAAAAAACACACAATAATATGTCTATCAATGTTTTTCATTGTCTCACCAAGCAGGAACTATTTGGCGACACGCATGTTCAAGTAAAAGACCTGTACAGATTGAATACAAATACCCCTTGCGGAGTAAACTAATTAGTGCCTAAAGTGTACTCAGTACTCAGTACTCAGTTTTTTTCGCGATAGTTACCTTTCCTATGGTTACATATTGTAAGTAATTATTTTTATATTATATATTATTATATTATAATAATATATAATATACTATCTATACAGAGAATGGTAACAACAGCGAAAAAAACTGAGTACTGAGTACGTTTCCCGTAATCGGGTATTACTTCGTAATGTGCTGATTTATATAGCAAAACATAGTTTCTATGCCGCAAAAGCATAGAGATGCACCGCATAAACATAGAGTTCGTATTTAGAACTAACTTTCAAATCGTAAGTTTGCTGAAAATCGCTCCTTATCACATGCCTAAATTTGGTAGGTACCGGATTTATTCGTATCTTTGCACCAGCAATCGAAGGAAATGCCTTAGGTGCCTGAAGGCGGTCTTCTATTAAGACCAACACGGGTCATAAATGATGGCAGGCGCCGGTCATCAA
>ERZ1106919.1846-NODE-1846-length-12875-cov-3.496958_pt1 | contig 12875 bp, 9 predicted proteins | sample MGYA00403654_ERZ1106919 | MGnify/ENA primary metagenome ERZ1106919 (study PRJEB35170, sample SAMEA104062450) | human gut metagenome | biome: human gut; feature: human-associated habitat; material: faeces | place: Denmark | collected 2012-10-08 ... | reverse complement strand
GATGTTGCTCAACAGATGTCTGACTGTCGTCGTCGGACGGCCAAATTCACATCAGGGCAAAGGCTGGGAGGAAGTCACCGAGGCCGCGATTCGTGCGTTGAACGCGCGCACGGACGCCGACGGCAAGCCCAAGCCGTTGGTGGCGATTCTCTGGGGGCGTAATGCGCAAAGCCTCGAGCCATTGCTGACCAATGCCTTCATTATCAAATCGCCTCATCCGAGTCCGCTGTCCGCTTCCCGCGGATTCTTCGGCTCCAAACCATTCTCCAGAGCCAATCAAGTCCTAGTCACCATGGGTGCCGACCCGGTGGATTGGACTCTTTAGGCAGGCCAACAGTCATTGTGAGTAGTTACAGTGGGGGCATGACTTTGTTCCCCACGCAACCGAACATACCTTCGCCGACCACCGCCGCACGACCGGTCGCCGTTCCCGCGCCCGGCGTGTCGGCTCCGCTGGGTGCCGATGACGCCAAACGCGCACGTATCCTGGCCGACGCCATTCGGGCGAGGTTCGCCCAGACACTGGTGGGTCAGGATAATCTACGCGAATCGCTTATCGTGACCTTGGTGGCCGGCGGGCATATTCTTATCGAATCCGTGCCGGGCTTGGCCAAGACCACGGCCGCCCAGACGCTCGCCACCTGCGTATCCGGCTCGTTCAAGCGCGTGCAGTGCACTCCTGATCTCATGCCATCTGATCTGGTGGGCACGCAGGTCTTCGATTTTGCGTCGCAGAAGTTCACCACGCAGATCGGTCCGATTCACGCCAATTTCGTACTGCTGGACGAGATCAACCGTTCGAATGCCAAAACCCAGTCCGCCATGCTTGAGGCCATGGCCGAGGGTGCCACGACCATCGGCGGGCAGCGTATCGCCTTGCCCAAGCCGTTCATGGTGATCGCCACCGAGAATCCGATCGAGGAGGAGGGCACGTTCAACCTGCCCGAAGCCCAGATGGATCGTTTCATGATGAAGGCCGTCATGACCTATCCCAAGGCCGACGAGGAGACGAGCATGCTGGCGATGCTCACGCGCCGCGGCACCGACATGTTCGATCCGAAATCGCTGCCGTCCGACACGATCACCATTCAGGATGTGGAGTTTCTGCGCAAATCGGCGCGGCGCGTCCATGTGTCGGAGGCGATCATGCGCTACGCCGTCGATCTGGTGGCGACCTCGCGCGGTGCCGGAAACAAGCCGCTGAAGGGCCTGAGCTCGACGGTCCGCCTCGGTGCGAGCCCCCGCGCGTCGATCGCCCTGATCCGCAGCGGGCAGGCCAACGCGCTGCTCGCCGGCCGGGATTACGTCATCCCCGAGGATGTGAAGATGATGGTCCACGAAGTGCTCAGGCACCGTGTGATCCTGACCTTCGAGGCGCTGGCTGACGGCGTGACCAGCGACCAGGTGATCGATCGGATCGTGGAAACGGTTCACGTCCCATGATCGATGGCTCACACCCCTCACACTCCTCACACTCCTCATCTTCCGACGACCGGATCCGCAGGAAGATCGAGGCGCTGGGCAATTCGCTGAGCCTTCCGACCGTTCGCAAGGCGCTGGGCGTCCTGGAGGGCGAGCACGCCTCGAACCGGCGTGGAGGCAATGACGACCCGATGGACATCCGCGTCTACGGGCCGGGGGACGAGGCGCGTCTCATCGATTGGAAAGCCAGCGCCCGTCTCGGCCGCCCGATGGTCGTGCAGCATGCGCGCCAGGCGACCAGCCAGGTGTGGCTGCTGTGCGATGTCGGCGAGGAGATGACCGGAGGATGCGCGTCAGGCGAGCCGGCCTACGCGGTCGCAGGCAACGCGCTGCGCATGTTCGCCGCGCTGTCGCTGCGGCGCAGCGATGACGTCTCCCTGGTGTTCGCCGACGCCCACAGCATCACGCGCATGCCGTTCAACGGCGGGTTCGCGCAGTTCGAGCGCACGCTGGACGACGCCTTGCGGCGGGATTGGTCATACGGCCGCAACATCGACGCTCTGCTGGATTACGCGCGCCGCATACGCGACCGTCAGGCGCTCATCGTGCTTGCCACCGACGAGCTGGCCCTGCGCAAGCGTCACATCAACGTCATCGGCGCCATAGCCGCCACCCACCCCGTGGTGCTGATCACCGTGGCGACGGCCAACCCCTTCGACCCATCCGAGGCCGCCCGCGAATGGTATGACGGAAAATCCGGGCGCCGCATCCCCGCCCTGCTGCGCAACGCGAAGGCCGCGGAAGAGGTGGCGCTGCATCGCAGATACGTGTGCGCCGCTCTGGAGCACGAACTCGCCAAACATGGTTCGCGAATGATCCGCGCCGCGTCGAGCGACATGATGTTCGATGCCTTCGTGCGGCTGGTGTCGCGTTCGCTCGGCCGTTCCATCCGCAATCAGCTGCGCGTGCCGCCATCGCTGAACCTGACGTCGGAGGTGCCTGCATGAACGTCATGAACGGTTTCGTGACCTCGTCGACGCTGGCCGCAGCCGTGGACGTGAACGACCTGCATCCCGTGACGGACGTGCCCGTCGCGTCTCTGCTGCCCATAGTGACGATGGCGTGCTTCATCGCGTTGCTGATCCTGATTGTGGCGATCGTCATCATGTCCCGTCCTCGACGTGCGAAACGCGTAGCCGCTCCCCGAGGGTCCCACAACGCCCTCGCCCCCGTCTCGCAGTGGAAAAGCCGCGTGCACGACATCGTGGAGCGCAACGGGGCCGGGAAGCTTTCGCGCGAGGACGCCTTCGTCGAGCTCGCCGCCGTGGCGAGGGACTTCGCGTCGCAGGCCAGCAGCGCGGAGCTCGGTTCGACGACGCTGCAGGAGATCGCGTCACGTTCCGCAGGCTCCCTGGCAAGTGATTCGGGAGTCCACGGTTTCACGCTGCTGCGCCAGACCATAGCCGCGCTGTATCCGCCGGAGTTCGCGAACGCCGAGTTCAATGCGCAGGCGAAGGACGCCACCGTGGAACAGGCCGCCGACTGGGTGCTGAACCTCGTGGAAAGGTGGCGCTGATGACCACGAACGACATGAGCATCCATTGGCTGTGGCCGTATGCCGCCGTGGCGGCCGTGCTCGTCGCGGCAGTGCTGATGGCCGTCATCGCGATCTTCCGAGGCCGCAGGCGTCCCCCGCGGGACGGCATGCCGGTATACAGTCTTGACGACGACCTCAATACCGAGCATGCATCGCATCTGTTCCATCTGTGGCGATTGCTGGGGCGGATCGCCGTGGCGGCGCTGGTGGCGGCGCTGGCCATCTGCACGGTTCTTATCGCCAGACCGGCGCATGTGGACCGTGACGCGGAACGCTCCAGCAGTCGCGACATCGTGTTGTGCCTCGACGTGTCAGGTTCGGCGCTCCCCTATGACCGGGCGGTCATCGAAACATATCTGGAACTGGTGAGCCATTTCCAGGGAGAACGCATCGCCCTGAGCATCTTCAACTCGACATCGCGCACGGTGTTCCCCCTGACCGACGACTACGACCTGGTCTCCAGCCAGCTGACCAAGGCGGCGGACGCGCTCCGTGGCGTCGAATCGCAGGACGACATCGACAAGATGAGCGACAAGGACTACCAAAAGATCGCCGATTGGCTGGAAGGCACGCAGAACCGCAAGAACTCGACATCCCTGATCGGGGACGGGCTGGTCAGCTGCGCCGCGATGATACCCGGCTTCGCCTATGGCGACACGTCCGGCGCCGCACGGCAGCGCCCCGCCTCGATCGTGCTCGCCACCGACAACGTGGCGTCCGGCACGCCGACGTATTCACTCGTCCAGGCGCTCGATATGGCCGAAGCCTCGCATATCAGCGTGGACGGCCTGTTCTCCGGGCCACGCCAGAGCGAGGGCGACGCCACAACCACCGAGATGAAGCAGCAGATCGAGTCCCGCGGCGGAACGTTCCTCACCCAGTCGGGCTCATCCGACATCAACGAGCTGGTGAGGCAGATTGACAGCCGGCGTACCAGCGAAAGCCGACGGTCAAGCCAGGCCGCGCTGATCGACGCGCCGGGATGGTGGACGCTGATGCTGGTCGTGCTGCTTGCGATATGGATGATACTGGCATGGAGGTTGAGACGATGAGACCGATGACATTCGCCCCGGCTCTGGGTTGGATCGCGGGCGGCGCGATCGCGGCGCTCATGCTGGCGTTCGCGGTCGCGGTGGTCGTCGTGCATGTGCGGCGCAGGCGCTCCAGCGATGAGACGCTGACCGCCTGCATACGCAGGGTGATAATGTTCCTGCTCGCCGCCGTGATGATGCTGACGCCCAGCATCGTGACGACCACCACCAGCCGGGCTATCAATGCCACCGATGTCATGGTGGCGGTCGACGTCACCGGATCGATGGCGGTCAAGGACGCGGAATACGGCTCCTCGGGCACAATCAGCCGTCTTGACGCGGCCAAGCGCATCGTGAAGGGCATCACGTCGACGTACGCCGATTCCAGTTTCGCCGCATTGCGCTTCGGCGCGAGCGGCACCCTGGATGTGCCGTTGACTCCGGACTCCATCGCCATTGACGGCTGGGCCGACACGCTGGCCGTCGAATCCACGTCCACATCGGCCGGATCGAGTCTCGACACGCCGCTCGACCAGCTGATGCTGTCGCTCAAATCAATCAGGGATCAACATCCCGATGACATCATCGTGCTGTATGTGATCACGGACGGCGAGCAGACCTCCGACACCGCACGCCGTAGCTATTCTGCGCTGAGGCGGTACCTTGACGACTCGTTCACCATCGGCGTGGGCTCTGATGCGGGTGGCAAGATACCGATGGCCAGCGACGGCACAGCAACGGGACAGCAATCCGACGGGCAGTGGGTGACCGACCCGACGACCGGCAAGCCAGGAATATCCAAGCTCGACGAGGCCACGCTGGAATCCATCGCCGATGAGATGGGCGGCTCATACCTGCACGTGGACGCCTCGCACACCATCGAACAGGCCGTGTCCGCCAAGGCATCAAGACAGTGGAGGCTCACCCAGACGGTCAAACGACGGGAGCGTACGATTCCCGTGATATGGCCGTTCGCCGTGGCGCTGGGCCTGCTGCTCGCCTGGGAGATCGGCGCATGGATCGCCATGTCACGGAGGATGCTATGAAATCCCGGAAATCAACGAATCGTGCGATGAAAAGCAACACAGTGAAGAAGCGCGAGGCGAACGGCCGCGAGGCGAAAGACCGCGCAGTAGCGCGCACTCCGCTATGGTCGCGCATCCTGATCGGCATCGTCGCGATGGCCTGCCTGTGCGCGGGCATCGCGGCCGGCGCGAACCTCATCGCTGTCACCGCATTCGACGATGCCACCTCGCAACTGAACGGCAATCTGAAGGCCGCTTCCAAGGATGACGCCGACCTGTCGACGCTCAGCGCACTCCAGCAAAAAGCCGACGCCAGGTTCGCAGACGCGGCCGCATGGTCCGCGTTGCTACTGCCGCAAGTCAAGAACGTGATCGACACCAACGCGTCAGTCTCCGCCACGCTGACCGAACGCATCAACGCGCAGCTCCAGAAGCAGCAAAACACCGAAACCTCCAACGCGCAGACCACGCCCGGATCGGACGGCAACGCCAAGCAGAGCGGCGGTCTGACGCAGGAGCAGCGCAAGCAAGTGGACGACCTACTGAAGTCGAATCAGCAGTCCAACTCGCAGAACGGCTCCAAAGGCGGTAAGGGCAAAAGCTCCTCCAACACAAACTCCACCACCAAGCCATGGTGATTGGCCCGGGCGCCGCCTGGTTCCAGCTGTCCGGTTCCGGCTGCCCGTGTACCACACCACACGATTTTCGACGGTTTTTGGGCTGGTGTGGCAACGCCGGTATCAGAGCGTTTTCCCGAATCATTGGAAAATGGCGGTTTCTGTGATTCGCTTTCTGCCATACCACGTAATGAGAAGGCTCACATTCCATTGTGTGGCACAACAAAAGCCACACAATGCATTTTTCCCATGTTTTTCCCCTGGTGTGGCCATCCCGGCACAGCATCCTTAGCACGGCAATCGGCGGCGAAGTCAGGTCGATTCTCCCCTGATGGAAAGACGGGCCACGGCACAAGTGGCGCTGCGGATGAGAGGCACCCGGGACCGCCCCAGGCGGCTTCGCCTGCAAACAGCCCCTCTACTCGCTTCACGGCTCAGCCCGCCAGCGAGGGCACCATTGCGCATCACTCCATTCAGTGCTCCGCGACGGCGCCGGTCTCGTCGTCCACATTTGCTGTGGATGACACGCCGAGTGTGTGGATAAGTCGGGAGCCTTCGACCACATGTTCCGCTCCGCTTGCGCGCGGATGGCCGTGCATGCGTTCATGGAACCATGAACACTTGCACTATCTTCAACGGCGCGTTCCCGATATGGGGGAACGCGATGGCGTCGATCGCCGGCGCCAACTGCCCTTGCCGCACCGCTGTCGGGTCCAGCCGGGAGCGCATCGGCTCCCTGCAACGGCTGACCTCCAACGCGCTGGAACAGTCCAGAACCGCGATGGCCGCCGCCAAGAACCTGGATTGGACCGGCAATGCGGCGACACTGTGCGCACGAGCATTGGACCGCGATACGAGGTTGGCGGCATCCATCGACGACCGCGTGCGGCAGACCGGGCAACTCGCCTGGAGCGGAGGCTCATCATGAACTGGATGGTCACTTCGTCGATACACGGAGGCACGCAATACGCCCCGGCAACCCGTGAACGATATACGGCCGCCGTGGCATCGCTGCGCAATCAGGCGAAGGAGATGAAGGGCGCGGGGTTCTTCTGGTCGGTGGCCCACGACCAGCTCCGAAAGGACCGTGCGAGCGCGGCGTTCTGCCCTGCGCTGGCCGGCAGCAGCGGCGATGGAGAACCCGGTCACGTCTCCATGCCATATGCGCGTCTGCTGGAGCAATGCGTCACCCACGCGCGGGAGTGCGCCACGCTCGCCGGGGACCTGGAACAGGTCGCCGATCTGATCGCCCGCGCCCACAGCCTGTATGACGAAGCGGAGACCAAGGCGGAGACGAAACTTCGCAAGGCCGCTCAGATCATGACGACCGTGCTGCCCAGCGTCGGATGGAACACGCTGGGGATGCTGTCGCTCTACGGATTCGTCTCGGGCTCCATCAAGGACGGCAAGCTCAACCCCGTGCGGGCGCTCGATGCCACGTCGAAAATGGATGAGGAGCTGCTGGCATCACTGGCGGGACGCATCACGAACAACCGCATCGCGCACATCCTCGGCGGTACCCAGGTCGCCGGCGCCGCGGAACGCATCGCAAAGTACACGTCGAAGTTCAAGAACGCCATGCAGGGCAACAAACTCACCGTGCGTGAGGTGCAATCCACGTCTCAGGTGGCCGGGGCCTCGCATTCCGTGGCCTCGTCCATGGAGAACCTCCGACGGCTCGCCGAGGAACGCCTGGGCAAGATCACCCTTAACAGCGGACTCAGTTATGCGACGATAGCGGTCCAGCGATACCGCCGCTCCGATGGGACGACAGGCTGGCTAATCCTGATACCGGGCACGGACGGGCAGGACGATTCGCCGTTCGGATGGGAGCAGAACCTCGAACTCATGAGCTCCAACGCCAACCGACGCAGGAACGCGGACAGCTTCCGCATGGTCGAGGAAGCCATGAAACAAGCCGGCATCGGCAAGGACGAGCCGGTGGCATTGGTGGGGCATTCCCAGGGCGGCATCGTGGCCGCGGCCCTGGCCTCCGACCTGAAGGACTCCTACGCCATCGATCACGTGGTGACCGCCGGCTCTCCTGTCGCCAACCATCCGATACCGCCCAAGACCTGGGTGACCAGCATAGAGATCGAGGACGAGCTCGTCGCCTCGCTCGATGGCGGCCGCAACCCTTCGACCGAACAATGGCTCACCGTAAGGGGCAAAGTCACGCAGACCACCGGCGTCACGCCGCCGACGGTGAACGCCGACGGGTCGTGCACGCCCGGCCAGAACACCGGTTCGGCCGAGTCGAACTACGCCGGAGCACTGGTGGCCGACGCGCCGAAGACCAAGGAGATATCCCATTGGCTCAAATATCATCAGGCCGCGTACCGCAACGCCACCGATCTCGGCTCGCCCGCCGTGGACGCGCACGAACGGCATTTCCAGCAGATCATCGACGGCGAACTCATCGACACCCGATACTACGAGGGGCGCATGTCGCATGACTGACGGGCGCGCACGCACCGGAAACACGGGGGAAACAGCAGTCAGCAGACGAAAACGAGAGGAGAACGACATGCCGGGACGAAGAAGGCATCAGGAACGGGGGCGAAACGAACACGCATCGGTTTCGCATCAGGTTTACGGCTGGAAGTAATCTGGGATGCTATGAAGCTTACTGACATCACCCCCGCAATTGCATTGACCCCGCTCGACGGACGCTACCACAAGCAGACCGCACCTCTCGTCGAATATCTGAGCGAGCCGGCGCTGAACCGCGAGCGCATGCGCGTCGAAGTCGAATGGATGATCCTGCTGGCCAACGGCTTCGACGGCAACGGCAACCAGCCGATCGTCGAAGGCGTGGAGCCGTTCACCGACGCCGAGATCGCCTTCCTGCGGGCCATCCCCGAGGACTTCGGCGCCGAAGGCATCAAGCAGCATGCCGCGCACGAGGCCGTCACCCACCATGACGTGAAGGCCGTGGAATACTACATCGACGACCAGCTCGACAAAGCGCCGGCCGAGCTCACCCACATCAATGACGCGCTCAAGACCCTTGTGCACTTCGCCTGCACCTCCGAGGACATCAACAACCTGTCCACCGCCCGTTGCGTGAAGAACGCGATGGAGCAGGTATGGACGCCGGCGTTCAAAGAGATCATCGACCACCTCGCCGCCAAGGCCGAGGAATACAAGGACAAGGCCCTGCTCTCCCTCACCCACGGCCAGCCGGCCACACCGACCACGCTCGGCAAGGAGCTCGCCGTCTACGTCTACCGTCTGAACCGTCAGCTGAGGCACATCGAGAACCAGGAGTACCTGGGCAAGATCAACGGCGCGACCGGCACCTTCGGCGCGCATCTGGCCGCCTGCCCGGACGTCGACTGGATCGCCGTCTCCCGCGAGTTCGTCACCAACCGCATGGGCCTGACCTGGAACCCGCTGACCACGCAGATCGAAAGCCACGACTGGCAGGCCGAGCTCTACTCGACCGTCTCCCACGCGAACCGCATCATGCACAACCTGTGCGTGGACGTGTGGATGTACATCTCGCGCGGCGTGTTCGCCCAGGTGCCCGTCAAGGGCGCCACCGGCTCCTCCACGATGCCGCACAAGGTCAACCCGATCCGCTTCGAGAACGCCGAGGCCAACTTCGAACTGTCCTGCTCGCTGCTCGACACGCTCTCCGCCACGCTGGTGGAGTCCCGTTGGCAGCGCGACCTGACCGATTCGACCACCCAGCGCAACATCGGTTCCGCGCTCGGCTACTCCTTGCTCGCCCTGACCAACCTCATGGGCGGCCTTGAGTCCATCCACCCGAACACCCACGTCATCGAGCGTGAGCTTGATGAGAACTGGGAGGTGCTTGGCGAGCCGATCCAAACCGCCATGCGCGCCTGCGAGCTCAAGGGCCTGCCGGGCATGGACAAGCCGTACGAGAAGGTCAAGGAGCTTATGCGCGGCCACACCATCAACAAGGAACAGGTCGAGCAGTTCATCGACCAGCAGTCCTTCGACCCCGCCACGGCCGCGCGGCTCAAGGCGCTGACCCCCGCCACCTACACGGGCGTCGCCGGCGCGCTGGTCGACTTCGACCGCTGAGCCGTCCGATAATTCCCATTTCCATCGACGATCAATCAGCACAGGAACGGTGATGAACGATCAGACGATAACCGCAACGTCCGGCGATGACGATTCCAAGGCGTCGCCGGACGCGCGTCCGATGAGCGACGACGTATCCGGCACCACGGCCCACCCGGTCATCGAGGACGTCGCACCGCGCCGCATCCACGATTTCGGCGATCTGGTCCACGCCGTCTCCGCCGTGCTGCTCGCGGCGGTGGCCATACTGTCCTCCATCTACCTGAGCGGTTTCGTCACGGGAGTCGAGTCCGATGCCCACAGCGCCGGACGTGCACTGAACTGGATGGTCGATCTTCCGACCTCGATGCTGCAGCAGCTGACCATCGTGACCATCGCCGTTATGGCCATCGTCCAGCTGCTGGTGGGACGGGAGTGGCTGCAATCGGCGTTGGCCCTACTCGCCATGTTCGGTGGCCTAGCGACCGTCTGGGGCATATCGATGGCCGTGTCGACCTTCGGGAACTTCACACTTATCACCGCGCTGTGTTCGCCGAGCTCGATCATCGGAACGGGACTGCTGCCGGACTTCTACGCGGGTTCCGCGGCATTGTTGACCGTCGCGGGGCCTCGGCGTACACGATCGACGGTCAAATGGGGATGGAACATCCTCTACATCTCGTCGGCCATCCTGATCCTGCTGTCGATCAACTCCGTGACCGGAGTTATCGTGTCCCTGTCCGTAGGCCGGCTGGTCGGCATGCTGATCCGGTTCGCAGCCGGCACCAAGAACCAGGGCGCATGGGGCGAGGATCTCGTGCAGGCGCTCAACGGCATCGGACTGCATATCACCTCGCTGAAGCGCCGCATGGACGTCGACCTGTCCCATGGCTCCCTCGCCTCGACCCTCGACGACGATCTGGTCGAAGGATCTCGACTGTACGACGCCGTGGATGATTGGGGACGGGCCTTCGTCGTCTCCGCTCTGGACAGCCAGGCGCGCACGGCGGGCTACGTCAAACAGCTGTGGCAGTGGGTCCGGTTCACCGGCGTCGCCATGCGGCGCGACCGCTCGCCGAGAGAGGCGACCCAGCACCATATGGCGATGATCCTGGGATTGCGCAATGCGGGCCTGCCCACCCCCAAGATCTACGGCGTGGCCGACACCGGCGAGACTTCGATCCTGGTGCTGCACGGCGACGACATCATGCACGAGTGCAACCTCAACACGTTGTCCGACAAGGACGCCATCGCATTGCTGCGTTTCCTGTCGGTGGCGAACAAGCGCGGGTACACGCATCGCCGCATCACGCCGGACACCCTCGCGCGACTGGAATCCGGCACGCCGATCATAGCCGGATGGCAGAACGGGGACGACGCCAGCGCGGCCCCGAACATCGCACTGGATCAGGTGCAACTGCTGTTGCTGCTCGCCGTGCTCATCGGCCCCGAACGCGCGGTCACCGCAGGCCGCGACGTGCTCGGCGACGACACGATGATCTCGCTGACCCCATTCATCCAGAAGGCGGCCATTCCCGCCGGCACGCGGGCCCTGCCGGGCTGGAACAAGCACATCGTGGACGACATGCGCGCCGAGATGCGCGCGCTGGCCCCGCAGGAGACCGCCGAGGCCATGGAGCCGGTGTCCCTGTCCCGGTTCAGCCCGCGCTCCTTCATCGGCATGGTGCTGCTGATCGTCGCCGTCGTGGTGATCTTCACCCAACTGAAGCCCGACGAGGTCATCTCCGCGGTGAAGAACGCCAACCCGGTGATGGCGATCGTCTGCCTGGTCTTCGAACTCATCGCCCTGCTCGGCTCCGCGCTGGAGCTCGGGGCCTTCATCGAACGCGACAAGCGCAACCCGCTCGGCATCTTCATGTCACAGGTCGCGCAAGGATTCGCGATGGTGTCCATGCCCGCCGGCGTCGGACCCGCATTCGTGAACCTACAGTTCCTGCGCAAAAGCGGCTACCGCAATACGACCGCCACCGCGATCATGAGCGCCGTCATGGCCGTGTATTATGGCGGCACAGTGCTCATGCTGTTCGTCATCGGCATATTCACAGGCAGCGACGCGCTTAGCAGCATGATTCCGACGAACACCCTGATCGTCATCGTCGGCATCGTGCTGATGGCGCTTGCCGTGGCGATGATGATCCCACCCATCCGGCATTACGCGACGGACAGGCTGCTGCCCCTGGTCAAGGCCTACGCACGGCAGCTGATCGACGTGCTCACCAATCCCAAGGAGCTGTCGTTCAGCGTGCTGGGCATGCTGATCCTCAACGTGGCCACCGGACTGGAATTCTGGGCGGCGCTGCTGGCGTTCGGACAGATGACCAATCCGCTGGAGACGCTGTTCATCTTCCTGGTCGCCAATGCCATCGGCTCCGCGGTGCCGACCCCCGGCGGCCTCGGTGGCGTCGAAGCGGCGCTGACGTTCTCGTTCGGCGCGGCAGGCGTGCCCGCGGGCATCGCGCTCTCCGCGACGTTGCTGTACCGTGCGCTGTTCTACTGGCTGCGAATCCCCCTCGGTGCGCTGTCCATGCGCTGGCTCGACAAACACAATCTCATATAACCGCCCAACAACCGGAAAAAGTGTGGAAAACCCTTAAAAAATGCGGCGTTTGCCTACATCATGCGCTATCATCATTGATGAACACCGGGGATTCGGCAATCGAAGCCCCCAGATCAAAGAAGGATGCTTTATGGCATACAACAAGTCTGATCTCGTTTCGAAGATCGCCCAGAAGTCCAATCTGACCAAGGCTCAGGCTGAGGCCGCCGTTAACGCTTTCCAGGACGTGTTCGTCGAGGCCATGCAGTCCGGCGAAGGCCTGAAGCTCACCGGCCTGTTCTCCGCTGAGCGCGTCAAGCGCGCTGCCCGCACCGGCCGCAACCCGCGCACCGGCGAAATCATCGAGATCCCGGCGACCTACGGCGTGCGCATCTCCGCCGGCTCCCTGCTGAAGAAGGCCGTGACCGAGTAAGTCCGGTTCGTGCCATTGTCACCGATTTCGTTATCATGGTGAACAAATACAGCCCCTGACCAATGAAGAGTCAGGGGCTTTTTCGTATCTGGGCTTGGGCTGGGGCGCCTCCGGTCGGCGCCCCCCCCGGTCGACTTCGCCGACGGTTCAGCCGCCAG
>ERZ1106919.1835-NODE-1835-length-12969-cov-3.666021_pt1 | contig 12969 bp, 15 predicted proteins | sample MGYA00403654_ERZ1106919 | MGnify/ENA primary metagenome ERZ1106919 (study PRJEB35170, sample SAMEA104062450) | human gut metagenome | biome: human gut; feature: human-associated habitat; material: faeces | place: Denmark | collected 2012-10-08 ... | reverse complement strand
AATCCGGCGAAATGACCGGTTTTGTATGCTGCTTTTTTCTTTCTCCTACCTGTTCATATAAATTTTACATCTAAAACCTTCACATTTTGCTTCTCTCAATTGTCTTAGTAATTTCAGGAGGGCAAAAAAGGGCTTCTCAAAACTGAATATGGAGGGAGGGAAAATAATGTCTGCTCCCTCACATGATGATCAGCTGAAACTTGAAATTTTCGATAGTTTCAGTAAAACAGTGATGAGAAATGCAAGCAGAAATTTCGCCGCTGCTGCAAAAACAAGAAGGAAAAATGAGTCGGTCAACACAGATATCGTACAGTACATTTTGAAAACACATGGTGAAAATGCAGTTTATCCATCCGAACATTTCATCGATGCCGGAAACGGATACTGCTGTGTCGTTGCAACAGAATGGCTGTATCAGGCAATGCTGCTGTTGCCGCCCAAACAAAAGGAAGTGGTTATTTTAGAATTCTGGTATGGAATGTCTATTTCCGAGATTTCCGAAACATTGCGGATCTCCAGACGCTCCGTGTCAGAACGGAAGAAAAACGCATTTGCAAATATTCGCAGTTATTATGAAAGGACACAAAAGCATGAAACTGGATTATGAAACGGTGTATCGTGCTGTCAAAGGGGACCATGATGCACAGGAAAAGCTGCTGCAGTATTACGATGCATATATCAGTGCATTGTCAACTGTGGTTGAGATTTGTTCAGACGGCACAGAACACCAGTATGTGTGTGAAGATCAGAAAGCAGAGATACAAACAAAGTATCTGGAGGCACTTTCTAAGTGTAAGGTGATAAGATGATAGAAACAGATTTATTTGAATTTGCCTATGTGCCGGATTGGTACGGGCAGTTAGAACAATTGGCAGAAATGGCGTTGCCGGAAGCATGGCGATTCCGAAAGCCGCAGACCGAATGTAAAAATACAGATACGCCGATTTTGGAACGGTATCTCCATATGATGTTCCGGAAGCTGAGCATCGATTACAACACTGGAGAAACAGCATATTTCCATGTGGAAAATAATTGTGCCTGCTTTCATACAGGACTGTACACAAGACAATATCAGGCAATCTACGCCTGCTTTGAACGAAATAAAAAGAAAGACACCACATTGAAATGGTATTTCACCGGCTTCTGTGATGCTGTTTCTTCCAAGCTGCGGTATGTAGAACCATTGCCCAAAAAGCCATATTTCCCGATGATGCAAAATGGTGTAAACTTCAATCCAGAATGGCCAATTCGGGTAAATGCAGAACACATTCTCAGCGACCCGGAAAATCGGGAACGGCTGCCAAAGAAGCTGCTTCGGTTTAAGAATCTGCCATTGCTGCTGGAAACAGCAGTGGAACTGGGCAGACGAAAAACAGTAATTGAGCCGGGGCTGGTAGTACCGCAGGGATACCAGAATCAATTGCAGTTTCTGCTGCCGATCTGTTTAACAGATATGGAAAAACCGAACCTTGCCATGACCTTGGCAGAACGAAACGGATATTATCTGGGCAGCACTTGTCTGACACTGGAAATGGCATATCTGAATGCGAGAATGATTGCAAGACCCATTGCTCCGTGGCTGACCAGTTTGGTAAAAAAGTGAGAACATCCGATGAGGTGCAGAATTTTTTCTGCACCTTGTCGGTGTTTTGTAATTCTTGAAAGAATTCATTTTGTGAAACTTCTGTGAATCTTTTTCAAACTGGTCACGACCTGACCAGTTTGGGTTGTAGAATAAAAATACATCGGAAAGGGGGTGAAAGGCATGGGTCTCGTAGAACGGCGAGAAGAGATTTTGAAATTACTGATTTCCCGTCGGAAAAGCACAGTTCCAATTTTAATGCATGAATTTCATGTTTCAGAAAAAACGATTCGCCGGGACATACGAGCACTCATGCTGAAATATCCCCTTGAAACTTTTAGCGGAAACGGTGGCGGAGTACAGATACCGGAATGGTATGCTCCAAATAAAAATCTGCTGTCAAAAGAAGAAGTTACAGTTCTGGAAGAACTGCTGCAAAAGGCGGATGTATACCAAAGCCGAATACTAAAGCAAATTCTTGCCAGATTTGGTTCAGATACATATCGTCCATACAAAGCATAGGAGAAAAAGTGAAAGAAGTTCTAAAAATCCTCCTTAAAGCAACGCTCTATCGCCATCAACAATCCGCCTGCCGCTTTGCCTGCGAACGCTTCGGCATCCTGCCTTCAGAGACACACAGCAATGGCGTGGCACTGCTCATGGAAATGGGCTGCGGAAAGACCATCACCAGCATTGCCATTGTTGGAATTCTGTATCAGTATCGTCATATCAGAAGAATCCTGATCACAGCACCACTGTCTATTCTCTCTGTCTGGGAACAGGAATTTGCACGTTTTGCCGCTTTTCCATATCAGCTGACTGTTCTGAAAGGCAGCAGTACACAGAAAAAAGAACAGCTTTCCAAGCTGCGCGGGAATGATTTGCAAATCGCTGTTGTCAATTATGAATCTGCATGGCGATTGGAGAAAGACCTTCTTGCCTTTCATGCCGACCTTATCATAGCAGATGAGGCACATAAGATCAAAGAAAATCGTACATCGCAGTCCAAAGCCATGCACCATCTGGGGGATCAGGCGAGATATAAGCTGCTTCTGACTGGAACACTCATCACCAACAAAGAACTGGATGTCTTTTCCCAGTACCGCTTTCTGAACAAAGAGATCTTCGGGACAAGCTTCTATGCTTTTCGTAGTCGTTATTTCGATATGTGCGGATACGGCAATCACATTCCGGTTTTCCGAAAGCAGATGATGGATGAATTCCTGCAAAAACTGCATTCCGTTGCCTATCGTGTAACCAAAGCGGAATGTCTGGACTTGCCGCAAACCACAGAGGAGATCCGTACCGTAGAACTGGAATCAAAAGTCATGAAGCTGTATAAACAGCTGGAAAAGGAAAGTTTTGCAGAGCTTTCAAGTTCCGAAGTATCAGCAGTAAATGTGCTGACAAAAATGCTGCGTTTGTCGCAGATGACAGGCGGTTATCTCACAGACGATGCCGGAAGTATCACTTCTGTCAGCACCGCAAAGCTGGATGCTCTGTCCGATATTCTGGACACCATGCTTACAGAAGACAGAAAGCTTGTTATCATGGCAAGATTTGTGCCGGAACTGAACGAGATTCAGAAACTACTGGAACAAAAACAGATCGGCTATGCGGCTGTACGGGGCGGCATTTCTGACCGTGCAGAGGAAATCCGCAGATTTCAGGAAGATGCAGAATGCCGTGTATTTGTTGGGCAGATCGCAGCGGCAGGACTGGGCATTACTTTGACAGCAGCATCCACGATGGTGTTCTATTCGCTTGATTACAGCATGAGCAACTTTGAACAGGCAAAAGCAAGAATCCACAGAGTCTCTCAGACAGAGAACTGCCTGTACATTTATCTGATTGCAAAGAATACTGTGGATGCTAAAATCCTCCATTCTCTGCGGGATAAGGTGGATTTAGCGAGAACGCTGGTAGACGATTATCGGAACGGAATGAACCCATTTCAGGAAGGAGTTTGAAATGCAAACACAGAATATGTATGAACTTGCGGAGCATCTGAAACAACTCCGTGAGGAAAAGAAGAATGCAGAACAGCGATTGAAAGAAATGAACGCTGAAATTGAACAGGCAGATTATCAGCTTTCTATGCTGATGGCAGAAACAGAAACGCAGAATTTCACCCGTGCAGGAACGATGTTTGCCCTGACCACCAAAACCCGTGCTTCTGCCATGGCAGGGCGGAAGGACGAACTGTATGCAGCTCTGAAAGAAAACGGCTATGGTGATCTGGTCTATGAGACTGTCAACGCCAACAGTCTGTCTGCTTTTGTCAAAGAGCAGATCGCAGAAAATCAGGATACTGTACCAGAGTGGCTGAGCGGTCTTGTCCATGTCTATGAGCAGACCTCTGTATCTGTTCGTCAATCTGCAAAATGAAAGGATGAAATCAATGAAAAATGAAATGATGGAAACCAGCCAAACGGGCTTCCTTGCTCTGCAGGACTTTGATCTTGCCGATGTGATGTGTGCAGAAATGGACGGCTTGTCTGCTGCATTTGAACGAGTTAAGATACCATCCGGCGGCGGTGTGATGTTTGAAATTCCCGGTGAGAATCCAGAGGAACCGGACACGGTAAAAACATTTTCAGCTGTGATCCTCTATCAGCATTCTTTGAATGCCTACTACCAAAGCGAATATCAGGGCGGCTCCAATCCGCCTGACTGCGGCAGCTTTGACGGACATCATGGGGAAGGAAATCCCGGCGGCAGCTGTGATTCCTGCCCGCTGAATCAGTATGGATCCGGAAAGAACGGTGCAAAAGCCTGCAAGAACCGCCGTCGTCTGTATCTGCTTCGGGAGGGCGATATTTTTCCGGTAATTCTGTCTCTGCCTACCGGTTCTCTGAAGTCCTTTACTCGTTATCTGATGCGTGTGATCCCCAAATACAAGAATTCCAATGCTGTGGTGACAAAGTTCACACTGAAAAAGGCCGTCAGCAGCACAGGCATGAGCTATTCCCAGGCACAGTTTGCTGTAGAACGGGTGTTGTCACCGGAAGAATATCCGCTGATCGCAGCTGTGACAGAACAGGTCAAGGCTCTTAGTAAAAATGTGGGCTATGATACAGAAGATGCACTGCGTGTGGACCCGGAAACCGGCGAAGTCATGGAGCCGCTGAATTGAGGAGAACGCTATGGAGAATTACAGATGTGTCACTTCGGTGCAGGAAATTCAGCAGTATGTCAGCAATGCCGCCGTTGTGGCTTTTGACTATGAAACTGCACCGGATGAGCCTTACCGCATGGAAGAAAAGGCAGCTCTGGATCCGGCAAAAAGTCATATTGTCGGGTGCAGCTTTTCCGCCAAAGAGCATACGGGGATCTATGTTCCTGTTGCTCATAAAATTGGAAGAAACATGGATGGCATTGCTTTTTTTCGATTTCTGCAAAACTTTCTCACAAACAAAAATATCGTCAAAGTTGCTCACAATATTGCCTTTGAATCTGCAATATCCTATCATCAGAATATCGTGATCCAGCCGCCGGTGTATGATACCATTTGTGCAGCACAAATGACCTTGAAAAGCAACTACGCATTTCGCAAACTTGCTGACAGCGGTCTGAAAAAACTGGCGGAAGAACTGTGCCATGAATCGCTGCCCACTTTTTCGGATGTTACAAACGGCAGACACTTTGACGAACTGGATGCACAGGATGCAGAAACAATACGCTATGGCTGTGCGGACTCTGATTTTGCCTTGCGGCTGTATCATATTTTCAACAGCTGGTTTGACCGTTTTCTGCCGAAACATCGGTACCTTGTGGAAGAAATCGAATCACCTGCAGCGGTGTACTTAGGGCTGATGAAATACAACGGCGTGCCTGTGAATGCAGATTTGATGAAAGTGCGTCAGCAGGAGGCAGGGGAACAAATGGAACATATCCGCAATGAAATTGCAATATGCATTGGCGATGTTCCGATTGGTGCAAACTGCAGCACTAAAGCTTTCAAGGAGTATCTGTATCAGACCTTGAAACTGCCTGTTATGAAAGTCACTGCATCCAACAGAGAAGCAGCAGATGATGCGTCTATGATCTTGCTGAAGGAATGGTGTGATGCCAATCGTCCGGAACTCTCTCCACTGTTTACGTTGGTACAGGAATACCGGAAATGGGGCAAGATCAAGTCCACCTACATTGACGGCTATCTGAAATTCCGAAACGCTGCAACCGGAAAGATCCATCCGGATTTCTTTGCTCTGTCCACGGAAACAGGAAGAATGAATTGCCGCAATCCCAATTTACAGAACTGTCCCAGAAAAAGCAACGATCCCATCGGTGTCCGCAATTTTATTCAGGCTCCGGAAAATCATCTGATCTTGTCTCTCGATTTTTCGCAAATCGAACTGCGTGTGGGAGCATTCTACTGCCGGGACAAGACGATGATGGAAACCTATCAGAACGGCGGGGATATTCATGCGGCAACCACTGCCGTCATTTTTGGCTGTACCTATGCAGAAGCACAAAACAAGCATCGACCGGAATACAAGGAACAGCGTACCATCGCCAAGAACGTGAACTTTGGCACATTTTACGGGCTATTTCCAAAGGGACTGCAGAGCACATTGAAGTTCAAAGCAGGCGTAGAGAAATCTATACCGGAATGTGAAGAAATCATTCGCAATCTGAAGGCTGGCTATCCGGCTTTGACGGGCTGGCAGAATGAAACAAAGATGATTGCAAAGCAGAAACTGTATACAGAAACCTGGCTGGGACGCAGAAGGTATCTTCCCAATATTCGCAGCGACAACTGGGGACTGCAGTCCTTTGCGGAACGATGTGCCTTGAATACCCCGATTCAGGGAACGGCTGCGGATATTCTGAAGCTGGCAATTGTCCGTATTTTAGAAGGACTGCCGTCACGCCCATGGCTGAGACCGATCCTGCAGATCCACGATGAACTGACGTTTCTCATTCCGAAAGACAGATTGCAGGAAGCAGTGGCTTTTGTGAAAGGCTGTATGGAACAGCAGCCGTTTCCGGAGTTTGATCTGCCCCTTGTGGCAGAAGCATCTGCCGGAGAAAGCTTCGGCAATTTAGAGGAACTGGAGGAATGAACTTGGCAGAAACACACAACAAGGAAGGATACTTCTCGCCGACCGAATTTGAAGCAATGAAAAGAATAGAGAGCGAGGAGAAAAAGGCACGGAGACTGGCAGCATTCCGACCGCTTGTATATATCTGTTCTCCCTATCGTGGCAATACCAATGAAAACATTGAAAATGCCCGGAAATACAGTCGTTTTGCGGTAGTACATCACAGTATTCCCATTGCACCGCATTTGCTTTTTCCACAGTTTCTGGACGATACCCTAGGGGAAGAAAGGCAAACTGCAATGTTCATGAATTATGTGCTTCTGACAAAATGTGTCCAGCTGTGGGTATTCGGCAGCAGCATTTCTGAGGGCATGGCACAGGAGATCCGATGGGCAAAACGCAGGCATATGCCGATTCGATATTTCACAGAAGAAATGGAGGAAGTGGTATGAACATATCGGCACAGGACGTGATCAATGCGATCTTTCATCCGGATGATACCGTATGTCTGCGTATTTTTGATGATCGGAAAGAAGGCATCTTTACCGGTGCCAAAATGTCCGTGGAAGCAGGAAAATTCTTTGCAGTGGAGTCTACACTGAAAGAACATAACCAGAAAAATCATGGCATCTTTTTTGTGGTGAACTCCGGCGGTCAGACGGATGACAGCATTACTCGCATCAATGCACAGTTTGTGGAGATGGACGATAAAACTTTCGAGGAACAGCAGACACTCATCGATGCGTTTCCGCTGCCGCCGTCTATGGTTATCAGAACAAGAAAATCGCTGCATACATACTGGTTTGTCAAAGAGGCAAAGGTGTCCCTGTTTCGTCCCATTCAAAAGACACTGGTGCAGCATTTCGGCGGAGATCCTGCCTGTGTCAACGAAAGCCGTGTCATGCGTCTGCCGGGATTCTATCACTGCAAGAAAGAACCGGTCTTGGTAGAGTGCATCTCGTTTCACCCGGAACGAAGATACACACAGGAACAGCTGATAGAAAGACTGCCGGTTTCGCAAGAAGCAGAAGAACAACCAAAAGTACCACTGCATGGCGAACAGAAAGGGATCGGCATTGTAGAAGCAGAATGCGATTTTATCAAGTACTGCCGGGACAATGCAGCTGTACTTCCTGAACATGACTGGTATGCGATGATCTCCAATTTAAGTGTGTTTGAAGGTGGTGCAGCGGTCATACATCAATACTCCAAGCCGTATCCGAAGTATTCTTTTGAAGAAACGCAGAATAAGATCCAGCATTTTCTCCGCAGCGGAACAAAACCTATGACCTGCCGCACCATTGCAGAGAAAGGCTTTTCCTGCCCAAAGCTGCGAAGTGGACAGTGCAGCTGTAAATCTCCTGCGGCTCTGTGTTTTCAGCCGCTTTCCATTGATGGCATTCGGGCACTGCTGCTGCAGCAAAAGGTGCAAAATGCCGTGGTGGAAGATTTGCAGACTGCACGAAACTTTGTGTCGGAATATCTTTACAATGTGGACAGCGTAACTGCGGAATCGATGATCCATTACGATTTAAAGCAGCATTTCGGTTTCAAAAATGCAGATGTCAAGCCGCTGCTTGCTCTGCAAAAAGAACTGTACAAAGCATTTCAAAACAAATCCGAAACACGGAAGCATCGCTCCGGCATGGAAATTCCCGACTGGTATGAAATGACAGAACGGGGTCCGAAGTTTCTGCCCGGTGTGCTTGCAGAATACATGACACAGAATGCCCCTGTGTTTTATTCCGCAGAGCAGTATTATTGCTATGAAAATGGCGTTTATCATAGCATTACGGAACTGACAGCAAGAAATATGGTACGGGATAAAATGCTGACCAGATACACAAAGCTGTCTCAGATCAATGATACCGAAGGACAATGGAAGATGCAGGTGCAGAAGGATATTCGGGAACTTAATCCCAATCCCTATCTCATCAATGTGCGAAATGGACTGTACAATGTGCTGGACGAAACCTTATCGGAGCACACCGCAAAGTATCTGTCTACGGTACAGCTGAATGTGCGATATATGTCCGGTGCAAAGTGTCCCAGATTTCTGCAGTTTCTGCATGAATCCGTGGAGGAGGATCAGGTGACGCTGATTCAGGAGATGCTGGGCTACTTTCTCATTCCGGTCAATCATGCCCAGAAGTGCTTTATCATTGTGGGAAAAGGCGGTGCCGGGAAGTCTGTGCTGCTGCGGGTGCTGAATGAACTGCTGCTGGGAAAAGAAAATGTGTCCAATGTAGCATGGCAGGCATTGAATGATCGATTCAAGACCGCAGAACTTTTTGGCAAGTGGGCGAATATCTGTGCAGAGTTACCCACAAAGGGCATTGAAGACAACGGCATTTTCAAGGCGTTGGTCGGAGAGGATTATCTGACGGTGGAAAAGAAAAACAAAAATCCCTTTTCTTTTCAGCCCTATGCGAGGCTGCTCTTTTCCTGCAACAGCATTCCGAAGAACTATGGGGACAAATCGGAGGGCTTTTACCGCCGTCTGATCATTGTCCGGTTCAATCATTCTGTGCCGGAGGACAAGCGAGATCCGGAACTTCTGGAGAAGTTCCGCTGTGAAGCAGATGGGATCTTTCAATTTGCCTTAGAAGGACTGCGGCGGCTGATGCAGAATCATTTTCATTTTTCAGAAACAAAGGCAAATGCACAGGAACTTCAGAAATACCGGGAAGACAGCAACAGTGTGCTGGCGTTTGTTCGGGACTGCTGTACTTTGCAAATGGATGCAGAAGTGGGAAGAATGGAGTTCTTTGCACGGTATAAATCATACTGTGACAGCTGCGGCATGGCTCCATACAGTCAGCAGAATTTCAACAACGAACTGGAAGCAAATTTTCCCACGGTCGTGAAAGCAGCAGACAGAACCGGAAAACGGAGAACGTGGAGAGGCATCAGCTTTTCAGAAAGCCATGTGTAGCTTGCCAGGGGAGAGGTCTGCACAGCTTTCTGACAGGGTTTACAGGCTTTGCAGGGAATTCCCGTAATCTTTTATATATTTCCTATTTTATATCCCCATATATTTTCTCATTTTTTATGAGTATAATAGAAATTTCCCTGTAAAATCAGTAAAGAGGTAAGAGGTGAGCAGTTTGAAAGAAGCGGATATCGTAAGGGCGATTTTGAGGTATCTGAAAACCGTGCCGAATTGTTTTTGCTGGAAGGAGCATGGCGGGATGTATGGAACGGCAGGAATCCCCGATGTGATCGCCTGCATTGGCGGCAGGTTCTTTGCCTTTGAAGTAAAAACGGAGGAAGGGAAAGCAACTGCTTTGCAGGAATCGGTTCTTCGCAAAATACAAAAATGCGGCGGAAACGCTGCCATCGTCCGTTCTGTGGAGGAGGTAAAAAGAATGCTGGAGGAGATCACGGCATGACAGCAAAAGAATACATGAAACAGGCACAAAGACTTCTTAGAAGGATTGACCGAAAACAAAAGGAAGCAGATGCTCTTCGTCAGAAACTTTCTTTTCCCAAATCACCTGCCTATTCTGATTTGCCCAAACCCGTATCGCCGGAATCTCACGCCGTGGAAAGCGGCGTTTCTCAGATCTTATCCTTGGAGGAAGAAGTAAAGACTGCAAAAAAGGAACTGGAAGCTCTGAAAGCAGTTTTTGATACTGCGATAAAAGCCGTCACAGATACGGAGCATCATGATATTCTGGCAAAGCGTTATCTGGAATTCAAGGACTGGAATCAGATCGCAGAAGAAATGGGATACAGTAAACCTTCCTGTTATCGTTTGCACCGGGAAGCCTTGGCAGGGATGAAAAGTTGATAGTTCATGATAGTTCATAACACTTGATGATAGTTCGCATATGTGGTATACTGTAAAGTAGGAAAACAGAAAAAAGCAAAACAGCCTTTGCGGAAGAAATTCTGCGAGGGCTGTTTTTCGTGTCCATAAAGGAGAATCGATATGCTTGCAAAAGAAGTTTTAAGAAACAGTATGGATCTAAACAGACGCATCAAGGAACAGAGTGTGATTTATCAGGATTGGAAAGCTATGGCGATGGAAATCGATGAAGATGAAATACATGAGATCGTGGAGGCAGCGTGGGACGATCTGATTGCATCAATTCGGTTGAAACGGAAGCTGGAAGAACTTATCATGGCAAATCACAATGCCGACCAGCGTGAGATCCTTCGTTTGCGGTATCTTTACGCTGCAACATGGGATGCCATTGCAGATGAACTGAATGACAGCGTTGCCTGGGTGAAGGAACAATACCAAAAAGCATTGAAAAAACTCTCTGCAGAAACAGCAGATAGTTGTAAAGACTGTGACTGCTGTGCCGAAGAAATGTAAGAAGCCCTGCAAGCACCCCGGCTGTCCCAATCTGACAGACGGTTTGTACTGTGCAAAGCATCAGCCCTTGCACCCAGACCGACCGTCTGCCGCCAAGCGTGGCTACGGAAGCAGGTGGCAGAGGCTCAGCAAAGCGTACCTCCGCCGGCATCCCTTGTGTGTGCGGTGCAAAGCACAGGGACGGTTCACAGCAGCAACTGTGGTCGACCATATCATTCCTCACCGTGGTGATCCGCATCTGATGTGGGATGAAAGCAACTGGCAGGCTCTTTGCAAGTCCTGCCATGACCGCAAGACATGGACGGAAGACCGAAATCCCGTCTATCGATATTGATTGTGTCTGAAATGCTGCCGGTGGGGGATAAAAATCTCTAATTGTGAATTTTTTACAGACCGGCGTTCCCTCTCACGCACAAAAACCAAGGTTCAAACGGGGGATTAACCCCGAAAATATGCAAACAAGCCGAAACCTACGCAGTTTCGGCTATTTTTCTCTCAAAAGGCAGGTGAAATCAGATGGCAAAGGACGGCACAAGAAGAGGCGGCAGACGAGTTCGTGCAGGTGATAAGCCGAAAGCCCTCTCCGACAAAATTGCAGAGGGCAAGGACGCAGAGATTATAGAATTTCATGCTCCGGAATTGGATGCAGCTGATCTGGACGATGCCGCTGATTTGACCGGTGCGGATATGCCAAGTCCCAGTGCATACTTGTCTGCCCAGCAGAAGAACGGAAAACCGCTGGGAGCAGACATTGTGTACAAAGAAACATGGCTCTGGCTGAAACAGCGTGGCTGTGAAAAGCACGTCAACAAACGGCTGCTGGAAAGCTATTCGCAGGCATTCGCCCGATTTGTACAGTGTGAAGAAGCCCTCAGTACCTATGGACTGCTGGGAAAGCACCCGACCACGGGCGGCGTTATTGCCTCCCCGTTTGTGCAGATGAGCCAGACATTTCAGAAACAGGCAAACTTGCTCTGGTATGAGATTTTCGATATTGTGAAACAGAACTGTACGACCAAATTTGACGGCACACCGCAGGATGATTTGATGGAACAGCTTCTGAGCAGCAGAAAGTGAGGCAGCATGAAAGCAGATACCCAGTTCTGGCGAGATCTGAAAGCCAATCGCCAGAAGATGACCAAACAGCAATACCGCACAATCAAGGGACAGGCTGTCAAAGGCAATATGGATGCCGCCCGGAGAGGTATGCTCAGAATTCAGCAGAGGAGGAATTACAGATGACAACGACCACAGAATTTCAGCTTGTTGACATCAACAAGTTAGTACCCTATGCCAATAACGCCAGAACGCACAACAAGGAACAGATCCTGAAACTTCGCTCTTCCCTTCGTGAGTTTGGATTCGTCAATCCGGTCATTATCGACCGGGAATACAATGTGCTGGCAGGACATGGACGCATCATGGCGGCAAAGGAAGAAGGTATTGCAGAAGTTCCTTGTGTGTATGCCGACCATCTGACCGAAGCACAGAAGAAAGCGTACATTCTTGCTGACAACCGGATGGCATTGGATGCAGGCTGGGACGAAGAACTGCTGTCCGTTGAAATGCAGGAACTACAGGAGCTCGGATTCGACCTTTCCATGACCGGATTTGATGAAAAGGAACTTGCGGACTTATTTGCATCAGATGAAGATGTAAAAGATGATGATTTTGATGTAGATAAGGCGGCAGAGTTTGAACCATTTGTTGAAAATGGTGACATCTGGCTTCTCGGCAGACACAGACTTCGCTGCGGAGATTCCACCAAACCTGATGAAGTTGCCTTGCTGATGGACGGTCAGAAAGCAAATGCCTGTATTACAGATCCTCCGTATAATTGTGCATATTCCGGCGGTACAGGTATGACAATTATGAATGACAAATGGTCTGACAGTGAGAAGTTCTATCAGTTCCTCTTGGATGCGTTCAAAAACGCATATACATCTCTCGCAGACGGCGGAGCATTTTACTGTTTCCATTCAGATGCAGAAAAATGTAATTTTTATAAAGCAACA
>ERZ1106919.1830-NODE-1830-length-12996-cov-5.059114_pt1 | contig 12996 bp, 10 predicted proteins | sample MGYA00403654_ERZ1106919 | MGnify/ENA primary metagenome ERZ1106919 (study PRJEB35170, sample SAMEA104062450) | human gut metagenome | biome: human gut; feature: human-associated habitat; material: faeces | place: Denmark | collected 2012-10-08 ... | reverse complement strand
TTGAGTAAACTTTTTTGTTTTTGGGAGGATAATTTAGCGTTAGCTAAATTTCAATCCCCGACCGACACTCCGCTAAACCATAATTTATTCCAATTTTTCGATAAAAAGCCAAAAGCAATCCCTCCGAAAATATCGGAGGGACTGCTGCGTGACTATCGAATATTTAATTAATATCTTAATTATCACCAAGTACCTACATTATAGCCTTTATCTGTCTTTGTTGTTTTAGCATAGTAATTGGTGTCTTTTGAACCTGTGTTAATATCAACAGTCTGTGAAGAACCGTTAGTAAAGATTACGCTGTCGCAAGAAGTCGGAACAGTCAATGTATAAACTGCCTGACCGTGGTCATTATTCTCTACGAAATTCATTTTTGTGCCCGGCCAAGCAACTTCACCCTGACTGCCGCTTGTCCAATAATAACAGTAAATTGTACCGTCCCAGTTAAGTGAGTTTGCAAATGTTACTGTGTATGTACCGCTTGGAGTTGTTGTAGGCTCTGTTGTCGGTTCTGCAGTTGTAGGCTGTGCTGTAGTTGGCTGTGTTGTCGGTGCCGCTGTACTTGCTTGTGTTGTTGGCTGTGTAGGCTGTACAATATACTTATACTGACCTACTAAACTGCCGTCTGCAATATTATGAACCAAGTACATCTGAACAAATGTAGCGTCAATTACATCAACACTGCCGTCATCATTTGCATCTGCCGCAATAAGCTGTTTATCTGTCAATGTTGACTGCTCACTGATAAATAACTGTATAACAGATACATCATTGATTGAAATGTTGCCGTCTGTATCAACATCGCCTATCAATACTTTATCAGAAGGTGTTGAAGGAATTTCTGTTGCAGATGTTGACGGCTGTGCTGTGGTAGGTTGTGTAGTCGGTGCTGTTGTAGGAACTTCACCTGAATCGTAAAGATATACAACATTGATTACGCCTGCGGAATAATTGCCTGTTGCATTTAAAGGAGTAATTACATTTTTACCTGCAACTGCAGAAGTTGTGTATGTGTCACTTGAAGTAACCTTTGTTTTCTTGCTTACAACATCAGAGGCAATCTTTTTGCCTGTTGCAATATCAATATGGCTTGTAATTACTGTACTGGTAAATGTGATAGCGCCGTTATTAATCCATACTTCGCCGGATGCGGCATAACCGCTTGCACCCTGCCCCGGCTCCTGAGCAATATTTGAAGTTGGGTGGAACATTACATAGCAAGCTGGTGCAGGAACTGTACATTTGTACCAACCGTCGCCCTCGCTTGTCATTACTGTAGCGGTATTCCATTCGCCTGTCGGATTTTTGCCGTCATCTGTATATGAATAGCAACGAACATCTGACCAGCTTGACGGCTTTTTGTAGTGAACTACTGTGCTTGTAGAATTAAGCTTTTTGTACTTAAATGTAATAGTTGTGTCAGTACCCGAGAAAGTACCGCTTGTGTTTGCAGGGAAACTATCTGTATCAAGCTGATAACCCTGAATTGTTGCAGGACTTACAGAGTATTCATCTCCGCTTCTCATTTTGTTCTTAACAGAGTCTTTAACCTTTGTGCCGTTTGCATCTACATAGTTTACTGTAAGGTAACCTGAGGAAATACCCGAAGATTTGTATGTAAATGTTACAGTGTATGTCTTGCCGCTTTCAACTTTACCTGTTGTTGTGCCTGTTGTATTAACAAGATTATAGTCATAAAGAAGTGTTGTATCAGGTAAAGCACGGTATGTTGTACCTGTCTTATAAGTAGCTGATGTGCTCTTTAAAACATTGCCGTTTTTATCAACATGGTTTACCTTAAGTGTACCGTATGTAGGCTCTGCATTCTGAAGATTACCGAATGTAGATGACTGAACAAGTACGCAAGTACTTCTTGCAGGGATAGAATATGATTTGCCCGAAACTGTGCCAAGACTTTCAAGTCCTGCCTTTGTGCCGTTTGCAACAACTGTCCAGCCGCTGCCGTCAAGACCGATTGTGCAAGCCTGTGTACCGCTGTTTACGAGTACGCAAACCTTGCCCCACTCGCCGGCTGTGTTATTGAAATATGTATAAGCAACAACATTGCCGTATGATGACTGGAATGTAGGAGTTGAGAAGTTACCTCCCTTGAGCGGTGAGTAATTCTCTCTGATTTTAAGAAGGCCCTTATAATAATCGGCTGTTTCAGAATATGTCTTTAAACGAGTCCAATCAATGGCATTGATTGAATCGGCTGATTTATAACTGTTGTGGTCGCCCTGCTTTGTACGGCAGAATTCCGAACCTGCTGTCATAAATACTATGCCCTGTGAAGTCATGAGAAGTCCCATTGTGGCTTTCATCTGATCTGTAAGCGAAGAGGAAATAGAGTTCCAATCCTTACTGCCGTTACTAAGCACCATCTTATCCCACATAATAAGGTTATCGTGGGCATCGGCATAAGCAATTGTCTGTGAAGGAGCTTTTGCACCGAAGCACTGACCCTTTACACCGTTTACAACTGTGTTAGTTTTACCATTATTACCCTGAATAAAACCGGTTGATGCATCGTTTGTACCACCCTTAATAGCATCACGGTATGAGTCGCAGAACATACCTACTCTTGCATCAAGCTGAGAAGCTTTGCTCTGAAAACAACCGTCGCTGATTGCGGTTGAACCGCCTGTCCAAGGCTCACCGTACATAAGAATCTTCTTACCCGATCCGTCCGAATAAAGGTTATCAAGACTTGAACGAATCTGATTCATAGTAGCAATGTCGTGAATTCCCATAAGGTCAAAACGGAAACCGTCAATGTGGTACTCGCTTGCCCAATAGAGAATTGAGTCGATCATATACTTTCTGTACATAAGTTTATCGGATGCAGTTTCGTTACCGCAGCCCGAACCGTTTGAATAAACGCTTGAACTTGTTTTTCTGTAATAGTAGTTAGGAACTGTATCTGTAAAACATGAACCCTCTGTTACATATGTATGGTTGTAAACAACATCCATTATAACGGAAATACCTCTGTCATGAAGTGCCTGAATCATCTGCTTAAATTCAGTGATTCTAACATTACCGTCATATGGGTTAGAAGAATATGAACCCTCGGGAACATTGTAGTTTACAGGGTCATAACCCCAGTTTCTGTTTGTTGCCGAACCTGTGATTGTTTCATCAACAGAACCGAAATCATATACAGGCATTAGCTGAACGCAGTTAATACCCGACTTTACAAGATAATCAGCAGCAGTTGATACAGAGCTTGCGCTTGTATCCGAATTAATCTTTGTGCCGCCCTCGGTAAATGCGAGGTATTTACCTTTATTGTCATCACTGACGCCCGAAGTGTCCGAAATTGAGAAGTCACGAACATGAACTTCCCATACAACTGCCTCCTGTGCATTGTTGAAAAGAACATGGTTATCGCTGTCCCAACCGTCAGGGTCTGTTGAATCAAGGTCAACAACCATTGAACGGTTACCGTTTACACCTGTTGCTTTTGAATAAACATCCTGTGTTTCGTTTGTTGTACCGTTTACGGTAACGAGATAAGTATAGTATATGTTCTTAAGGTCACCGTTTACAGTAACCGACCACATACCTGTAGAGCTGTTCTTTTTAAGGTTATAAGTGCCGAGAACAGCTGCACCTGATTCGGAATCGGAACCTGTTGCATAGAGTTTAACCTTTACGGCAGATGCCTCCGGTGACCATACCTTAAACTCTGTTGAGCTTTTGCTGTAGTTTGCACCGAGATTCTGTTCGTTGTAAGCATTGCTTGCATAATTTTCAAGATAACTTGCGTTGTAGTAATTACCTGCCGACACTGCTTCGGTATCTGTGGTTGCCGCTGTTGTTGACAACGATGTCATACCAAAGAGCATTGTAGCGCTAAGTAAAACTGCAAGCGTCCTTTTTAAAAACATTTCTTTCTCTCCTTTTTTCAATTTACTTTATGTATCAGTAATTAGATTTTAGCAAATTTTGCAAAGCTTTAATTTCTTTTACAGAAAATAAATAAGCACATTAAAACAAAGTTTTACTGTGCTTATTGTGCATAATTAACAAAATTGTTTTCTATCCAAAAAATCAGTCAAAATCAGTAATAAGCTGCATATCAGCCGAAAACACAGATTTAACGGAAATAAGTATTTTCTTGTTCTATACGCAAGAAATATCGTTGCATTTAACACGGCACAGCAACAATAAATACAGAACTGATTTAATTATATATGACAGCGTTCACTAAGTCAACACATTTCAAATATTTGTTCCGAATATTATTTATGTAATTAACAAATTTGTATAGCATTTTAACTATAATAATCGTCAATGATATTTTTTGTGGTGACAAATCTATACTTTTTTGTTTATTTCTGTATCTGAAAAATGACAAAAAATTTACAATAAATCTACATAAAAAACAAAATTGTATTTTGTTTAAATATACAAAGATAAATATATACCTATACTTTTGTGCGTATTTGCCTTGACTTTTATCGTAAAACGATGTATTATCTTGCTTAAGGGTGATTAGTAATCACAAAGAAAGGTTACTTTTATTTTATGTTACTGTTCAGAATTAATACTTATTCTAACAATGCTAATATTACCTACGGTATTGATGTAATTGACAAAGAGCGAACTGTCAGGCAATATGCCAATCTGTCCGATAATGCGGAGGAGATAAATAAACTTGTTATTCTTTGCAATTCTCTTGATATTGAGGAATGTCACATTGACGATATAGTAGAAGATTTTTTAACTGATTTCAAAACATATTAATATAGCTATTTTCTTGCAGATGTGCTATACTTATATCATAACTTATTAGGGTGATATTAGTGATATGCAATTTATGTCCAAGAAAATGCAATGCACAAAGAAGTGAATCAAGCGGCGGCGGCTTTTGCCGAATGGGAACAAATCCCGTAATAGCGAGAGTTGCACCTCATTTTGGCGAAGAGCCTTGCATCAGCGGAGCAAACGGCAGCGGTACAATTTTTTTCAGCGGTTGTACTCTCGGTTGTGTTTATTGCCAAAATTACGAAATTTCTTCTTTACACAGAGGCAGAGAAATTACACCGCAGGAGCTTGCCGACTGTTATAAACAACTTGAAGAGCAGAATGTTCATAACATTAATCTTGTTACAGCAGATCATTTTGCGCCTGCAGTTGTAAAAAGTTTTGAAATTTACAAACCGAAAATTCCGATTGTGTATAATTGCAGTGGTTATACAAGTCCTAAAATCTTAAATATGCTTGACGGAATAGTTGACATCTATCTTCCTGATTTCAAATACAGCAATAATGAGCTTGCACTTAAGTATTCACTCGCACCAAACTATGTAGAAACTGCAACCGTAGCAATTAAAGAAATGCTGTTTCAGGTTGGGTTTCCACAGTTTGATGACCGACAGATGATGCAGAAAGGCATAATAGTAAGACATCTTATTCTTCCGTCACACACAAAGAACAGTATGGAAGTTCTTGATATTCTCAAGAAAAACTATGGCAATCAGATTCTTGTCAGCCTTATGGGGCAGTATATCCCCATGGGCAATGCTAATAAATATGAAAAGATTAACCGTAAAATTACAAGGCGGGAATATCAGAAAGTAAAAGATTACTATATGATGCTCGGCTTTGACGGATTTACACAAGAACTTGACTCTGCCGACCGTAAATATGTTCCCGACTGGGATTTTTAATATTGTGTAAGAATCAAATTTATTGATTAATATCGACATTCATAATATAAATCAAATTTTTAAGCGACAGTTAGTTTATGCTGTCGCTTGTTTTTATTCGGTTAATTTTTGTTGCCATTCAATTTTATGCGTGTTATAATTTAAAAAATTACAGAGTATCAGGGAGTTATTATGGACACATTACTTACTCTTGGTTTAAACCTTGTTTCTTTAAGCCTAACGATTATAAGTACCGTTGTATTTATACAAAATTCATACAGTCAAAAGATGTCACGATATTTTACCGCCTGTCAGATTTTAATTATAAACTGGATAGTATGCCATATTTTTGACATTTTCACCACAAACCTTTCGGTAAAAATAATTCTCAGCAATATCGGCTACTTCTCTGTATGCACTATAGGAACTGTGTTTTTGATTTTTGCTTTGCATTACACAAAAGCCGCTACAGTAAAAAGTAAAATTTTTAAATCAGCCGTATTTCTTCCGTCAACAATTCTCTTTTTACTAAAAATCACAGATCCTATTTTTCATTTATTTTTTAAAAGTTATCAGAGCAACGAAGTAATCGGCGGAAACGGATTTTACATAACGGTTGCATATAATTACTTGTTGCTGATAATATCCGTTTGTTTAATGGTAGGAAAAAATATTAAATCTTTTAAAGAGAATTTCCCGCAGATACTTTTGATTTCGCTTTCGGCAATAATTCCCATTACTTTCAACTTGATTTCTTTGCTTGATGTTTTTTCAATAAGATATGATTTTACTCCTGTATCTTTTTCAATAACTTCTTTACTGATATTTTTAGCTGTTTATAAATACGAATTTATTACCATTCCCCCGCTTACCGTAAAATATCTTATGAGCTCAATAAACGAAGGAATAATTGTTACAAATCAAAAACATAAAATTACCTATATTAATGACGCAGTAAAAAAAGCCTTTAATTTTGATGACAGTATTTTACATAAAGATTGTATTACAGCATTTATGCGTATTGCGGAAATCACAAACAGCGATATTTCAAAATTCAGCGATTTACTGAATAAGAACTCAGGTTCATTAGATGTTTCCGTTTCGGAAAACAAATACTTTGAAATCAGCAAAATGCCCGTTTGCAACGAAAAAAGAACCGTATCCGAAATATTTGTTTTTTATGATGTAAGTACATATTATATGCTGAATAAAAAACTGTCAGAAAAAAATCAAGAACTTACAAAAGCAAATACACAGCTTGCTAAGATGAATGTAATAGAAAAACGACTTGCCGTTGAAAAAGAACAGACAAGAATTGCGCAGGAACTTCACGATTCTGTGGGTCACGGACTTGTTTCAATTATGACATTGCTAAAGCTGTCGCTGATTGACAAAAACAATTCTAATGAAAATACAAAAAAGGCTTTGCAAGCCTCCGAATTATTACTTAATGATGTAAGAAAATGCGTTGTCGGCATTAAAACAGATACAAAATCAAGCATTTCTGCCAGAATACAAGATTTTATATGTAATTACAATTCAGGAAACAGCTGTATTGAATTTACTGAAATGGGCGAAGAAAAATCATATCACGGTTTTGCATCCGACACAATTTTCAGCGTTGTTCGTGAGGCTGTCACCAATTCAATCAGACACGGAAATGCAAACAAAATTGAAGTTATACTTAAATTTTCAGAGGATTGTATCAGACTTTATATAATTGACGACGGTACAGGCTGTGATAAAATTGTTCCTGATTTCGGACTTAAAGGAATGAAAGAAAAGATTAATTCTATCGGCGGAAATATTGATTTTTCTTCATTACCCGGTAACGGATTTTCCGTAAAAGCATATATTCCCGTGGAGGTGATAAATTATGATTAATGTTATAATTGCAGACGATGATGAAATTTTCAGAAACGGTTTAAAGATAATTATTGAACAGGACAAAGAAATAAAAGTATGCGGTCTTGCAAGTAACGGAAATTCGGCATATGATTTATGCAAAACAGAAAAGCCCGACATTGTACTTATGGATATGCAAATGCCTTATTGTGACGGCTCAAGTGCTACTTATAAAATAAAGCAGGACTTTCCGAATATTAAGGTGCTTGTACTAACCACATTTGACGATAAAGCCACAGTAAGCAAAGCGTTGACAAGCGGAGCGGACGGATATGTGCTCAAAGATGTAGACGAAACAAAAATAGTTAATGCTATAAAAAGCACAATGCTCGATATAAATGTTTTTGGAAAAACTGTTTTTGACAGCATGAAAGAAAAACTTGTTAAAAATAATACTCACACAGTAAAACTTACAAACAGAGAAACCGAATTGCTTGTCAATGTGGCAAAAGGACTTAGCAACAAAGAAATTGCTAAAACTATGTTTTTATCAGAGGGAACAGTGAGGAATAATATTTCTGCATTGCTTCTTAAATTAAAACTAAGAGACAGAACTCAGCTTGCAGTTTATGCAGTGAAAAATGATTATATATAGTTGGTCATAAATAGATTATTAAATATAGATTTGGGTTCATTTTCATTTTGTGAAAATGAGTCTTTTTGCATTAAGTATGAAAAATAATGACAAATGTCATCTAGTAATAAGAAACAATATATGATATATTTTTTATAAAAAGAGAACGATAATTGAATTTGTTTTTTTGTTGAACGCATAGATAGTTTGTATTTGTAGTTTATAAATAATAGTAACTATAGCAGACAAAAATATAAGTGCTATTCGAGAGTTTTCTAGTTAACATTTGACACAGGAAATATTTTACCGAAAGTGAATTATGGGCAATGTTGTGACATATTAGTTGCCATAAAAATTAATAATTAATTGTAATAAGTTTTGAGGGCAGCTGTATGAAAAAAAGAATTTCCTTAGATAGCACAATTAAATATTCGTTAGATAAAGTATCTTGTTTTGAAAGGGCTGTTGCTAATCAACTAAATCATAAAAATGGATATTATGGTGATTTATTTATTATTTTGTCAAAAATATACCAGTTTTACTTCTTACAAATCAGTGTGGATTCTCGTGAAAAAATAATTGAACTAAGCAAAAGACTATTAAACTTAGAGATTAAGCACATTCATAAAAATAACTTTTCAAAAAATATTCAGAATTATATTAACAAGGGTTATGTGACTGTTTTGGGCGGAAATCTAATATCATTGTTTTATTCCGAACAGTACATGGAAAAGGATTGGCCGCATTGGTTTATAATTACCGGATATGATACAGATAAAAAACTTTATTATGTTATAGATGATATTCAATATGCACATGAAGATAAAGTCTATGGCGATGTTTGTTTAACAAGTAAAATGTTAAAATCTATTTATAAAAAATATATTTCAAAATATGGCATCAAATGGAGTTGCTTTGTTTTAGAGCCACAACAAGAATTATTTTTATCTGAAGCGTTAAGAAAAATATTAATGTTATATACATATACAAAATATGTTTCAACGAAATAAACTGGGAGGGTTACTAATGAAAAAGATTATAATATCAATTATATTTGTATTTACTCTAATTATTGGCTGTATAGTCTATGTTGCATCAGCTAGTGTAGATAGTTTAAATGATATTGAGGCTAACACAGAAAAACTAATAGAAGCAGAAAGGACAGTTGTAACACATTCAGCAACAGCAGAGAATATAATCGAACAAGTTTATGAAGCTAATGGTTTTAGTGAGGACGATAGGAGAACTGATATAAAGTTGAACATATCAACGAGTATCAATAGAGTTAATAGCATATCTAATGTTAGAAGTAGTGACAGTATTAATAGTGAAACGAACAAATCTTATATTTATGATAGAATGTTGAATTCAATTGATTATTTTAACTCATTACAGGCTACCTACTATCATATTCCTTCGACAGGTTACTCATATTATTCCACATATTGTATTCAGCAGGGTGAAAATCCGAAATCAAAAGAATTGATATATAACGAAAATGGGGAATTAATATCAAGTTGCTCATTTGATGGAAAGTACTCTGCCAATGTAAATGGTGATGCAGAAAATATAAAAGTTGACGCTGATATACAGAAGCAAAAAACCAAAAGCATAAATAGCATTCAAAATAAATCTATTGAAGAAAGAATTATAAATGATCGAATTAATATTTCTGCGAAAGAGATAAAATCCGAAAATGAGAATAATATTTATGAGAAATTGCCGGTTGATATTGAGTCAAGCAAGAAATTGGATTTTGTATCCTTAGTTGACTCAAAGAAAAGAATCAAATATTTACCCGAAGAGAGTGAAGACTGTTATTATTATAGAAATAATCTTCCTCAATTACCAATGTCGAATACGCAATATTTTTCACAAGCATTTGCTTTTGGTTTTTTATCAGACTTTAAAAAATGGAATATAGACAAAATAGATGAAGTTTTAGACAGAGAGTGCTTTGTAATTTCAGGTGAAATAGATGGTGATTATTCTGAAAAAATAAAGACTCAAAAATTTGAAATGTGGGTAGATAAGGAGATAGGAGCGTTATTAGCCCTAGAAGGTTATGATGAAAATGGCGATTTATCCATTCTTTTAACTACATCTGAATTTGTTGTTGATGAATCTATTGATCAATCTGTTTTTGATGATTTATCTAATTTGTAATAATTCAAATTTGGCTTGATTGTGTTTGCTTCATTCAAGGCTAATGAAGTATTTAGTTGTCTTAAAGTTTTAATAATTATTATTTTGTAGTGAGAGCTTAATTTATTTAGAATACTATTTAATATAATGAATTTGCAGGAGGGGTGGAATAATTATGTTGAGAAAATCAAAAAAAATTTAAGTTTCACATTATCCATATTAATATTTACTAGTATATTCTAGTGTATTTTTTAGTTTTCCGATAACAACTAATGCGGCTGTTGTTGAAGACTCAGAGGTCGGTGCTGAAAATCAGAATGTTATTGATGCACAGACATGGCTAAATAATACATATTCGGGCAGAGCAGGATATACACCCATTGATATTGATGGAGTGTCATATTCAACAACTTTTATTACATTAGTAAAAGCGTTTCAGATTGAACTAGGATTTCCAGAGTCTAAAATTACCGGAACTTTTGGTTCGCAGACGAAGGCAGCAAGTCCGACATTTGAAATTAATAAGACAAACAATAATAATATGGTGAGAATCTTGCAATACGGATTACGCTGTAAAGGGTATTATGATACAAATATAACTGATATTATTTTTATAATATTTATTTTACCAAGGTGATATGATGAAAAAAATAAAAAAATATAAACTACCTATCGGGATATTGTGCGTAGTGTTAGTGATATTTATATTGTTGCAAATCTTTTCAAGTGAACATTGGTGGTTTGGGTACACATATGAAACCGATGGATATACAAATAAATCGGCAACAATTGTAAAGATAAACTACCCGTCAGAGAAAGTTGTAATTCCTTCAACAATATTTTTCCATAAAGTAAATGCTTTAGGCGGATATGTTACAGGATACAATTTGTGGGGAGCAGAAAGGAAAGGAATGTTTGAGGATAACGATATAGTAAAAGAGATTGTCGTTTCTGAAGGGATAGAGTATATAGGTGACCGTTGCTTTACTAATTGTATTTCATTAGAAAGCATTCAACTTCCAAGTACCATAAAACAATTCTCTATTATTAATTGTGAAAGCCTGAAAAATGTTAATTTTAATGGTGATGTGAAAAAAATTGAAAGTTTATCATTTGAAGGCTGTTCTTCATTAGAGACTCTTGTAATTCCGGATAATATTACTATTAGAGGTATCGCGTCCGGTGCTTTTGATGGATGCACATCTTTAAATAGCATAAATATTCCTGATAATATTAGAATTATAGAAGATTATACATTTAGTGATTGTACATCCTTAAAACAATTGTTTTTGTCCAGAAATATTTCACATATTTATTCGAGAGCTTTTGAAAATTGCACTTTGTTGGAGAAAATTACTATCTATGATAAAATTGAGTATATTGCTGATAATGCCTTTGAAGGCTGTGATAAGCTCACAATCTATGGAATAAAAGGCTCATATGCAGAACAATATGCAAATGAACACAATATACCTTTTGAAGAATTAGATACAATATATTAGCCTACAAACTAGTAAATAGCTGTACAACGGATAAATTTTATTTGACCTAAGGTGAGATATTATGAGAAAAATATTTTATGCCCTTATATGTATTCAGATATCCTGTCTGTTACTACTTTGTGGCTGTACGAGAAAAGAAACAACAAAACAAGGTTTTGAATATTATATAACAAGCGGATATAATTATACATTAAAAGATGGAAAAGCGGTACTTATTGAAAAAACGGTTAATAAAGATGATGAGATTATTAATCTACCTGATGAAATAGACGGATATCCTGTTATAGGGATAGGCAGGTATCATTATACTTTTATTTACGGAGAAACAACAAGAGGAATGTTTGAGAATAATGAAAGTATCAAAACGGTCGTATTGCCATCAAAATTGAAAATGATAGATTCACAGGTTTTTAATTGGTCTTCGATTCAATGTATTGAGTTTCCAAATACGCTTTGCAATGTTGGGCAATTTGCATTGTCAAGCTGTGCTTACTTAACTGATGTAAAGTTTGGTGAGGGATTAAAAACAATTTCTATGGGTATGTTTTCGCATTGTACAGCATTGGGAGAGATTTCTTTGCCAAAAAGTATTGAAAAAATTGCTTCATATGCATTTGAAGGATGCGAGTCTTTAGAAAAAATCGTGATTTATAACAATTGTGTAGAAATAGATGACACAGCTTTTGACGGTTGTGACAAACTCACAATCTATGGAATAAAAGGTTCATATGCAGAACAATATGCAACCGAGCATAACATACCTTTTACGGAAATAAAGGAATAATTAAAACAATGGATAAGGAAATAATTAAAGATAACAAAATAAAACTCATCATATGTATTATACTTTCATTATCAATTTTCAGTATATATATTCCTATTAATACAGGCGGATATTTTACAATAATAATGTGGTTTGTTCAAATTATCATACCAATTATTTTCGGAGTGCTGATAAAGGAATATAAAAACTTTTGTATTTGTATAGCCGGTCTGACTTTATCAAATATACTAAGCAGTATTTTTATATGGATATGGGTACAAAACCAAATTACAATGGTAAAAGAATCAGTTAAAAACTATGGATCGGTATTTGCAATTGTCGCATTCGGTATAATTGCAGATCTTTCAATTATATTTACTGTCTTTGTATGCATAGAGTGTATTATATACTTTATTGTACGATATAAAAATTACAAACAAAAATTAAACA